>Ga0116184_10001134_pt1 | contig 26925 bp, 23 predicted proteins | sample AD_JPNNA5_MetaG_FD_89886 | JGI IMG/M metagenome (GOLD analysis project Ga0116184, IMG submission 89886) | Active sludge microbial communities of municipal wastewater-treating anaerobic digesters from Japan - AD_JPNNA5_MetaG | ecosystem: Engineered > Bioreactor > Anaerobic > Digestate | place... | reverse complement strand
TATAACACAACGACTGGAAAATTTACTTGTGTATCTAAACTATTCATCTGTCATTGCATCTTCTATTGAGCAAATTGAGGAAACGCTTAGCATTTTTTCACCTGTCAGTGCGTTTATTATCAATCCTATAATGTTTTCTAATTCATCACAAGAAGTAATTGACAGATTAAGTTCACTGATAAAGAAAACCCCCCTTCTGTTATTGGGGAATCCTCCTCCTGATAATAAACTTTCACAATGGCTTAATGATCGCTCGAGAATAATTAAAGTAATTTCCTATTCATTTACTATTACGGAACTTGGCAAGGAACTTTTTGAAGCACAATGGGAGCTTACTCATCATGAGGAATGAACGGTTTTGTTCGTAATTTTTGGCTCATACCAGTAAAACCAAAAGTCCAGATTAATCCTATTTCTTGTTCATTGATCTGTGATGATGTTTCTGATTCTGTCCTATTATGCTCTGCAGATTCAGTAGCTCCTGCAATAAAAATTCTTCTTTTTTTTCGATTTTTACCTGCATGAGCATAGGTTTTGCTGAGCTCATTTAGTAGTTGCTGAATAGAAATCCATTCGTCATCATCACAATATACAACGAATTCATATAAGAAACTTCTTGGTCTTCCGCCTGACTGTTCAATTTGATTATCAAAACTTGAATCAAAAAATTGCTTAAAACCATCCTTAAAGCGTTTACTGATCATTTTATATAAATCATTTTTTTGTTCAGAATGGACTGTTTCTGGTTTTATAATGTAGTGTTCTGCAGAAGGCTCATACTTTCTGGCAAGAATTCCATTTATCATCAACGTATCTACAAGACGCACAATACCTGCTTGTTCTAAAATTTTAACATGATAATGTACTTTACCAGGACCGTCTCCTAAAACCCTGGCTATATCTGTTGCAGTTGCTGGTTCGCGATAGTCTCGTAAAGCCTGTAATATCTTAAGTCTATAGGGATGTGTAAATGCTTTTATTTGTTCTTCTGTTTCTAAAATTATTTGTTCTACCATATACAGCCTTGTTATGTTTACGTTGTATGCGAAAAAACTACAACTTTGTTTCTTCCTGTTTCTTTTGCAATAAAAAGAGCTTTATCGGCTTTTTGATACAGTTCATCTTTTGTTTTTGCATGATCCGGGAAAACAGCAACCCCTAACGAAACTTTTATTTGTATATTTTTTGGGTTTGATTCTTTACCTTTTCTAAACTCAAGATAGAGTAACTCGCTTTCTTTTCGAATATGTTCAGCTAATGCAACAGCATCTTGTAAATCTGCGCCTGGCATAAAAAATGCAAATTCATCTCCTGATAAGCGTGACGCAATTACACCATCCGTAACACATCGAGAAAACGCAGCTCCAGCTGTTGCAATTACAGCATCTCCCGCTTCCTGACCGAAGGTCTCATTTACAATATGAAACCGATCAATATCCAGCATCAAGAGGGCACACTTCATATTTGTACTTGCATGTGAATCTGATAGTTTTGAAAACCATCCTATCATACTCTCTTCTAAGAATCTTCGATTGAACAAACCAGACATATCATCTGTAATTGCACGCTTTCTAGCGGTTTCTCCCCATCGAACAATGTCATTTAAAAACGAGGAGGCTTCGTTGAGCCACTCTGTCATTGTTGATGTCATTGCAGTTAATATTTTTACACCGATATCAGCACATTCCCAGATAATTCTATAAAAATCTATTGCATCGAGCGCAAGGAGAAGGGAATCTTCTGATGCTTCACAGGTTGCAGAACGCTTTTCATGATCAATTATTGACATTTCTCCAAAGAATGCACCTGTGCCAAATTCGTATATTTGTCTTTCAATTCCATCTTCATCCTTTGTTATTGAGACTACATGACCTTTTACGACAATATACATACAATCGCATGTATCGCCCTGTTTAAATAAAATAGCACCAGCATTTACAGATATTGGTCTAACTAAATCAGCAACAATATTCAATTCATCGTGAGTTAATTTTGAAAAAAGTTGACAGTGGAGAAGCGCTTTAATAATACTTTCTTTATCCATACTATTCATTATTGTTCCTATTATGCATTGTTATATGTTCTGCTCTGTTTCCTCCATTTTGCCAGACATACATCATTCCACTATAGGTTCTTTCAAATAATTTTTTCAGTAAAGTTCCATCTTCAGGCCAAAGTGAATATGCAATACTTGCAGTAAGCATGATAGCTGTATTGCCGGTAAATCCAGGTACGGTTATTTTAGGATATGCTGCAGCAATTTCATTGCAAATTGATAGTAACTGTTTTTCAGTACATTCAGGAATTACTAATGCAGTTTCATTGCTCTTTATTCTCAGCGCCCAGCCATTATTGGTATATGCAATGTCAAGAAGCACTTGAGCAATCTCATACATGGCAGCATCTCCTGCTTTATGTCCATAACTATCACACAAATTTTTAAAAGCATCAGGCTTTATGCATATAATAGCAACTGGCTGTCTTTTTTGAACCTTTCTAGCTATCTCTTCATCAAAATAACTTTTTACCCATAAACCAGTTGCTTTATCAGTGTACATCTGATTCCGCAGTACTCTAATCCATGGAGCATTCTCAGAGATAAGGTTTTGCGTCGAGCGTATCCGGGCACTTATCATGGCAACAGATCTGAGCAACAACCGTGCGCTAACATCCGGTCGCTCGTTGACAAGCTGTTCCTTTGTTACTGGATAATCTGGAAACACAAGAATTTCTGAGTCTTCACATACTTTTGCAGTAGCATCGTATGCTCCCTGATGAGCAAAATCAAAATCACCAAGTACGTCTCCCTCAACAAACTTAGCTCTAATTGTTTCTAAATTGTTTTCTTTGCTATAAACAGCTATAGAACCTTTTACAATAACAAAGAAATGGGTAGCGCGTTCTCCTGCTCTAAAAAGAATCTCGTTCTTTCTATAATTATAGCACCCAGTCTTAGTTGCAAGCCAATAGAGATCATCAGGTAAAAGCCTTGTAAAAAAGGCCGATGATAATAAATGAGTTACTCTGTCCGAATATGGCAATGAAATTGGCTTCATGTATTATCCTATTTTAAGTTTTTTTATTCTCCTGTGCTGCTGGCTTCATTGTCGGGAATAGAATAACATCACGAATGCTGTATGCATCAGTTAAAAACATAATTAACCTATCAATACCAATTCCCATACCACCCGTAGGAGGCATACCAATTTCGAGACTGGAAATAAAATCTTCATCCAGTGCGTATGCTTCATCATCACCAAGTTCACGCTCGCGTGCCTGTTGCTGAAAGCGTTCAAGTTGAACTATGGGATCATTAAGCTCACTGTATGCATTTGCAAGCTCTCTGCCATAGACAAAAGCTTCGAATCGTTCTGTCATAGAAGGATCATCAGGTTTTTCTTTAGTTAATGGTGAAATTTCAGCAGGATAATCGCAAACAAATGTAGGCTGAATGAGCTGCTTCTCTGCATACTTTTCAAATGCTGCATTTAAAATATCACCCTTTGTACAGTATTCAAGTTTCTTTTTTAAGAATTCATCAAGATGGTGTTCTTTTGCCAGCGCTCGAGCTTCTTGATCTGTCTTAATTGTTGTAAAATCAATGCCGCCATATTCCTTAACTGCATCTATCATTGTAATTCTTCTCCACGGCGGTGCAAAATCAAGCTCGGTTCCCTGATATACGACTTTTGTGCTGCCAGTTGCCTGTACTGCACAATAAGCGCACAGTTCTTCGCAGAGCTGCATCATAGTTTTATAATCAGCATACGCTTCATAGAGCTCGATCATGGTAAATTCTGGATTATGCCGTATATCAATACCTTCGTTGCGGAAATTTTTGCCCATATCATAGACACGTTCCATTCCGCCAACTATACAGCGCTTGAGGTATAGTTCCGTAGCAATACGCAAATACAAATCAATGTTGAGAGCATTGCTATGTGTTATGAATGGCCTGGCTGCAGCACCAGAAGCAATTGTTGATAGTATTGGAGTTTCAACTTCGATGTAATTCCGCTTATCGAGAAATTCTCGGATACTTTTTATAATAATTGCCCGCTTTCTAAAGGTTTCCATAACCTGCTGGTTCATTACCATGTCAAGGTATCGCCTCCGATAGCGCAATTCAGGATCTTTAAGACCATGAAATTTTTCAGGTAGTGGTTCAAGAGCTTTTGTGAGGAGTTCCATTTTTTGAACATGTATCGAAATCTCACCGCGTTTAGTTTTGAAGACATACCCTTCAACGCCGACAATATCTCCGATATCCCAGGTTTTTATTTCTGAATATGCTTCCTGACCGACTCCATCGGCACTGACATAGAGCTGAATTCTTCCATCTCTATCCTGCAGATCGATAAATGAAGCCTTGCCAATATCACGGAAGCTCATCATTCTTCCTGCTACAGATACAGTCTTATTCTCCAGTGCTTCAAAATTTTCCTTTATTTCTTTTGAATGATGTGTCTGGTTCCAGACGAGTTGCTTAAATGGATTTTTTCCGGCTTTTTTGAGTTTTTCCAGTTTCTGTCGTCGTATAAGCTGTTGTTCACTTAAATTTTCCGAATACTCAAGATCTTGTTGTTCGCACATTACTTTCTCCTCGTAGTAATCTTACACTATTTTCAGTTTTTTGCCGAGTATGACGCGAGCAATTAAATAGAAATACAGAGCTGAATTGGACAATGATCTGAGCCCATAACCTGTTTTTGAATTGAAGTTTTAACGATGTTTGGCAAAAAATCTTTATTGATACAATGATAATCGATTCTCCACCCAATGTCCTTTTCTCTGGCTCGCGCACGATAACTCCACCAGGTATAGTGTCCTGGTTCACCGGGATGAAAATGCCTAAAGACATCAATAAATCCCTGTGATAAAAAATGCGTCATAAATGCTCGTTCTTCTGGAAGATATCCAGGATTTCCTTCATTTTCCTTTGGATAGAATAAATCGATAGGCGTGTGCGCTATATTATAATCCCCGGCAAGAATAATATGTTTTCCGTTTGAAACGAGTCTCTGCACGCGCTTAAGAACCGATTCACAAAACCGTAGCTTGTAATCGAGCCTTGCTCCACCTTCTTGAGAGTTGGGGAAATAGGCACTTATAACGATATATTTTCCAAAATCGGCTTCTATGTATCGTCCTTCATCATCAAATTCGCTTATTCCCAACAATGATACAGACAGAGGTTTTTCTTTTGAAAATAATGCTGTACCGGAATATCCCGGACGCTTTGCTTCTGCATAGTATTGATAATATGGTTTATTCTGTGCATCACATATAGTTTTTAGCTCGGGAGGCAATTGTTCATACCGAGCTTTTGTTTCCTGGATGCAGACAATATCAGCATTTTCTTTTGTAATCCAGTCAAGAAAACCCTTTGTATATACCGCACGTATGCCGTTTACATTCCATGAATTTATAGTTATCATTTCTGACATCAATCATCTCTTTCTATGGATTTTCTTCAATTACAAGATTCATCTCAAGTGATACTAGATATTTTTTACCAGCAACAACGGTAATCTTTCTTGAAATCACATAGTCACCTATTTTTATTGTTAACAGATATTCACCAGGATCAAGCTCAAATCCATTTTTAGACCAATCTATTTGCTTTCCATTTATAAGTACTATAGCATTATCAGGTAGTGAAAACTCAAGAATTGGTACAGCTGATGTAAATGATACTTGAATAGCAGTTGACTGTGCTGGCATAACAGTAACTGTATATACTTCTTCTCTATATCCTTCAGCAGCTACACGTACTGTGTATGTGCCTTTTTTAAGGAAAATAATACGATCGGTAAGTGAATATTTGATATCATCTACAAATACTGTTATATTCTTAAGATCAATATTGGGCGGCGAAAAAGAAAAAACAATCGAACCTTCGTTTTTAATCAAAGGTTTTATTGTTATATTAAAATAATTTTCATCAAGAACTTTATTGACACCCTTTCCCATCATGAAAAAACCAAACAAAAGCGGAAATTTATCAGGAGTTGCAAGGAACGGTAGCACAGTCGCAAATGAACTTGTTTTTAATGTATGATTCTTATCAACTGGAATCTGGAGTACAAGGGAAATTCTTTCTGGTAAAGGCTGAAAAAACAACTGTGTCCCCTGATAATCATATCTTGTCTTTGAAAAAGCAGGAGAGACTTTGCCGTAAATAGTCCAACCAATACCACCAATATATGGAAGCATTTCTTTAGTAATTTTTATTTCAATTTCAATTCCCTGGAGAAATAAATCATTTGCTGCTATTTGGATGCCAACAGCTTCATTATACTTTAACTTGACAGTTTCTCCAGATGGGTTCAGTGATGATACGGTCACAGCATAGGGAACGGACACACGAATATCTTCTGCATGTATCCATGAAAAAAGGATAATTCCAAGTATAGAAACAGCAAATCGTTTTATCATTGTGAAAGCCCTTGCAAAAACAATGCAGGATTTTTCGCTGTACTTAAAATCCGTATTTCAAAATGAAGATGCGGTCCAGTAGAGCGGCCAGTTGTCCCAACTGTAGCTATTATTGTACCCGAATTTACTTTTTGATTCAACCTAACCTTTATTGACTTAAGGTGACCGTATACTGTTTCTATAGAATTATCATGTGAAATGATAATGTAATTACCTAACACTGTATCAAAGCCAATATATTTTATTGTTCCCGTACGAGCAGAACGTACTGGGGTGCCCTCTGGCGCTGCTAAATCCACACCATTGTGGTGATGCAGTTCACCAGAAAATGGATCTTTTCTCATACCAAATGGACTCGTTAGTTTTGCCTTTTCTACAGGCAGCACAAAATCGGGTTTTAAGAAAAATACACGCTCTGTACTCGTAAACCTTTCACCAGGGAAAAAGTCAAAAGCAATTTTTTTGTTTTGATTTCTAATAGTTACCTTTTGAGCTTGTTTAGATATCAATCTTGCATGTAATAATATATCCAAATCATTTCTATTGATATCATGAGGCAAAAATATCCCTGGACTTGATGGTATAAGAATCAGCATACCAGGAGTTAAGGATACTGTGTCCCTGAATCCATTGAGGGAAACAATAGCATCATATGGTATAAGACAACGTGATGCTATTGTAAACAAAGTATCATTTTTTTTTACTGTATATTGTATAATAAAAAGTTCTTCTGGTTTTTGACCGTTTTGAATTAATGAAATATTGTATTCAACAGCACTTACAAGCTGATTGAAAACAATATCATTGATTTCTAAATCATGCATTACTGGATATGTCTCTGTTTGTGCATATAATTCAAACAGAGAAACTGTTAAAACAAAAAAAATGATTAATTTATTTTTTCCCAAGCACATCATCTGCAAGTTTTTTTAGTGAATCATCCAGCTTAATATCAACAGAAATAGCACTACGATTAAGTGTATAAACTCCATCTTTTTCTGTAATTACATGTGAAATTTTATTATTATTTTTTATATCAGAAAATTCATCATCGACTACTTCCAATTCTCCTTCCACACAATCGGCTATAGTATAACCAGGCAAACAGCGCCTTATATATTGCTCTATGTAATCAATAGGCTCTGCATTGACAGGATCACTATCCGGAAGATCGGCTAACTGCAATTCTTCCAGTTTTTCTCGCTCTTCATCTGAAAGCATAGATATTTCATGCAGAGTGCCGGTGCTTTCAGCCTCTACAATTTCAATACCTGAATCTTCAAGGATTGAACGAATTTCATGTTCATCGATTTCAAGGAAACCTTCTTCGTCATTATAATTTGCTAACTGAGAAAAATCAAATGAATCAAGGAAAAGATCAAACTCAACTTCACCTAAAAGTTCATCAATTTCATGTTTTACTTTTTCCTGTTCTGGTGATTTTTTGTTTATCTTTTTTCTCAGTTCTCTATCATTCAATACATTATCTTCAAGATTTTCAAAAGGACTGGTAATCTCTAACCTTTCAAAATCAGCCTTTCCTGTTGCTCCAAAATCTTTGGGAGTTAAATCTTCTATTTGTGTTGTAATTGTTTTATTGGTGTCATCAATGTGTGACACAGCTTCATCGTTTTGATCTGGTTCTTCTATAATTAAACCATCTTCTTCATAAGGCGCAAGTTCCTCTACCTCAAGTTCAGTTTCTGGAATAGAAAACTGCTCAATATACTCTTTGTTAAGTTCTTCAAGAATCTCTAAACCAATGTTTTCTGGAATAGTCGGGATTTCATCTTCTTCATTTTCAAAAAAGATATAGCCAGTATTCTGAGTAAGATCGTGCAATGTCTCTTGTATTGATTCAACTGACATTGCATTAAGCAGTTCGGCTTCTTCGATAGCTTCTGCTTCCTGTACAGCTTCCACTTCCTCGAGTGACTCTATGGCTTCCGCTTCTTCAATAGCTTCTGCTTCTTCAACAGCTTCTGCTTCTTCGATGGGCTCAGCTTCTTCTACAGCTTTGGCTTCCTCGAGCGCCTCTCCTGTTTCGAGCGCTTCAGCTTCTTCAACAGCTTCTGCTTCTTCTGCAGGTTCGGCCTCCTCTAAAGCTTCAACTTCCTCTACAGCTTCCACTTCCTCTACAGCTTCCACTTCCTCGAGTGACTCTATGGCTTCCGCTTCTTCAATAGCTCCTGCTTCTTCTATGGGCTCAGCTTCCTCGAGTGCCTCTCCTGTTTCGATGCTGCTTGAAATAGCAGCGACAGTCTCGGGTTTTTGTTTTTTCAGAGTTTTTGCGCGTGAAGCTTCATGTTCTTTTTCAACTGCTGTGTTTGATGTACTCGGAATAGTTCGAGCATATGCAGTAAGATTGCGCTGTTCGTGAGACCATCGCTCAAGCATTTCTTTGAGCATTGCCTCAATTCCTGAAAGATCTGCTTGTCTTGTTTCGCCACTTAAACGGGTGAACACTTCAATGATTTCATCCCAGCCTTTATCGATAACTGCATCGATTATTTCATTCTGCTTTTTTGGAATCCTTCCAAGACCTTTTCTGATGCGATTTTTTACTTCTGGTCGTTTTCGCTCAAATTCTTCTCGTATCCGCTCTTTTATTGGCAAACCTTCAAGAATATACTCTTTAATAAGATCAATCTGAAGTTTTTTTATTTGATGCGTAATAACCTGTACGGGATCAGGTCGTACTGTTATAAAGAGGAAAAGAATAAGGTAAACTAAACTAAACACGATACCGATCAACAATACTTTTAGTATCTGAGGAAATTTGAACCATGTAGCAGGTACAATTTTTCCATAGTACATGCTTTCACCGGTAAATGAAGCAAGAATGAAAGTATCTGAATTTTCTGTCTGTCCAATTGTCATAATACCCTGTTGGACAGAACCATTCCAATAAGAATCAATTTTTGTTTGCAGTGTCCGTGCATCTTCTAATGCTACAGGGAATCCAAAAACGAGTCCCTGAGAAACCGGCTTAATCGTTTCACCCATAGGAAAGAGTTTCTGCCGGGCAAGCTCAGTCTGAAGGCCTGCGATATTCACATATAAAATGGCTATCCCACTCTGCACATTAAATGTATCAATAAACGGGATACAATAACCAATTGCGCCAGAATTTGTATCAATATATGGTTTTTTCTTTTCCATATAGGATGTGAGCTTTTCAAAAGGCGCATCGGCATCCACTCCATAGTTTCTGTAAACAATACGTTCTTGTTCTGTCCTGAGAATATCACCGGGGAACGTGCTAAAATGCATACGCTTGCCATCTTGAGCAATAATTCTCACACCAAGCACATAGGTATTCCGTTCCTGAATTTGCCCAAACAAACGCGCACGCTCAAAAATATCCTGTGAATTTTGCTGTGGAAGCATAGCTTTCTTTACAGCTTCAGAAGAGAAATATGCATGTGCTTCCAACATGTTTTGTTTATGCCAGAGCTCACTAGCTTTTGCAATTTTTTCAAGATTTGACTGTATATCGAGTGAAACTCGCGGGTTATATACCGATTGTTCAATAACTCCAAAAAATCCGCTGTATGCAAAAAAAGCTACACCAGCAGTAATAAGCAAAGCGAGAATTAAAGCAATAAAAGCTCTTAAACGCATAGCAACCTCAGGTCATACAGCATCTCTTCTATTATCGGCATAATCAAGCTGGCATTTACTACTATACTACATTTTTACCAAAAACAACAATTTCTCATTATTCGTGACACTAGAAAAAAAAGAGCGGTATGTCTGGACGTCGTAACCATACCGCTCCGCTTGAGTGCTCACTTGCTCTCACTGTTAGTATCGACACAATAGCAATTTTTCTTTAATCTTTAGAAAAGATAGTGCTCAATAATTTTTATATGCCACTCTGTACTTTTAGTGATGTCTTCATATAACCGTTTGGTCACGAGAAGACTTTCTTCAAGTGTTTTAGGTTTTGGTCCAAGTTTTTCATCGATATCAGGGAGCAAAAAACCCACGAGATCTTTGGTTTCATTCTTCATGAGATTCGCTTCTATTGTATCTAACAGCTTGAGCACTGATTGCATTGTGTTTTTTCCCTCAATAGCAGCTTCTATTGCTGTAATACCGTGCTGTAACAACGCCATAAGTCCAGCAAGTTTTGAGTGCAGATCCTTGAGCAATTCTTTTCCCTGTATGGTCAATCGTTCATACGATACAGTTAATAAACGTTCATTGATACTATTTCGGCATTCAGGAAGTGCTAACAAGTCTTCGATCGTGCAGCGAGCCATTTCGGGAATAAAAAATCCTTCGGAAGAAAGATTTCGGGTCGGGGGATCTGGATAGAGCATGCACATTCTGCTAAACCACCATGCATAGAGAGCGAGTCGTTTATCTGTTTTAACAGTACTACCAGAATAATTACTCGTGCAATAAGCATTGGCGCTATTTACAGCTATAAAAAGCGCTGTCTCTGCAGGTTTAAATTTAGTTGCACTATGCAGTGCATGCTGTTCAAATGTGCTGGCACGTGCATGGCTCTTACAGTTGGGGTATGCAAGATCAAGTCCTGCCATATAGATTGTTGACGCTCCGAGTTGTCGTGCAAAATCCCATGCTGATGTTGCTACCGAACCTCCAGCTCTTATAGGACCCAGTTCCAGGGATACATACGATTCGATGTATTTCCCAAGCGGGTACTGCGAAGCAGCAAGTAATACATGCTTCCATTTTGTATGAAAAACCGATGGCCACACAGCAATTTCTGACACGAGTCGTGATTCAGGAAAGACTGCCCAATCGAGATGCCGGGCATTCCAGTATTGCGGATCTGCTACTACAACAAAATCAGGTGTACAATCTACTGTTTTCAATGATTTACAGGCAGTATCTACCGCAACAAGCACAAAGCGGCGTGAAAGCTCGTGAACATATGGAAGTATACTATCCAAACTGGGTCCCGCTGCAAGTACTAAAATAGGAAGCCCTTCCATAAGTCCTCTGTAGGCTTTAAGTGGTATAAATGATTCCAGTTCAAGGAGATTTTTTACAATATTGCGAACCCAGCGTTTTCCAAAACGCTTAATAGTATTTTTGTTGATTATATCTTTTTCTTTAAATTTCTGTACGACACCAGTGTACATGGCACACTGTTCAGGATACAAATTCATGTATGCTGGATTCTCAAATATAAGCACAGAACGTGGATCGAGTTCCTGTAAAAACAGCATGAGTGTTTCATAATCTGGTTCTGCGAGAAGATACACGAGCGGGTTTTTTAAAATATCCTGAATATCGACAAGTTCAAAACAGGAACGCATGAGAGCTACATCAGGTTCGACTATAAGTACCTGACACTGTTCCTTTATAAGCTCCCGCACCGTATAACCAAGACCCATTCCAATTACCACAACAGTTTCCGCTCCAGATGAGTAGCTTGCCTGGACAATACGCTTAGCCTCACCTTCTGGATCATAGCTCGAATGAAGCCAGCGGATATTCTGTGATTCAGATTGTTCTATATAAGCTGTAAGCTGACCGGAACGCGCACGTTTTGGAAAAACTAAACCACCAGCGCTTGATTGGATCTTATCAACAAGCTCAGGATTTTTTGTATATAGAGCAGCACAGTTAGCTTCAAAAATTGTCATTCAAGCCACAACCTTATCGTCATACCAGGTTTAACAGGAGTTCCCGGATTGGGTTCCTGTCTGACAACCCAACCATTTCCTTCAATAATAACATGAATGTCAGTACGTTTGAGAAGAGGCAACAGCAATTTTTTTGCAACACCCCGCAAATCTGGCATGGTATCCAGAATCTGCACTGTGACAGCTGGAGGTAGAACTATTGTATCTGGGTGCTCTACAGTAGCTACACTTGCTCGCTCAAGTCCATACTGCGAAGCAATTGTCAGGATAGCATCTTTTACAACAGGTGCAACAACACGCGCTCCAAAAATGGAACTGCCACGTGGCTTTATTACTGCAGCGTATAAAATATACTGTGGCGATGATGAGGGAAAAATCGCAAGTGTACTGGCAATAAAGTCAGTTTCGGAATACCGCTTTGTTTTTGGATCCAGCATTTGAGCTGTTCCAGTTTTAACAGCAATTGGCATATCTTCAATTCTGGCTCGTTTTCCGGTACCAAAATCTAATGTTGCTGCTTCCATCGCTTTGAGTATAGCCTTTGCCTGTGCCGGCGTAAGCACCTGTTTAATTGGTGTTGGTTCTGCTTGAAACACCAGCTGATTATCAACAGTCATAATTTTATCGAGCACATGAGCACGCATGAGCAAACCACCATTTGCTACTGCTGTTGCAGCAGTTGTTAACTGGAGTGCAGTTACCAGTATTTCCTGCCCTATCGCAATAGTAGGTTTTGTTCTCCCAGACCATCGCTCTGGCGGCTGTATAAGTCCCGCATCTTCCAGTTTTATTTCCACTCCTGTCTTCTCACCGAATCCAAACGCCCGGAGTTTTGCATAAAAATCTCGGACAGAAACCGTCTCCGATGCAAGCGCTGCACCTGTATTACAGGAAAACGCTAGAATTTTTTCCAGATTAACTGCACCATGGGCACCAGTGCTGCAGCGGATTATTACTTTTTCTCCAGATGTATATTCTTTTTCATACGCACCGCGACAGTAGAAGGTCGTCTGATCGGTTATGCCTCCTAACGAGAGAATGACACCCATCGTAAAAACCTTCATTACCGAACCAGGTTCGTAAACATAGTTTGCAACTCTATCCAACCAGTTTTCACGCGGAGCATCAAATGGTGTATTTGGATCATAGTCGGGCATGGAAATGTAGGAAACTATTCTACCCGTTTTCGCTTCCATAACCACCATCATGACACCTTCTGCATTGTTTTCTAACAGTACCGCTTTACATAATTTTTCCAGTTTGTACTGCAGTGTACTATCAATGGTTAAGTACACAGAATTGCCAAATGCAAACCCTGCATGTGCATTTTGCTTACCGGGAGTAAGCTCTTTATCTAAGCTGGCTTCAATTCCCGCGATTCCCTCATTGGAGAGGCTTACAAACCCCAAAAGATGACTGGCAAGACTTCCCTCAGGATATACTCGGCGTGACTTTCGTTCTAGTGAAAATCCCTGAATTTTTCCTTCAGACAAATATGCTCGTACGGCCTCAGCTACATCGTGATCTAATGATCGGGCAATATACACATAATTGCTATCTTTTTCATGTATTCTTGCAGAGAGCTCTTTGCTATCAACCTGCAAAATCACTGCAAGTTGTTCAAGTACAGTCTGCAGCGTAGACTGTTTAATTGAGGGTTTCCAGACAGCAAGGTCATAGGTATCTATATCGCCTGCAAGGAGTCTTCCATTTCTGTCAAAAATAGCACCACGTATTGCAGCAGTTTGCGAATACAGCTTCTGTTCGGGAGGCGGCATGAGCGAAAGTTCAAGAAACCGATACAGCACAAAAAGCATGCTTATTACGATGAGACCAATGAGTATATAGAAACGCTTTAAATTTTTTTCCACTGCTTTCCTGCACTCGAGCGAATACAGTTTTAATGATACACTAAAACTATAAACAATGACAAATAGATTTGCTTGTCTGCATATTTATTATAGTGAGAATTACCTGAAACGGATAAAAACTAAAACCAGTAAAACTCTCTTTCGAGCAAGCCGATACACAATGTATGGAAGGCCAACATCATTCGTTTTTTCATCAACAGCCAGTTCGCATTGTCCAACCGGCAGTTACAACAGTATATACTCCTAAGACACAACGTGTAGAAAAAAGAGTATTCCCTCTCTTACAACCACATACACATCATGGTGCTGTGCAGAAAAACCACAATTTCACCATTTTGTCTAAAAGCAAAGATTTAGTACAGCACTGTATGCTAGTTTTAAAGAGAAAACAATTTATAGTTGGAAGTGGGCTTTTTCTCGCTATTCTACTCATCGTGTTGCTGGCAACCGGAAGTTTTGCTTCAAAACCAACATTACCTGCAATCATACTCGAGGAAGATCCGTATATTACCCAGTTGCTCATAGAAAACGGTTCGATTGATGAAAACATTCAGTCAGAAGAGCAAGAAAACCTTCCCGATATTCCGGTGAGTGTCGAACTGACCGATTATCGAGTTCAGCGAGGCGACTCACTTGAAAAAATTGCAAGAAAATTTAATGTCCGCATCGACACACTTATTAGTGTCAATAAAATTGCAAATGTAAAACAGATGCAAGCAGGCACCATACTCAAAATACCCAATATGGATGGCATCATTCATACAGTACAAAAGGGAGATTCGCTTGCATCTATTGCAAAACAGTACAAAACCGATGTCATAACACTTGCAGATGTCAACAATCTTGCGAGCAACACCTTACAGGCAAAACAAACACTATTTATACCAGGTGCAAGGCTGCCAACAGAAACGCTCAAACGAGCGCTGGGAACGTTCATACAGTGGCCTATCCGTGGTGTACTATCATCTTATTTTGGTTATAGAGCAAACCCTTTTACAGGTATACGACAGTTTCATAATGGCATCGATATTAAAGCCAATGAAGGTACTGCTGTTAAAAGCGCAATTGATGGCATCGTCGCTGAAACTGGATACAGCACCGTTTTTGGTAATTTCATTATTATCAAGCATAGCAATAGCTATCAAACGCTCTATGGACACTTGAGCAAAATATTTGTTTCAACAGGACAAAAAGTTTCACAGTCAACGGTAATTGGGTTAACAGGAAATACGGGAATGACAACAGGTCCTCATTTGCACTTTAGCATTTTCAAAAACGGAGTTGCTATCAACCCATTAACTGTTCTAGGGAAATAAACCTTGCACATACCAGACAAAAAACGGTATAATGCATTACCAAATTAAAAGTAAAATAGGGAGTAACCCGATGCGTAAACTAATAATCGTTCTTATTGGTATTTTTGCCATATTTGTTTTTATTCAAAATTCTATTATTGCAGATACTGATGATACAATACTTTCAAACGATACTTCTGGTATAAGTACAAACATAAATATAGTACACACTGCTATCATGCAGTAAGTCGAACACTACAGCGAGCAAAGAGAACACAGTTTTTTAATATTTCAATCATTTAAAGCATAGTATGTATAAAAAAAAGTACAATAAAAACACCTGCCTGTATAAAATTTTAGACGAAATCATATAGCTCGTTATACCACTATTAAACACCCGATATTATTTCCTTATAATACAAATATTTAATAGATACACTTCACGTAAAACAAATTGGCACACTTCTTGCTTTATATCTAGCAGAGGTGATTAGTATGATACAGAAAACCAAAAATGAAAACAGCAGCGAATGTCTCAAGGCCTATTACCAGCACCTTAAAAACATTCCGCTGCTGAGTGCCGAAGAGGAACACGAGCTTGCTATCCGGATTGCTCAAGGGGACGAGAAAGCCAGGAATAAGCTCATCGAATCCAACCTTCGTCTTGTAATAAAAATAGCGCGTTTATACTGCCATTTCAATGTTCCGCTTTCAGATCTCATTCAAGAAGGTAATATGGGGCTTATAAAGGCTACAGAAAAATTTGATTACAGAAAAAATGTTCGATTTTCTACGTATGCTGCCTGGTGGATACGGCAAACAATAACTCGATCGCTGTTTAATTCGCGTCGATTTATTCGTCTTCCCCACCGCAAAGAAGAACTCCTGCGAAATGCGTATAAAATGTCAGCTACATTGTCGCAGGTGCTTGGACGAGAGCCAACAATTAAGGAACTTGCAGATCATCTCCATGTTGATGAAACACTGCTCCAGGAGGTCATGGAAATCAGTGCAAGTATTGCATCACTGGATAGTGCTGAAACCGATGAAGATCTTACTCTGGTCGAAACGTTCGAAGATAACACCTACAATCCGGAAACCGAGTTGCAAAAACAGGCGCTCAAGGAAAAAACGATGCAGATACTTTCGCTCCTCGCTGAACGCGAACAGCAGGTTTTGATGGAACGGTTCGAACTAAACGGTTCAGAGAAAAAAACCTTAAAAGAGCTCGGCTCTGTACTTGCTGTTTCTCCAGAAACAATTCGCCAGCTTGAAAAGAAAGGTCTCAGGAAACTCCGTTCCTTTAATCAGGAACTGCTTGCTTACATGTAACCAGCCTTGAGTACATGCGGAGATTTTAGTATGCTTATATAAACCCATGAGCAGAACAAAACAGTCATCGGACATCAGTATTTATGCAGCTGTGCTGACCATTTTTTCAATCCTGATACTGTTCACAATTTCTATAAAAGCACAAAATGTTCCAGCACAGAATGCTCCACTACAAAGTGCCCCCATTCAAAGTGATCCAGCACAGAATGCTCCAGTGCCAATGACTGAAAACCATAACGCTCCGCGTGAAAAACCAGAAACACTAACGGAGCAAAAATCAATGATCAAAAAACAAACAGAGAATGGCCACCAGCCTAAAAAGCCGCACAAGGTTCTCATTATTATTATCGATGATGTAGGCTACAATCTTTTTCAGCTGGAGCCCTTTTTGCAGTTTCCTGGCCCAATCTCATTTGCTATTTTACCGAGTCTTGATTATACTCAAAAAGCAGAGACATTGATTTACAAAGCTGGTAAAGAGATACTGTTGCATCAACCTATGGAAGCGATCGGTAACCTCGATGCAGGACCTGGTGCTATAGTATCCACAATGGATGATGCAACGATACAGCGTGTTATTGCAGACAACCTGGCTCAGCTGCCATTAGCACGCGGTGTCAATAACCACATGGGATCGCTCATATCTCAAGATGAGCGAATCATGGCAAGGGTACTTGATGAATGCCGCAAGACCGGACTATACTACCTGGATTCCGTTACGATAGGTAATTCAGTTGCCCGAAAAGTGGCCAGATCAATGCATTTTAGAATCATGGAGCGAACAGTGTTTTTAGATAATAATCCGGATAAGCCATCTATTCAAAAACAAATCCGCGAAGCTGCTGATATTGCAGAAAAACGCGGCTATGCTGTCATGATTGGACATGTCTGGTCTAATGAACTCGCCCAAACACTTATCGAGCTCTATCCACATCTCATTGAATCTGGTTTTAACTTCTCAACAATATCTGATTTTTTAATGGAATTTGATGACGATGAATTTGATATTGGGGATTGAATCTTCCTGCGATGAATGCGCTGCTGCAGTTGTAGAGCACGGCAAACATATACGATCATCAATTGTTGCAACACAAATTGCCTACCATGCTCCCTGGAACGGAGTAGTACCAGAACTTGCTTCGCGCATGCATACAGAGTGGATTTATGACGTCGTTCAACAAGCATTGAGCGAAGCACACTGTACACTTGACGACATCGATGGTGTAGCAGTAACCTCTGAACCCGGACTTGCGGGCTCTCTCCTTGTAGGACTGTGTTTTGCAAAAGCACTTGCCTGGTCATCAAAGAAACCATTTGTTGGCGTAAACCATATTCTCGCGCACCTCTATGCTCCACAGCTTGACCACGATATACCATATCCCTACCTTGGCCTCATGGTATCGGGAGGACACACGCTTATTGCTCGAGTCGATGCCTATGATGATATTGCTATTCTTGGAACCACCATTGATGATGCAGTAGGCGAAGCATTTGATAAAGTTGCTAAATACTATAATTTAGGATATCCGGGAGGAGTTGCTATAGACAAACTAGCCAGAAATGGCGATCCCCGCGCATGCCGATTTCCCGTTCCTAACTTATACAAGGGCGAGCACACCTACGATGTTTCCTACTCCGGTCTCAAGACTGCAGCTATTTACCAATTGGACCAGTTCTGGAATCCTGCTTATGAGCGAACCAATGAAAACCTGGCTGCAAGCTTTGAAAAAGCTGCAATTGACATTCTCTGTTCACGGCTGTTTAATGCAGCAGAAGATACCGGCATTACTACAATAGTAGCAGGAGGCGGTGTAGCAGCAAATACCTACCTGAGTTCACTCTTAGCATCACACAGCGAACTAACCGTTTATTTCCCTCCACTTTCACTGTGCGGTGACAATGCTGCAATGATAGCTGGCTTGGGCTATAAGCTTCTTGCTCGCGGAGACCGCTCTCCCCTGACACTCAATGCGAACCCTCGCGTAAAAGCCTTCCGCCGAATTACCATATAATAACTTAAAAACTCTGCATGCAAAAACTCTGGTTCCGCGTATAAATACTGGTAAGTTTCTTAAAACTACAGTTCCAAAGGGGATAAGTATGCGGAGACGAGTCATGCAGTATGTTTTTGGGATTTTGTTCCTGGTGCAGTTCTTCACATTAGCGAATGCAGAGGATAAATCCGAAAGCAAATCTGAAACAGGTTATTTTTTTGCTGTACAGGGAGGCGCAGATGCTAGTATCACTGGCACTCTATGCTCTATAACAGGAAGTACAGATTTTGGCTTAATCGTTTCATGGAAACCAGAACATACAAAAACAAAAAAAACATTGCAAACAGGACTCATGCTTTCTTGTTCATATAATTTTTTTGATGGATGGTTAGTGACTGGTGGATTAGAGACTGGTTTAGCAGAGATAGGCTACATCATTACCGGTGCAGCATGGTATTTTACCACACAGCAATTTTATATACAGACTGCGCTCATGATTCCATTCACTGAGACAGAGTATCAATCATCAAGCATGCACAGCTATATGATTGTTTCCTGCTTCTTGCCTCTATCGTGGTTAGTACATCCAGATACTGGCATACCAGGCGATACGCTCTTTAAGAAACTGTATATCGGCTTACGAATTCGATTATTATTTTGTAAGAACCCTCAGTTACGGTTTTAAGGCCTTACCCTGATATATCATATGTATAGATTGTATCCGCAGTTCCAAAAATATTTTTTGAATACGCATCTCCGCAACGAGCGCAATCTTTCCTGAATCAGAGGGAGTTACCAAAATAAACCGCTGCAGTTTGTAATCAGGTCCATCAATTATCCCTAAATCATAGAGCTCATATGTTTTCGGCTTGATTTCCAAAACTGGTAAATCTGATGTAAAGTCCTTTGTGATGAGCCTTTGTATTGCTTCACTGTCACCAGAAGCATAAGCCTTAAAATACTGCAAGAGCAAACCTGTATGAGCTCCACGGCTATTAAGAGAAATACTGATAATAACAACGACTGCAACGACTAACAGCATTGCACCAGAAGCGACAAGTAATGCTTGAATCTTTGGCTGCATAAAATTCCCTTTTGTATAATTCTTACAGTATTAAGTATACAGTTTTGTAAAGAAAAATTCAAATGGTCATATTCTTTAGAATCATGATTATTGATTCTGAGCTCAAAAGCTAAAGGTTAGCAAATGGATTTACACCATTTTAAAAATACACTCCCAATCCTAAAAAGCAATAGTGTCCAGTTAAATCAAAAAAGTGTTTTTCGCCTAATGGTGTCATAGTAGCATTAAGATTCCAGAAGTCTGGGAAAGTACTCGTTTGAGCAGTATATGCACCTGCTGTTGGAGGCAAAATTTCAATATCTTTTTTAAGTTAAATACGGTAGAGATAATTTATATTAAGTGAAATTCTTTTACTAAAGAACCATTGCAAACGTACATACGGTGAGACAATAAAAAGATCATCCGATTTCTGTATTACAGAAAATGTAGTTAACACTGAAGAATTATCTGGATGAGGAATATCTAAATAAATATCTGTAATAGTTACATCGCCGACGGTAAGATAAGAACTAATATTGAAAAATAATTCAGGCATAATCATGAGCGTTACACCTGCCATGCCTCCAAACAATGTATAATTAAATTCCTTTTTGTATTTGATTGCCGTAACATCAGATGGCCATAATGATGTATCCATATTTTTTATAGAAGACACTGGCACTAAAAAATTCTCAAACATTGCATCACTCCCATCCTGAGAAAACCGTATAGGAACAAAGCTGAATTCCATGCCTAAACCAACAACAATCCAGGAAATCGGTCTATATATTATAAAAAATGAATTTAATGGCTGAGGTAATGCTTTTTCATTTTTTTTCTCATGCTCTGAAAGCAAATAGATCACGCATGTAGATTCTTCCAGACCTAAACCGTATTGTGAGATATTTCTCCGTATAGTTTCGTATTCTGCAATAAGCTCAGCTTTTGAGAGTTCTACAGAATCGGAAAAAATAATTGCTGATGTCGTTACCTGTATAAGCCTTACCGTAAGCACAAAAGACTCACCTGCCTCGGTTATCGAACCTGCAAAAAGATACTGTACATCAAGAATAGCTGGTTTGACTGGTGTCTTCCCTTCTGTAATTCCTGAAAGTGATAACTCAATTTCAGCAAGTTGCTTATCGAGATTATCCCGCTCAACAAGAACAAATACCGTTGATAATGAAAGAAGTTTAGTAAGTTTATCACGCAGGAGATTCCCAATATTGTACTTACGGGCTTCATCAGTATTGTTGGTAAAAGGAACAATACTCACTGTTGGCTTTATGAAATCTTCTTGAACTTTATTTTTATACTGTAAAGACATAGCATTGACAAGCTTTCGTAAAACTTCATCGTATGATTGGCTGAATACAAATCCAGCAGTAATATAAAGCATCAAAAATGCTAGAATTTTTTTCATAGACAGCCTCCTATTACTATGATAATAATTAAGGTTAAAATTAATTACAATGTAACAATTTTCCTTTAACAAGTATTATAGTATAGATTTTCTTAAAGTACAGGGCTGTCAGAGACAGCCCTGTATAGCAATCAATTTATTTTTAACATTACAGCCCAATTTTCATGTTTTTTAATCCGTATATAACCAGACCGAGATATAGTTTCTAGCTTTTTGTGTTAGTTTAGGTCTATGATAATCATATAATAAATTTTTTTCACTATTATACACAATATAGTGTATTGAGCCATCACTCTTTTTTATTTCACCAAGGTACCCTACAAGTTGTGCTGTTGGATATTCAGGCTTTTCTCCAAACATAATATGAACGCCTTTTATTTTCATTAAATTCAGTGTCACTTCTGCAAGCATATCGCGGTCAAGAACAGCGTATGATGCAGGGTCTACAATGCTACCCATGCTCCCGTCATTCAATCAAGCAACACTGTCAGTACCAACACTCTTTTTCGTTTCATAGTTTTACTCCTTACTAATTTATTTTGCATACTTTAAAATGAGTACTTTTTTCTAAAATAATGTTTTATGGCAATGTTTTATAAAATCTCCTCCCTTCAAGCCTGAGTACCTTGTGGTTTCGTATTTCAACATACCGTCTCCCATCGGTATCGATGATATGGACAATATCATATGGTTCGCCCTTACTGAATTCACCTTCGAGCGGCGCAACATGAATTGTGTTTCCAATTTGCTGTCCTCCATTGTACTCTGCAATCCACCTTTGCATTGTAGGATTCCAGTAATAGAGTACGACAAAACAGGTGTTAGCATAATACTTTGGGTATTTTTCTCGTTCATCCTTATTAGGAATATTTTTATAAAATTGTATAAAAATAAACGCTTTGGAACTACCAAATGGTATGAACTCATTATCTGATCCCATCAACTGCCAGCCTCCCTCCAGTTCGTTATCGTATAGCACACCATATTCTATTTCTTCAGCTGTTGGTACTGCAGGTGGTATGGCAAGTTGTGATTGATATATCTCTTCGGAGCTTTGTCTTGCTTGAGATCCCACTATTTCCTTTTTTTCTGTTTTCTGAATACATGAAATAAATAAAAATATTGGCAAGAAAAAAATATAAATAACTTTTTTGTTCATAATTATACTCCTTCTATTCAATGCCTAAAGGAAATAGTTTAGTATAAATAAATATTACTTCATTAGGACCTGTATAGTCCTCAAAGTTAAAACTCTCATATTCTTTATTGAATGTAAATTCTAAGGGTACTTCAGATAAGAAATTATATGTATTTATAGCATTATTTTTAACGACCATTTTACCCCACACACCTCCTCCTAATCTTTTTTTACTATCAGAGAAATAATTTACTCTTGTATAAAAAAAATAATGATTAGGATTTTGATTATCTATTAGATCAAAAAGATATAAATATTCAAAATCGAATACTGTTGTTTTATCTTTTAAAAATTGTCCTTCATATGTATTATAACATAAATACATTCCATTCCATGACAAATGAGAATCTTGAGAAAAACAAAAAATTGCTATTAAACTTACTAATACCAAAATATAATATTTCATATTGCTCTCTCCTCTTAAATTTAATTTTTTATAGCCTTAAACCACTTTGACCAATTTATATGGTATTGTTCATAGATTTCATCATTTATCTCAATAAAAGAATTCAATTCTGGGTTCATCCACCAATACCCTGTATAATCATATCCTGTTGAAATATATTCCATATGATAACCATACTGTGAAGTAGTATCCGCAGAAGGAATAATATTTGACATAGGGGTATTCAACCTCTCTATTTTGCCATACCGATATTCAAATCGTGTACCTTCTGGTGCTCGTTCCAGTGTTACTGGATTTACAAACTTTCTTTTCCCATTTACTAGAGTTGTTACTTCTATGTGATAGTGTATGCCACCACTTGCACCATTGTTTCTTTCTGGATACTTCGAAATAGTATCGCCTGGCTTAAATGAACCCTGGGTTACAGCTTTTTTTACATCTTCTTTATCAAGATGCATAATTGTTACATGCACGTCAGTTCCAATAATTCCAAGGGTTAAACTATAGTCGGCGCTTCCTATTACATCCATAAAGAATATGCTCACTAAATCATAGTCATCAGCTTGTGTTTTTCCTTTATCTATTGCTGTTATATCTATTCCAGCATGCGCAAGACATTCATAAAAGTATGGTGGCTGGTAAATTCCTTTTTTATCTGTACCAGGAGCATAAACTTTTTTTTGAGCTTTGGTAAAGTCACTTGATATTCTAAAGCTTCCAGGGTTTCTTACCATTGCAGCAAGCAATCCTTGAATCTGGCTTTCAGTACTTCCTGCTTTACGTGCCTGGTGAACTATAGCATTAAGTAATTCACGATTATAATTGCTAATCAAATCCTTATTCCCAGTAATTGAAATATTTTTTTCTTTATTCTTTGTAATAGTATAGGTTTTACGTTCCTCTTGTGTTAGTTTATCATTTCTATTGGCAACATCCAAAATTAACATTGTATACTGTATTGCATCTACCATATCTTTTGGTAAAGCTGCTTCATTACCGTTTCGTGCTCTAAACTCTTCTTTTTTATACTCATAGTAATACGTAATACTATCTTTTCCAGCAGCATTTGCCTCTGCACGTAATCTTTCCCAGAACTCTTGATAATTCTCTGAATATGAGTTTATCGTCGTATCTGGTTGTACAAGATTTCCTGTTTGTACATTCGCAATTGTGTCTGTTCCATCGATAAGCATTTCACCTGGTTTCTTATTCTTGCTGCCCTGATTTTGATTTGCCTGTCCTGACACTACCTGTGTCCCATCATCTGCTATCTTCATACCTTCTGCGTGCGGGGCTTGTTCCGGCGTTTCGACTTCCTTGATCGCGGCAATTCTTGTGGTCGTTTGTTCACAGATGGTTTCAACCCTGTCCTCCCCATCTATAAGTAGCTCCCTGCTGTTGGTTTTGCTCTTGATGGGTTTGTTATCGGGTTTGTCTTGTGGAGCAGTTGCTGGGCTTGCAGCACCTGCATCATTGCTGTCAGCAGTATCGAATGAGTCATTCGTCATGGCTCCGGGTTTAATACCCTGAGGTGTCGCAGCTGCTCCCCTATTTGAACGTTCCACTTTATCCATTGGTTCAGATTGTACTATGGCCCTAAAGAGCTGTAAATCTCTTTGTATAATAGGTGATAGAACTATCACCTATTATTAATCCAGCTATTTCAATTCAAGACTATTGATAATCGTATCAAAATCTATAATTAGTTTTTGCACTTCTTCTGGTAAAACATTTTTTAACTTCCCCTTTCTGAAGTCTTGTTCAAGATAATAATAGAATGAATCATAAGGACCTAGTCCGAATTCTTTTTTTTGTTTTATTATTTTTTGACGGTAACTTAAATATATTTCACGCATTAAAACACTAATGTTTTTTAAATCTTCTTCCCGAACATCACGATCAGGACCAGAAAAATCACCAGGCTTTGGCCCTTCAAAAAAATAGGTAAAGTAAATTAAAATTATCCTATTATTTCTCTCAAATACCAAGCGCTTACCTATCTCTCCATCATAAATATCAAAACCTCGATACATATCAATCGCGACATTAGTACCTTGGATTTTTTTATATTCTATGGTACCACTAGGGTTTCCGAAGGGAATATTAGGGTATTTTTTTTCTTTTAGTGCAGTTTTAATACTTTCGAACTCCTCAACTCCATCCGGGAAATCTTCGGGTGGAATTACATCCACTTCAACATAATAATTATCCAACACAACCCCATCGCCAAAGTTGTACAAAGATCCTTTGGGCATAATAAAAGAAAAACCAACATCGTCATTGTACACTCTTAGACCTTGAACTTTACAAAAACGCGCTTCCCTAACTTCATAGGTACTGTAATCTTCTACTGCTTTACTTTGAACATTGCTTTTATCACATGAAAATATCATTAGTGCAAAAACAACCATAATTGCTAATCTCTTCATACTTAACTCCCTTTATTGGTATATGTACCACGTATGGTATCCAATTCTATAGCTGCCTTCTTCTCCGTAGCGCTCATCCCAACCCTCAGTCGTTTTATCAACTTTACCCTTAGTAGAAATGTCCATTTGTTGTCCCGACCATACATCGAATACCTGCTGGCCGCCCAAATAATTTGTCGTATGAGCATATTCTGAATTCTTATAACGTATATGAGGAAATTTCAGTGTAACAACTTTTTTTGCTGTATCCTGTTGAATTGTCGGAATCATATCATCGGGTATTTTTTGCACATACGCTTCAGTATATTCATATCCATAATTCGTACCAAATGTCTTGTTAAATGATTTTGCCAAATTAGTATAATTTAGAACTGTTCCATATTCATCTATTGCACCGTCTTTCAATGCATTTTCCCTTGCCAAAACAGCTTGCTCCTTGGTTAGAACCTTTCCAGTATCAACAAGATAAGTGTTTTTATAACTATTCCATTCGGTAGTATAAACACAAAACAGTTTTGTTGGAGCATCAATATCCGTCCTCTGATTACTGTAAATATAATCCTGTGGCGTAATTTCCTTTTTCGATTCCTGCTTTATCTCGAATCCCAAAATTCCTTCCAGCATTGTATAGTTTTCGCTGGGAGAACCGTTAGTCAGCATTATTCCTTCTTGCCTTCGCAACGGAGCAGTAAACGTGTCTGCTAGAATTTTTGCTCTTGTTTTTGGTTTTACTGTATCAAGCGATTCCGCTTTCTCCGCACCGTTTCTGCTTGAATTTTGATGCGGTATTTTTTGAGCTGTCTCACTCCTCCCTGCACTGTTCATCCCCGCTTCGTGTGGTGTACCGGTACTATAATTGCTATCCATTCGAACCATATCTGCATGAGACTTTTGAGGTTTTACATTTTTATTCTGTTGCTGCTGTTCTGCCCTCTCTGCTCTCTCTGCTCCTTTTCTGCTTGTGTTTGTAGGTACAGACTGCGCTGAACTCGATGGTCTTCCAGCGCCTGCATCGCTCCAACCGCTTCCGTTTGATTTCCCCTGCATGCTGTAGCCCCACTGCTGAGGGTTATTGCTCAGTCCTTGTTTCGCCTGATTTTTGGCCTGATCTGCACTTTGCGTTGCTTGTTTGATAGATTGCGTATTATTGTTGGCAGGTTTTTGTGCATTGTTTGCACTGTTCCCATTTGAAGCCTGTGCTGTCGCATGGTTATTATTTTGTTTTGACCAACCACTCGTATTTAAACCAGCAACGCTCGAATCAACCTTTTGTACTATGGAACTTCCATTACCTGTCCCTTTGGTTTGATTCTGCTTTATTTCTTTTTTTTCTTTATTCAACTCGTCTGTACTATTACTGGTCGAACTGCTTCCAGATTTTGGTGCTGATGCACCGACATCATTTGAGGAGGATTCTCTTCCTCCATTTGAGTTTCTTATTCCAACATCCTGAACTTCCGCCCCCGGCTTCTCTGCTATCGGTATGCGGGCTGCTTTTGGGTTTTGTAAAGTGACTTTTTGTGAGTCCTTATGTTCGTAGCTGGTATTACTGTGGCGGGCATCTTGCAACTCGTCACTGCGGCTGCTACTAGCATGGCGGGCATCTTTTAATTCAACGCTATGGCTGCTACTAGCGCGATGGGCTTCTTTCAATTTATCACTATGGCTGCTACTAGCGCGATGGGCTTCTTTCAACTCATCAGCATGGCTGCTACTAGTGTGGTGGACATCTTTCAATTTATCACTGTGGCTGCTTCCATCAGCGGGACGGAAGTTACCATAGCTGTCAGTAACAATACCGCCTGTGCCTGCGGAACCTGCATCACCGGAATTATCGTCTTTATCAGCG
>Ga0116184_10001131_pt1 | contig 26978 bp, 13 predicted proteins | sample AD_JPNNA5_MetaG_FD_89886 | JGI IMG/M metagenome (GOLD analysis project Ga0116184, IMG submission 89886) | Active sludge microbial communities of municipal wastewater-treating anaerobic digesters from Japan - AD_JPNNA5_MetaG | ecosystem: Engineered > Bioreactor > Anaerobic > Digestate | place... | reverse complement strand
CACGCGCTGGATCTCGCGAACCATGTACTCCTGCACCGCGCGCACCCCGCGCATGGCCAGAATCTGCTGCGGATCCAGGGGCCCCTCCGTCAGGCGATCCCCCGCCCGAACCTTCATGCCCTCTTCGACACTCAGATAGCCGCGGTAGGGCACCAGGTAGGCCCGGCGGATTACCACCGACTTGATCTTGTGCCGGCGCAGTAGCTTGATCTGACGCTCGCCAAGCTCCTCGCCCTCGTCGACCACCAACTCGTCGTTCTTCGTGCGAACGGGCTCGGCCGCCACCTCGCCACGGAGGATGTTCGTCTCGTCCACCGGCAGCTCGGAGTGGATGATGACCCGGCGCAGGCCCGTCTCATCGATCTTCGCCACGGTACCATCCAGGTGAGTGACGATCGCCATGCCCTTGGGCTTGCGAGCCTCGAAGAGCTCCACCACCCGCAGCAGGCCGCCTACCGGATCCTCGAGGACCTTGAGGACCGCCTGGATCGCCTTGACGTTCTCCCGCTCCTGCTCTCCCGCGTCGAGCTGCACCAGACCACGGCTAATGTCCTCGTGAAGCTGGCGGATGGTGTCCTGCCGCTTGCGCCTCACGTCCGCCACACCGGTGAGGTACTTCGCCGCCACCCCGCCGGTGTGGAAGGTGCGCATCGTCAGCTGGGTGCCCGGCTCACCGATCGACTGAGCGGCAATGATCCCAATGGCCTCGCCGATCTCGACCGGACGCCACGACGCCATGTCAACTCCATAGCACAGAACGCAGATCCCCTGACGCAGCTCGCAGGTGAGCGGGCTGCGGATCCGCACGCGCCGCATCCCCGTCGCCACCACGCGGGCAGCTGTCTCATGGGTAAAGAACTCACCGGCATTGATAATGACCTCGCCGGTCTCCTCATCGATGATCGGCTCCGCGGCCACTCGGCCCACGAGACGCTGGTCCAGGGGAACCGCCAGGTTGGCCGACACCGTGGGCAACTCCGCGCCGCAGAACTGGCAGTTCCATGGGGGCTCGCCATCCCGATGGAGGTCCTCCTCGCCACAGCGACGGCAGAAGCAGTCCTCCTCGTAGATGGGCGAGACCTCAACGCCCTGAGCGGTCCCGCAGTCCACGTCGCGGACGATGACGTCCTGCGCCACGTCCACGAGGCGTCGAGTCAGATACCCCGCATCCGCCGTGCGCAGGGCGGTATCCGCCAACCCCTTCCGCGCCCCGTGGGTCGAGACGAAGTACTCGAGGCAGTGAAGGCCCTCGCGGAAGTTCGACTTCACGGGCAGGTCCTCGATCAGACGCCCGAAGGGATCCGTCATCAGGCCACGCATGCCCGCCAACTGACTGACCTGCCGGTGGCTACCACGGGCCCCCGAGTCGACCATCATGGAGATCGGGTTGAACGGGTCGATGTGCTCCCGGATGGAACGCACCACACTGTCGGATGCTCTCAACCAGCTCTCGAGCACGAGCTGCTCGCGCTCGCTCTGAGTGATATACCCCCGCCGGAACTGCCGGTTGAGGTCAACGATCTTCGCCTCGGTCTCGGCGATGAGCTTGTCGCGGCCCGTCTCGATGTCCATGTCAGAGACCGAGATGGAGATCCCCGCCCGCGTCGAGTACTCGAAGCCCAGCTTCTTGATGTCATCCAGGTACTGCACGGCGCGGATGGCACCATGCTTGTGGTGAAGCCCCGCCACCAGGCGCGAGAGTGCCTTGCGGTCAAACAGCTGCTCGTGCAGGTGCATGTCGATGGGGGCCAGACTGTTGACGATGAGACGCCCGACGGTTGTCCGAACCCGCTCGCGCACAATGGCGAAGCGGAAGGTAGATTCGGGCGCCACCGTTCCCTCCTGGAGAGCCTCCGCCACCGCCTCCTCAAGCTGCTCGCGCAACGCGGCGGGACCCGACGCCACCGCCGGCGCCCGGCCGGCGATGGTAGCCAGCGTCGCCTCGAGACCCGCCATGTCCTCGACGGCCTCGTCGCGCTCATCCACATCCGCCTGGGCTTCAGCTTTGGCTCGTTCCGCCTCCTCGCGAGCGGCGACCGCATCGGCGGCCTCCTGCGCCGTGAACTCGATCGGCGGGTCGTCGTACGAGATGTAGGGACCACGTCGCTCCAGACGCCGGCCGTGCGCTTGACCGCACAACGCCTCGAGGCGGTCCATCAACTTCACGTTGGGCTCCCGATCGATGTTGGTGTCGATCTGAAGCCGCTCGACCCGAACGAAAGCGCTGCGGTGAACGTCCCACTGTCCCGCCTCATAGGCCAGAAGGGCCTCCTCAGGCGACGCGAAGTAGCGCGTCGGGTCTCCGGAGGTGTCATCCCGGCTGAGCTGAGTTAGGTAATAGCAGCCCAAGACGATGTCATAGAGCGGCGCCACCACCGGACGCCCGTCCGCCGGCTTGAACAGGTTCCGGTCCGCCAGCATGAGGATGCGGGCCTCAGCCTGCGCGTGGGCGGACAGCGGAACATGGACGGCCATCTGGTCGCCGTCGAAGTCCGCGTTGAACGCCTCGCACACCAGCGGATGGATCTTGATGGCCTTGCCGTCCACCAGGACCGGCTCGAACGCCTGGATGCCAAGCCGGTGCAGCGTCGGCGCGCGGTTGAGCATGACCGGATGGTCCTCGATCACATCCTCCAGCGCGTCCCACACCTCGGGCTTCAGCCGGTCCACCATGCGCTTGGCCGTCTTGATATTGGTCGTGAAGCCGTTCTCCACCAGCCGCTTCATGACGAAAGGCTTGAACAGCTCCAGCGCCATCTCGCGTGGTAGCCCACACTGGTGCAGCTTGAGCTCGGGACCGATCACGATGACCGACCGGCCTGAGTAGTCGACGCGTTTGCCAAGCAGGTTCTTGCGGAAACGTCCGTCCTTGCCCTTGAGCAGGTCGCTGAGTGACTTCAGCGGACGCCGGTTCGTCCCGGCCACCGGGTGGGCCCGGCGACTGTTGTCGATCAGGGCGTCGACCGACTCCTGAAGCAGACGCTTCTCATGGTTGATGATGGACTCCGGCGCCTTGATATCGATGATCCGACGCAGCCGGTTGTTCCGGTTGATGATGCGCCGGTAGAGGTCGTTGACATCCGAAGTGGCGAAGCGCCCCCCATCGAGCTGGACCATGGGCCGCAGCTCGGGAGGCAACACGGGCACGCAGTCGAGGATCATCCACTCGGGCCGGTTGCGCGACTTGCGAAAGCCCTCGACCATCGAGAGGCGCTTGATGGCCCGGGCGCGCTTCGGTCCGCTGGTGGTCTCCTCGATCTCCTTGCGGAGCTCGCGACCCAGCTCCTCGAGGTCGATCTCCGACAGCAGATCACGAATGGCCTGGGCGCCGAGACCGGCGCGCACCGCACCCGCGTAGTCCTCGCCCAGGCGCTCCGAGAGGATCTCGAGGAGGCGCATGAGTGCCCGGTACTCCAGCTCGGAGATGAGCTGCTTCTTCTCGACCCGGCCCAGGAGCTCGAGTGCCGCATCGATCTCGGTCAGCCGCTCGCGAAGGGCGTCCTCCTCCATCGCGATGCGGTCCTGGAAGTCCCGCTCGAGCTGAACCGGATCCAGCGGCCGTTCACCGAACGAGTCGTCGCCCTCATCCTCGTCCAGATCATCGACCAGGTCCTCATCCTCTTCCTCGTCATCCAACTCGGTCGTGGCCCGCTCTGGGGCCAGCCCCGTGTCGACGACCGCCACGGCACGCCCGTCGGCCAGGGCCAGGGCCTCCTCCGACAAGGCGCGCTCCTTCAGCTCCTCGAGCTGTTCGAGCTGAGCAACACGCCAACGCTCGAAGTTCTCGAGTTCCTCCTCGCGGTACTCCTGAGCGACGCGCTGAGCCTCCTCCAAGCCCTCGGTGATCCGGGTATGGTCCACATGAGTCACAATGTAGGAGGCGAAGTAGATGACCTTCTCCAGCGGCCGCGGGGACATATCCAGCAGCAGGCCGATAGGGGACGGCACTCCCTTGAGGTACCAGATGTGGCACACCGGAGCCGCCAGCTCGATATGGCCCATGCGACGCCGGCGAACCTTGGCCCGCGTAACCTCGACACCACACCGGTCGCAGATGATGCCCTTGAACTTGACCTTCTTGTACTTGCCGCAGTGGCACTCCCAGTCTCTGGATGGCCCGAAGATGCGCTCGCAGAACAGACCGTCACGCTCCGGCTTGAATGTCCGGTAGTTGATGGTCTCCGGCTTCTTCACCTCGCCCTTGGACCACTCGCGAATCTTCTCCGGAGAGGCCAGACTGATGCGAAGCGAATCGAAGGTGCCAATGTGGGCCAAGGCGTGTATCCCCTCTTTCCCGCGGTACCAAGCCCGCCGTCCCAATGGCCGCTCCGCACTCGAGGCGGCGGGGAAGGCGCACTGCTCCATCGACTAGTGGTGGGCCACGATCTCCTCTTCCGTGTCGTCCAGTTCCACCTCTTCGCCATCCTCACGCAGGATCGTGACCCGCAGCGCCAGGCTCTCAAGCTCCTTGATCAGGATGTAGAACGACTCAGGGACGCCCGGCTCCAGGATGTTCTCGCCCTTGACGATGGACTCATACGTCTTCACACGGCCCACGACGTCGTCCGACTTGATGGTCAGCACCTCCTGGAGCGCGTGAGCAGCACCGTAGGCCTCGAGCGCCCACACCTCCATCTCGCCGAAGCGCTGACCGCCGAACTGGGCCTTGCCGCCCAGCGGCTGCTGTGTCACCAACGAGTAGGGGCCCGTCGAACGTGCGTGGATCTTGTCCTCGACCAGGTGGATCAGCTTCAGGATGTACGCGAGGCCCACGGTGACCGGCTGGTGGAAGAGCTCTCCGGTCATCCCGTCGCGGAGCCACATCCGGCCGGTGCGCCCCAGCAGCCCCGCCCGGCGCTCTCCCAGCTCCCGCACCTTGTCGATGATGGCGTCAACCTGCCGCTCGACCACGTTCTTGCCCGACTCGATGCGATCGGCGGCCACGATGTCGGCGATGGCGAGAAGCTCCTCGGGCGTCCGCTCCCGCGCCGCAGCCCGGAACGCCTCGAGGACCTCCTGCGGGTCCAGCGTATCGGGCATGGCGAAGGAAGCCTTGAGCTCATCCTCGATGAGGCTCTTGAGGGCTCGTGCACGGAACCGGTCCGTCACCTGCTCCAGATACCCGTAGACCTCTTTGTCCGTGAAGCCCTCGAAGATAGGGCTGCGGAAGCGAACACCAAGCTCCTCGGAGACCAGCCCGAGGTGACACTCGAGAATCTGGCCCACGTTGAGTCGTGACGGCACGCCCAGTGGGTTCAAGATGACATCCACCGGCCGGCCATCACTCGTGAACGGCATGTCCTCCTCGGGCAGAATCGCCGAGATAACGCCCTTGTTGCCGTGCCGGCCCGCCAGCTTGTCACCCACCATGATCTTGCGGCGCTGCGCCACGTAGACGCGAACCAGCTGATTCACGCCAGGCGGCAGCTCATCGCCCATGTCCCGGACCAGACGACCGTCACAGGTTGGGCAGGTCGTCAGCTCTGTCGGGCGGCCATAGTGGTATACGGCCCCACAGCTGTCGCACGCGTACTTGAAGCGCGAAAACACCCGGATGCCGACCACTTTACCTTTCTCGCCATGCGGCATCCGCAGCGACACATCGCGCATCTCCTCGGCCTTCTTGCCGAAGATGGCGATGACCAACTTCTCCTCGGCCGTGAGTTCGGCCTGGCCTTTCGGCGCCACCTTGCCCACCAGGATGTCCTCGGCGCGAACCTCCGAGCCCGGTGTTACGATGCCATTCTCATCCAGATGCTTCAGGGCCTCATCGCCCACATTGGGGATGTCTCGTGTGATCTCCTCGGGGCCCAGCTTCGTGTCGCGAGCCTCGACCTCGTACTTCTCGATGTGAATGCTCGTGAGGACGTCATCTTTGGCGAGGCGCTCCGACAACACGATGGCGTCTTCGTAGTTGTACCCACGCCAGGGCATGTAGGCCACGAGGACATCGCGGCCCAGAGCCAGCTCACCGTTGTCGGTGCAGCTCCCGTCCGCCAGCAGGTCGCCTTCCTTGACACGCTGGCCCAGCTGAACCCGGCGGTGCATGTTGATGCAGGTGGCCTGGTTCGTCCGCACGAACTTATCAAGCCGGTAACGGTCGATCTGCCCATCGCGGCGGCGGACCACCACATGAGCCCCATCGACTTCCTCCACGCGCCCCGCAGCCCGGGCCAGAACCACCGTACCCGAGTCGCGAGCTGCCCGAGCCTCCATGCCCGTGTGAACCGTCGGCGCCTTGGCCGCCAGCAGAGGAACGGCCTGCCGCTGCATGTTCGAGCCCATCAGACCGCGAATCGGGTCGTCATTCTCCAAGAAGGGAATCAGCGATGTCGCCACCGAGAAAATCTGGGCCGGTGAGACATCAATGTAGTCGATCTCGCTGACGGGGACGCGGGGGAAACCCTCGCCCCGCCGCACGGTCAGCGCATCCGCCACGAACCGGTCGCCCTCGGTGGGCGTGTCGGCGGGCGCGATACTCAGCTCGCGCTCCTGATCTGCCGTCAGGTAGTCGACCTGGTCCGTGATCTTGCCCTTGCGCACCACTCGATAGGGCGTTTGGATGAACCCAAACTCGTCGAGCCGCGCGTGCACGGCCACGGAACCAATAAGACCAATGTTCGGCCCCTCGGGCGTCTCAATGGGGCAGATACGCCCATAGTGGCTATGGTGCACGTCGCGGACCTCGAGCTTGGCGCTCTGGCGGGACAGCCCGTCCGGGCCCAGGGCCGAGACCCGGCGCTTGTGGGTCAGTTCGGACAGCGGATTGACCTCGTCCATGAACTGCGAGAGCTGCCCGCTGCCGAAGAAGCTCCGCACGGCCGCCGTGATGGGCTTGATGCTGATGATGGCCTGGGCGGTCAGCTTCTCAGGGTCGAGACTCGTCATGCGCTCCCGCGCGACCCGCTCCATCCGCAGGAACCCCACACGGAACTGATTCAGGAGCAGCTCACCCACACCGCGGATCCGCTTGTTCTCCAGGTGGTCAATGTCATCCACGCCATACCCCTCAGCGCCTTCACTCAGGCGCAGGAGGTACTTGATGATCGCGATGATGTCGTGCTTCGTCACCCAACGGATGTTGAGAGGCAGGTTGAGGCCCAGTTTCTGGTTGAGCTTGTGGCGGCCGACCTTGTTCAGGTCATAGCGCTTCACATCAAAGAACATGGAATAGCACAGCGTGGCGGCCCCTTCCTTGGTGGGAGGGTCACCCGGGCGAATCTTGCGGTAGATGTCGAGGATGGCTTCCTCATCGCTGTGCGTCGGATCCTGGGCCATGGTGCTGGGGATGTAACGATTGACATCCAACACCTCGAACTTGCCTCGCCGGAGAGCAGCAATCTCCTCCGCAGCCGCCTCGTCGATCCGCGAGTACGGACCGACAATCAAACGATCACCGTCGCGCATCTCGTCGACGGCGATCTTCCCGATGAGCTCCTCGGGACTCGGATGGTTCAGCGTGACCCGTTCGCCAAACAGCTCGAGGAGGTCCGGGTCACGTCCGCACTCGACCGCGTGGGCCGGGTCGGGGTCGTCGAACACGTTGACGGCCCGGAGGAATGTGGTGGCCGGGAACTTGCGCGCTTGGCCAATCTTGACCCAGATCACATCATTGGCGTCGGTCTCAAACTCGATCCACACCCCCTCGGTGGGGATCAGCTGCGCCGAGAACAACTGCCGGCCTGAGAAGTCGATGGACTCCTTGAAGTAGACCCCCGGCGACCGCGCCAACTGACTGACCACCACGCGCTCGGCGCCATTGATGAGGAACGTGCCCTTCTCGGTCATGAATGGGATCTCGCCCATATAGACCTCAGACTCGAGCACGTCACCCGTCTCTTTGGTGACCAGGCGAACCTTGGCCTTCAGCGGCAGTTCATACGTGATATCGCGCTCGCGGCATTCCTCGACCGAGTACTTGGCATCACCCAGCTGGTAGTCGAGGAACTCCAGCGAGAGAGTCCCCGTGAAGTCCTCGATGGGGGAGAAGGTCTCGAACAGCTCCTTCAGTCCCTCGTTGAGGAACCGCTCGTAGGACTCGACCTGGATGGCGATCAGATCCGGGACTTCTGCCACGGAGTCTCTGGCCGCGGGGGCGACGATGACCTTCCCATTGCCGGTGTCTGCCATGTTCGGAGAACACACCTCGCAGATCCAAGTTCACGGCCCTCGGCGCGCCCACGCCAGGCCGAGGGGCAAGAGGAGCCCTTACCGTGCCGGTAGTCGCATGAAGGCGGCGCACACAAACGAAAACGGCCCAGGTGGGGAAGACGTCCTGGTCGGAAACGCACGCATACTCGCGGCGGACGCCGGGGGAGCTGGCGGCTGCCGGGTCACACTGCTCAGTCTATGCGACACGATTAGGTAATATACCCGCGTCCCATCACTGAGTCAATAGAGCTGTTGGGCCGGGGCTGCAGTGCAAAGGGTAGGTACGGGGAGGTACGCGAGAGAGGGGAGCCTACATCGGCTCTGAGGCTAAGCCAAGGAGCTGATGAGGGATGGCGGGTCGCCGAGTACGGGTCGTGCTTGAGGTGGAGATCCCCGAGGACGCGGACGCGTATGAGGTGGAGGATCTCATCTTCCGTGCGGCGCAGGGGGCTCAACGACAGGCCCTAGTCGAAGCGGGTGGAGAGAAGGAGCGTCCGACGGAATGCCCCCGGTGTAAAAAGGGGGGTCAGTCCGGGGCGGCTCGGTGACTCGGGTGTTCGAGTCGCTGTGTGGGCAAGTCCGGATACAGCGCCCTCGGTATCGGTGCCGCCGGTGCCAGGCCAGCTTCTATGCCCCGCAGCGTTTTCTGGACACGCTGGGTGGCCGACGGGTGGGCCCCAAGCTTCTGGAGTTGGCGACCCAACTGGCACTGTACGTGCCCTACAGCCAAGCGAGCCATCTCCTGGGGGAGTGTCTTGGGGTGAGCGTCACGGGCACGACTCTCCGGCGGGATCTGGTTCAGCGGGGCGAGGAGGAATCGTGGCGCCAGGGAGAACAGGCTCACGATTGTGCCAGCTTCCGCTACGAAGCGGCCCCGGGCGCGCCGTCGACGGCGCGGAACCGGCAATACGTCGAGATGGACGGTTGCTTCGTTCATCAATGGCACAAGAAGTCTGGTTTTGAGCTCAAAGTCGGAGAGATGTTTTCAGATCCCATCCTCACGGAGAGCAAGAAGCGGCACTGGATCTCCCGGAAGCAGTATGTGGCGCATTCGGGTAGCGCCGAGGCTTTCGGGGAGCGCCTCTATGCAGCGACGCAGCCCTGGGGTCTGGATGACGCCGAGGAACTGTATGTGCTGGGCGACGGTGCGAGTTGGATCAAGAGCCTGTGGAGCCAATACTACCCCCATGCGGAGTTCATTGTGGACTGGTGGCACGTGCAGAATGCAGTGTGGCGCGCGGTGCGATCGCTGATCCGCGACGAGAACAGCCGGAAGCAGTGGAGGAGACGGATCACGGCTCTGCTGTTCGATGGCCAATGCCAAGCGGCCCTGTCGGCCGTCGAACGGCTGCCGGCCTCGACGCCTCAGCAGATCGAGACACGGCAGAATCTGAGTCACTATCTGGACCAGAACCGGGAGGGCCTGCACAACTACAGGGCCGTGCAGGCCCAAGGGATTCAGATCGGGTCAGGTGTCATCGAGGACGCGTGCATGGACGTCGTCGGGCGCCGCTTCAAGCACCGAGGCATGAGCTGGAGCCCCCGAGGGGCTGAGGCGCTCCTGTGCCTGCGAACCCTCCACCTCAACGGCCAATGGCACCACTACCGGCACCCCGACGCACTACAACCCGCCGTTTGAGATACCTACCCAAGTTCTTGCAGCCTCACACAGCGCCACACAGCGACGCGACGGGGGCATGCCTTCGCAGGGCCGCAGCGCCGGGCGCAGGCGTCCAGCCCACTCCTTGGGGCACACGCCGGGGGACGGAGCCCTTCACCACGGCTGGAAACGGGTCCCCGATCCCGCCGATCCTGAGGTTGGCGACAGGCGTCATCGTCGGCGCCCCCTGGCCCCAACGGAGTCCCCGAGACGGCGGGCAGACTGGCCGGGACTCAGAACTTCCCGTCCCGGACCTCGAAATGCGTCGGCCTATCGAGAGACTCCCCGCCACGCGACACCCAAGCCGCGATCCACTCCATCAGCCGACGCGCGGTCACCCGGGGATACCCAAAGAGCGCGTGGGAGCGCCGGGCATCACTGAGCAGGGCATCGGGCTGTTCGGTACCGACCAACGTGACAGCGAAGTCCATGAGCCCCCCAAGCTCCTCGGCCACCCGGCGCACGCTGAGTGTCTCGGGCCCTGCCAGGTTCAGCACTTCGGGTGGGCTGGAGACCAGGTCCAGGGCCTGAAGAGCCATCGCATTGGCATCGCCCTGCCACAGCGCGTTGAAGTGCCCCATGGTCACATCGATGGGTTCCTGCGCTACCACCTTCCGCGCCAGATCGACCATCACGCCGTAACGCATCTCGTGCGCATAGTTGAGCCGCAACAGCACTGCCCGCGTCCCGTGCGCCCGGCTCACGTGTTCGACCATCCGCTCGCGGCCGAGGCAGCTCATGGCATACTCGCCCTCGGGACGAAGCTCGTCCGCCTCACGGGACCCACCCGAGGCCACCGGCACCATGCCATAGACGTTGCCCGTCGAAAACGCGACCACACGCGACTCGCGGTAGCGCTCGCAGACCATGCCGGCCAGGTAGGTGTTCATGGCCCACGTCAGCGCCTCTTGGCCGGTGGCCCCGAACTTCATCCCCGGCATGTAGATGACATTGGGGCAGTCGGGAAGCGAGGCCAGGGCGTCACGGTCCAGGAGGTCAGCTCGAATCGTCTGGACACCCCAATACTCGAGGCGAGAGCGCAAGGCCGTGTCACTGAAGCGCGACACGCCGATGATGCGCCGGTCGCGGCCGGCCTCATCGGTGGCCCGGCGCGCCATGCGTGCCAGCGTCGGACCCATCTTCCCACCGACACCTAGAACGAGGATGTCGCCCTCGAGACCTGCGAGAGTCCGAACCACGCCCGGCGAGGGCTCACTGAGCGCCTCCTCGAGCTGGTCGATGCTGGCGAAGCCCTCGGGCTGCCGGTGCTCCATGCACTCACCGTCCCTGGCTGTCGTCACGCCTACCCCGGGATGACGCCGCGTCCATCCACGACGAGCTCGCTGATCGCGGCAGGATCGCCGGAGACCACTCGCACGGCCTGGCCGTCCCACCGAAGCTCGATGTAGTCTACGGGATGGGCCAGCTTGAGTGATACATCGCCCACCTCGAGGGCAACGCCCCGGGCGAGCCCCATGGCCGCCACTCGGCCTCCCGGGTCCGTACGGACCCATGCGACCTCACCGTCGCAGCGCGCGTCCCACTCAGGCTGCACCATGGGAACCCCCCGACGGTAGGCCGGCACGAGGCCCAGCGGGTTCTCGGCATCAGCCAGCAGCAGCAGGTCGTGCCGGCCCTCGGGCAGGCTGACCTGCACCGCCACATGGGAGTCGGGCAGCGGCGGACCGTCCCCTGCTCGCAGCGGGAGCCTGACCGGACTGGTAACCGCCGGTGCGTCGCCGTAGGGCACCACGCACGCGACAAACGTCGACGCCAGTGGGCCCTGGTCGGCCTTACGGACCGCGAACGCCCTCGGCACCCACACCTCGCCGTTCTCGTTGTAGGAGCCCGCGACCGCCCAGCTCTCCGCAAGACCGGCTGAGGCGCCCTCGGTCAGATCCGTGTAGCGCAGACGCGCCGGCTCGCCCTGGGCCAGATAGCCGAAGACGTCGGCGATGGCGAAGTCGACCGACCAGCCCGGTTGCGGCGCCAGATCCTCTTGGTAGTGGCGCATCTGGAAGGTTCGGCCAAAGTCCTCTGTGGCAGCCAGGCTCAGGCCATCGGTGGTCACCTCCCCCGGTAGGCTCTGGACGAACCGCATGTGCTCCGTGCCGCCAACCACGCGGAAGACGTCGAGCACATAGAAGTCCTCGGCCGAGACGTCGATCAGGGCCGCCGTCCGCTCGAACTGCTGTCCGGCAATGAGGGCGGGCCCCGAGGCGCGCACGGCGCGGAACGTCTCCCCGTCGGCCCACAGTGTGGTGACGCCCGCCGCCGTCGCCTGATCCGCGCGGTCGACCACGGCCGTGTTGTGCGAGAGCGTCCCGATGTACCAGGCGGCACGGGGGCTATCCCAGCCGCCGTACTGCACGGGGGGGTAACCCAGATCGGGCAGCAGGTCGAGTCCCCGGCCGAAGAGCCCCAACGTCATGCCATCAAGGTGGCCATGGCGGCCGCCCGAGTCATAGTCCAACCATAACGCTCGGGCGCGCGGCCCGTCGCCCGAACGTAGTATGGCCAGGTGCCACTCCTGTTTGTTGACACTTCCGAGCTGGGGCTCCCGTCCGTGCTGGTCGAGCGCGGATCGCATGCGCCGCTGCAGGCCCTCCGGGTCTTCGGCGAAAAGATCATAGGGCAGCCCCTCGGTCTCGCCTTCGTTCGCGCGGACCAGCGTCTGAGCGAATGCCGCGTCGCCGGTCAGCTCGTGCAGGTTCGCCAGGAGCGTGTACGTCGAAGGGCCGACACCCGGGTTGCGGCTGAATGGGACCCCGGCATAGCCGCCCGCCTTCATGCCGTAGGTGCCCGTGTCCCCTGACCGCGGGTAGTAATCCCCGATGCACAGCGTATCGATGTGGAATCGGAACATGTCCGCGATCCGCGGCACCCGCCTCAGGGTCTCTTCCAGGAAGCCGGCATCGAGCAGGTCATACTGGCCCAGGAGGCGTGCGACGCCCTGGACCGCGTAGGCGGCGTAGCCGTCGAGACCCTTCTCCCCAGTGACTCCATCCACGGCCGTGGCCTGCTTCAGCATGGCCTCAATGCTGGCCAACACCTCATCGCGGTTCGCGGGCCACCAGAGCGTGGTCCGCATCACAGCATTGGCAATGTCGGTCCGTGGGTAGTTCGAGTTGATCTTCGAGTTATTTGTGAGCGTTTCTTGGAACAGACGGTCCTCGATGTTCCGCTGAATGTCGGCGAAGGAGGCCTTCCTGTTCTCGATCTGATGCTCGCTGGCTTTGGCGGACAGGAAGGCCACGAGCTCAGGGTCATCCTTCAGGCCATCGAACACCTGGTCATAGGCCATGGCGAGCTCGCGGATCTCCTCGCACGCGTCGTGCCATGTCGAGACATACCCGGTGGCGAGCGGCCGCTCATATACCAGCGCTTGGGTCTGGAAGTCGAAGGTAGGGTAGAGGTCGGCCACTCGATCCAGCAACACGCCGGCCTTGTGCGCGTAGCGCCGGTCGCCGGTGACGACATAGGCCTCAGCGAGGCGCGTGGTGCCCCTCACGATCGCCTGCTTCCACTGACCATGGACGAGATAGGCACCGATAAACCGCCAACGATGGTCGCCCTGTACGAAGCCTTCGCCATCGTCCACACCAAACAGATGCAGCGGATCGCCCTCGTCGGGGTGTTCCGCATTGAACAGCAAACGCCTGTCGGCGCGCTGCGGGTCGAACACCCCATGGACGTCAAGCCCCGACCGGTAGAACGCCGCGAAATCGTTCTTTGGAAACGCCTCGTGGCAGTGGGGGCAACGGACCTTCCAGGGGCGGCCCAGGGCATCTATCTCCCACGTGTACATGGGCACGGACTTCGTGCAGGCCGGGCAGAAGCCGTTCGACCACACCATCCACGACCGTGTGATCGTGCAGCCGAACATCCAGTCCCACAGCTCGTCGTCGGAGTAGGCGAGCCACGGCTCGGCGGCCTGCACGGTGGCGTCGCGGATCTCGGCCGCCCACGGATAGCGCTCCGCGTTCTGGCGGGCACGTTGGCGCAGCTCCTGGCCGTAGAACACACTGCGGTCCTTCACCTGAGCCGGGGCGGGCGCGTTCTGCCCTACGGCCGCACACAGCACCCATGCCGGCCAACCCCTCGTGAGTCGAGACCATCCATCGGCCATGGAGCACCGCCTCTCCCGTAGGCGCCGGGCGCTAACAAGGGCTTCGCGCGCACCACCCGGAACCACACCTGGTACCGATCACTCGCTCACCGGGGGTGCGCCGTGGATTGCATCCATGTGCAGGGGTTCGGCACCAGACCAGCGGCTCCTGCGGGCCGGAGTGGCCGCCTCGGCCTGTGTGCCATGGCGCTGACGGTACTCGCCGGCGCCTCGGGCGCCGAGACTGAGCTGGTGCTGGGCTACTATGCACCCGACCGTGGCACACACTACGCGTGGAACGAGGTGGCCCCGGGGATCCAGACCTTTCTCGATCGCGATTACCGTGCGGCAGGGCTATGTTGTCTATACATCCATACAACTGAGGGCCAGCCGGTCCGGGCGGTAGACCTCATCTGGAACGGCGTTCCCTTCGATGACCTGCGTCCAAGTCACGAGCTCATCTGGTGGCGTATGCTTCCGGATGATCTCCGGCCGGGAGAGGTGGCCGAGGTGCTGGTCCGGCCGCGGCAGCCCCTGACGGCGCCCGCGAACGTGGAGGTCCGGTTCTCCGACGGCTCCGCGGTCTCGGCTGCTATCGCCCCCGAGCCGAACCCCCTGCGCATCACGACCGTGGGCTTCAGCAAGGCGATGGACGAGGTGTTCCTGGTGGTCGAGGCGGTGGACGGCGGGCGGCACGAGGTGCGACGATGCCTGATCGACGGCAAGCCCGCCGCGGGCGAGACCCGGATCCTCGACCCGGGTTTCAGCTCGGGTCTCTGCCCCGTCTCCCTGCGGCTCAGCGAGCCGCTCGAGTACGGGTCATATCACGTCTACACGGTCGAGGAGCGTGAGGGCGTGGCCGCCGCGTGTTGCGTGAGGACCTATGACGGCTGGGTGCCCCTCGGGACGTACGGCTACAACCGCTTCGACGACTTCGCGCGGAACTCGTGCAACGGCCACAACAGCTTCGGCCGTTATAGCAGAGGTGACCTCGACGTCATGGCCGAGCTGGGGATGCGGAGCTGTATGATCCTGGGCGATGACGCGCCCGACCCGGCCATCGTCGGCCATGCGGCACTCCTCGGCTACTGCCCCATGGATGAGCCCGACTGCCGCGACTACACCCACGATGAGATTCCGGACCACGGGCTGCGTGTGGGCACCGAAGCCATGCACGTGGAGGAGTGCCTGCGCCGGTACCGTGCCGCCGATCCGCGCACGCTCACCTACCTGACCCTCGACCTGACCTACAAGCCGGCCAACTACTACGTCTACGGCCCCATGGCGGATATCTGTAATCCTGACTGCTACCCGCTGATGATCGATGCCGATCCGAAGATGGTGCGCGAGGTAGTCGAGACGGCCCGCCACGGCGCCGGGCCGCGGCCGGTGACCTTCACCTACCAGTCGGGCTACATCGAGCCGGGCGAGGAGGAGACGCCCACGCGCAAGGGCCGGGCGCCGTTCCCCGACGAGATGCGGACGATGATGTACTATGCCATCGGCGCCGGGGCGCGCGGCCTCTGGAACTACATCCACTGCACCGAGGGCCAGAGCCACGGCACACACGAGTACCCCGAGCTGTGGTATGCCATCGGGCAGACCTACCGCGAGCTGGGCCGCGTCGCGCCTCTCCTTGGCCGGGCCCACCCCATGGAGTTGGCCCAATCAGAGCAGGCCGGCCTCTGGCTGCGGACGCTCATTTGCGGCGAGAATGCCATGCTCGTCGTGTGCGTCGACGACCAGTACGAGTCCCGCCCCGATGCCTTTGTGGTCCCGCCCCGGACCGACGTGACGCTCTCACTACCCCACGTGCCCTGGATGTCTCCCCGAGCAGCGTGGCAGGTGACTGAGAGCGGATTCGCTCCGCTGCCACTGGCCGCCGGCGACCAACTGACGCTGCCGGAGCTCTCGTCGGTGGCCCTGGTTCTGGTGTCGGCGGACGCCGGGCTCGCCGGCGGACTCGAGGCGGAGTTCGCGGAGCGCGAGACGGAGCGCGCGCGCGGGCTGCTAAGGCTCGAGCAGGCACGACAGCGCGACGACGCGCGCCTGGCTCATCTCCGACGCACCCTGGAGAGCCAGTGCGCGGCCTACGCGGTCACGGGTGAGGGTATCGGGGCCTACGGCGTGACGCCCCAGGGCTTCTGGAACCCACGCGGCACGGAGTACAGTGGTTTCGAGTTCGGTGTGAACGACCAGACGGACGGCCCCACCATGGGCGCCACATGGCCCATCTCCGCCGCAGACGCCGGAACGCGGCTCGTCGTCTACGCATTGACCACAAACTGGGGCCAGCCGGCGGAGTGGACGCTGCTGGACGCAGGCGGACGGCCAGTGGGCATCGCGGCGCAAGCTCAGCTGCCGGGAACGACACTGACCGTGCTCGAGCTCACGCTCCCCGCGCCGGGGGAGTACTCGCTGCGGTTCACTCAGTCGGGTAGGGGCCCGAGGGGCGGCCGGGCCTCGCAGGTCATCTACGTCGTGCCGCGCGACGTCGCCCCGCTGCTGGCGAGCATGCTGTCGCGTCCCTGACGCGGGGGTCGCCTGAATAATATTCAAAGCTCAATGATTTTTGTTGAAACCCGACCGGCTCTGAGGCATTATCAAAGCATGGACGGAGCCAACACCTCACACCCGCTGAGCCGCCTGCCGGCCGAGGACCTGGACCTGATCCTCCGTTTCGTCATGGCCTCGGGTTCGCTCAAGGACCTGGGTCGGGAGTATGGGGTAAGTTACCCCACAATCCGCTCTCGGCTCGACCGGCTCATCGCCCGTCTGGGCGAGCTGGCGCGGGGGCAGGAACCCGACCCGTTCCTCGAGCAGCTGGGGGCGGCGGTGGAGGCGGGCGAGGTGACCGTCGGCGCGGCTCGCCGGCTCCGTCAGGCCTATCTGGAGCGCGTTGCCTCACTGAGGGGGTCTTGATATGGCGGAACCGTGGTTCGATCCCATGCGCTTCGGCATTCTGTTTGGTGCCATCGGTGGCGGATTGGGCGGTACCTTCATCGGTGTTCTAGGTGGGCTGACTGGCGCTCTGGCGCCCCAGGGCAAGGGGCGCGCCGTCATTGTGCCCATCTGGGTAGTGACCTCTGCCCTTGGTGCCCTGTGCCTGGCGGTCGGCATCGTGGCCGTGGTCTCGGGCCAGCCCTACGGGATCTGGTATCCCCTGGTGCTGGCTGGCGGGCTGGTGACCGTCCTGTGCCCGACCCTGCTTTGCCTCGTCGTGCTTCCCCGTTACCGCGAGGCCGAACAGCGCAGACTGGCGGCGCGGGAGATCCGCGGGGCAGTGTAGCGGAGGCTCTGGGCGGCCGTGGGCGCCGGCGAAGCCGCCATCGTTCCCCCGTCGGGCCCGGCGCCATGGCACGCCGCGCTTGGGTGCCCATGGCCGGGGCATCGCAGATGCAGGCCAACAAGGGGGCGTGGGGAGGGGCTAACTCCCTCCGGACGGCGGCGGCGACCATGAGGCGAAGCGTACGTTCTCGTCGACGATCCAGCGCGCCTCACCAGGAGTGGCCACTGCCAGAACGCCACCGGGGTCCTCGGCGCCCTCGGAGGACAGCAGGAGCACATGCCGGCCCGATGGCGACCAGAGGCAGTGAGCGACGTCCACTGAGCCATTGAGTCGTGTTCCCGGTGCGGATCCGTTGGTTGCTGGCAGGACCAGTGCGTCGGTGATGTGCCGCGTCTCCGAACGGACCCGGACCAGCAGGGCGCTGCCATCCGGGCTCCATGCAGGGGGGCCGTCGGGCAGCTGCTCGAGCAGCTGCCGGGGCGGGCCGCCCGCGGCCGCCACCACGTAGAGCCCCGGGTTCGGCCCGTCGGCGGTGCAGAAGGCAACCCGCGCGCCGTCGGGGCTGGGCACCGGCCATGTGACGCCGTCGGCGGCAGCCAGCATCCGCACGGGTGCGCCGCCAGAGCCGATGACGATGAGTCCGCGCTCCGCCCCACCTGTGGCGCACGCGGCAAGACGTGGGGCGCCCGGGAACCAGGCGTACTCGCCCAGTCTGAGCGTCTCGGAGAGCAGGCGGGCCTGCCTGTGCCCTGGTCGCCACAAGAGCAGAGCGCCGGGGTGAAGCGCCGGGTCGGGCGCCAGCACGAGCGCGGCGCTGTCGCCGGACCACGAGCCCAGGCCGGGCCCGAGCCCCGAAGCCACGCGCCGAAGCGCGCCGGCGGGCAGGTCATAGACGTAAGCTGCCGCGCGATAGTCCTCGTCGGGAGCGAAGAGCAGGAGCTTGCGGGCATCGGGCGACCAGAAGAACCCCGCGATGCCGATGCCGCCCAGGGAGACGGTCTGCAAGTAGCCGTCCGCGGGGCGCAGGAGTGAGACGGCGCGACGAGTGCAGGCGGCCAGCCACTGGCCATCGGGGCTCCAGGCAATGGTGTGCCCCGCGGGCTCCGATGCAGCCAGGCAGGCAGCCAGCGCGGCCTCCTGTATCTCGGTTGCCCCGGGGGCAGTGACGTACACGTCGACGCGAGGATCACCCGGCTCCGCCGGCCGGGGCACGGCGAAGGCCATCCACTCGCCGGCCGGTGCCCACCGCATCCAGTACGAGGCGTTCCCCACGGGCCCAACGGGAAGAGACCCACTGAGCTTGCGGCGGCGTCCACCACCGATCGGGCTGGCATAGAGGGCCATCCGCGTACCCGAACTCGCAATGTATGCCAACCAACTTCCGTCAGCGGACCAGGCCGGGCTGGAACCGATAGCCAGGCGGTGGGCGACCTCGCGCGTCGTGCGGCGGCCGGGTTCGGCAATCCAAAGGCTAGCGGCCCCCCTCGCTTCGACCGTGTAGGCCAAGCGATCGCCGGATGCCGGGGTGGTGGTGGCCGAGCGAGGCTCCGCAGGCGGCGATGGTACCGAGGTACGCTGGTTGCGGCAGCCCGGTACGGCTCGAGTGGCCATCAGCCACACCGCGAGGGCGACGCAGAGGAGAAGGGCCGCTCCCGGCCACCCGGGGCGGCGGGACCTGGGTCGGCGCATGGTCATGGGGCCCCGGGTCACTGTCTACACTCCGATGATGGACTCAGAGATGGGGTACCACGGTCCGGCTGATCGGGCCAGAGCCTGGCGGGCCGCGCCGGTCAGAGGCAAGATCATCTCAACCTCGCGTGCCACCACCCGCAGGCCGGCACTGGCAAGTAGGCGTGAACGGGGCCCATCGGCCTCGTCCAGAAGCCACAAGACGTCCGGGCCGGGCGCCCGGAGGAGTAGCCGGCGCAGTTCTGGCCCGTCGGTGAAGGCCGTGGCGTCGCAGGTCACACTCACGGGGCGGACCGAGCCGGCCAATCTCACCGGGGCAGTGGCATAGCAGACGCTGAGCGGCCTCCCCCCATCGCAGGCCGGGTCGACGAACCACCGCCGAGGTGCAGGCCCCGCACGGTGCCAAGCACGATCGGCATCGGTGTAGACCCGGAATCCGTCGGGCTGGGCGGCGAGTGCCTCGGCGCCGGTCGGCGACACTGGCTGGACGGGCGACGGATGCGGGACAGCGCCGACCCAGTAGGCGAGGGTCGCGCACACCCGGTAGCCGAGGCGTTCGTAGAGCCTTTGGGGATCTGAGCCGGCCGCCGTGTACAGCACCATGAGGTCTGCGCCTCGGGACCGTGCCGCCTGGTGCGTGCGTTCCATGAGGGCCGAAGCCAGACCGCGTCCGCGATGGTCGGGATGGGTCATCACGGTGTCGATGGCCGCAGCCAGTAGGGCCTCCCTGCCGACGACCAACGAGATGGACGTCAGGAACACACTGGCCACGAGGGTACCGTCGGTCAGCAGCGCCGCCTGGCAGCCGCCGGGGTCCATGCCTGGACGAGCGCGGTACCAGGGGATGAACCGGCTGTCGCTGGCAATGACGCCGTCGTAAGCTCCGAAGGCCCGGGCCTCCAGGACCGCGAGCTGGGCGTCAGTGACGCCACCTTCGGCGTGGGTGACCATGGAATACGACGCGCGATAGGACAACAGGACTCCTTCGTGGGGCAGCACCGGTCTACAACGGCCTCATGGTGACTCTTTGTACCTCGCAGGGGGCGCGCACGCAAGCGACGCGGGGCCGCGCCAGGGTGCTTTCGTTCTTCCTCCAGGCCGCACGCCTCCTCGGGCACTGATGACCGCGAGCCGGCTCGGGTCCCATTTGGCTGTGGCTCATTGCCCCTGTGGGGTCCCTCCAAAGAGCCTCCGAATTGCTGGGGGCTGACTCAGTGGAATGGTTGGGCCCCGTCCGACCCGTACCCGCAGGACAGCACACCGCTGCGCCGCAGCGTGCTGGGTCGCTCCGGCGCCGTTGCCGGTCACTGCGGCACTGGGTATCCTGCCTATGGCCCGCCGGGGTCCGACTACTCGCTAAGGAGATCAGAGTCTTTGAATGCCCTACTCGCCGGGTTCATCCCCTCACTCCTGCTTCCCACAGCCGCGGCGACCACTGGTCGCGCGGTGACACGGCCACCGGCTGTGCCATTGGTGGCTCACGACCCCTACTTCAGTATCTGGAGCTGTGCCGACCGGCTGACGGATGACACCACACGCCACTGGACGGGCACGCCACACTCGCTGACGGGCCTCGTGCGCGTGGATGGTCACGTCTACCGCATCATGGGCGCGGAGCCAAGCGATGCGGCGTCGCTCGCACAGGTGGACCTTCGCATCACCCCCACGCAGACGGTCTACGAGTTCGAGGGGGCGGGCGTGCGGGTATTGCTGCGGTTCACCAGTCCACTGCTGCCGCACGACCCGGATGTGTTGGCGCGCCCGGTCACGTACATCACGTGGTCAGTGGCGACCACGGACGGCAGAGCCCACGCGGTGCAGGTCTACCTGGATGCCGCAGGTTCCATCTGCGTGAACTCGCCGGAACAAGCGATCACCTGGGCGGTGGAGCCCCTGGGGGAGCTCGTGGTCGCGCGGGCTGGCTCGGTGGAGCAACCGGTGTTGGAGAAGAAGGGCGACAACCTCCGCATCGATTGGGGGCACCTGTACCTGGCGGTACCGGAGGCCTCGTGGTCAAGCGTCAGCGCTGGCGAGCAGGCCCGCAACCTACGCGTTTTCGCCGAACAAGGCCGGCTTCCACACACCCCCGACACGCGGATGCCGAGGGCGGCGTCGGATGAAACACCGGTATTGGCGGCTGCGTGCGACCTGGGCCGCATCGGGCCGCAGGCTGTTGAGCGGCACTTGATGTTGGCGTATGACGACGAGTTCAGCATTCTCTACTTCCGAGAGAAGCTGCGGCCCTATTGGCGGCGCGATGGGATGGACGCCGCCGGTCTTCTGCGGCGCGCGGAGCGCGAGTATGACGATCTGCGGGCGCGGTGTGACGAGTTCGACGCGGAGCTCACGGAGGATCTAGTTGCGGTTGGCGGCCGCGCCTACGCCGATATCTGCGTTCTCGCGTTCCGCCAGGCTGTTGCCGGCCACAAGGTGGCCGCCGATTCGGCCGGGCGCCCGCTGGTGTTTGGCAAGGAATGTTTTAGTAATGGGTGCATTGGCACGGTCGACGTCATCTATCCCGCGGCGCCCTTCTTCCTGTTGCTGAGCCCCACGCTGACCAAGGCGCTGCTGGTGCCGGTGCTCGACTATGCCAGCTCGGAGCGCTGGACGTTCCCCTTCGCGCCCCATGACCTCGGCACGTACCCCCATGCAACCGGGCAGGTGTACGGCGGGGGCGAGCGGACCGAGGAGAACCAGATGCCGGTGGAGGAGTGCGGGAACATGATCCTGCTGCTCGCGGCGCTGTCGAAGGCCGAGGGCAACGCGGACTTCGTCTCGCGCTACGGGTCCGTGGTCGCGAGGTGGGCTGAGTATCTAAAGAGCAAAGGACTGGACCCAGAGAACCAGCTCTGCACCGATGACTTCGCCGGTCACCTGGCGCGCAACGCCAACCTGTCGGCTAAGGCGATCCTGGCCCTGGCCGCCTACGGGTACTTGAGCGAGCTGCGCGGAGACGTCGAGCAGGCGCGCGATTACCAGAGGTTGGCCAAGCGTTACGCCAGGCGATGGACCGAGATGGCTCTCGATGGCGACCACTACCGGCTGGCTTTCGACCGACCCGGCACGTGGAGCCAGAAGTACAACCTGGTCTGGGACCGGATCCTCGGACTGGGGTGCTTCCCACCCGAGGTCGCCCGCACTGAGGTTGCGTACTACCAGAGCATCCTCAACCCGTATGGGCTCCCCCTGGATAGCCGCCAGACCTATACGAAGACGGATTGGCACATCTGGACAGCCTGTCTGGCTGACACTCCGGAGGACTTCGAGGCCTTCGTGGCGCCCGTCGCGCGTTTCCTGAATGCGACGCCCGAACGTGTGCCCATGACCGACTGGTATCAGACGACAGATGCCACCATGGTCGGTTTCCGGGCGCGGCCCGTGGTCGGCGGTGTGTTCATCAAGATGCTGACCGACGGCGGGCGGTGGTCGAAGTGGCGCGGTCGGGGCCATACAGATGACTCGGCGTGGGCGCCGTTTCCTCGGACACCCCGGTTCGAGCCCCTCGTGCCGTGCGCGCAGCAGGGCGGCGTGGTCTGGCGCTACACGACCGATCGGCCCGGCGGAGACTGGTTCGCGCCCGGCTATGACGACTCGGAATGGCTGCGAGGCGAGTCGGGGTTCGGCCAGGAGGGCACGCCCGGCTCGGTGGTACGAACCGCGTGGCGGACGCCGGACATCTGGATGCGCCGCACGTTCGAGCTAGAAGCCGGCGAAGGCGAGCCGGTGGCGCTGTGGATCCATCATGACGAGGCGGCCGAAGTGTACCTCAACGGCGTTCTCGCCGCGAAGACTTCGGGTTACCTGACCGAGTACGATGTGGTGGACATCGCTGGCGCGGCTCAGCAGAGGCTGTGTCCGGGTGTCAACACTCTGGCCGTGCACTGCCACCAGACGGTCGGGGGGCAGTACATCGATGTGGGGCTAGTGCGGGTGGTAGAGCCTTAGGGTTCGGGTCGCGAGGCCCGCACTTACGTCTCTTATACAGCGAGGCGCTCCTTCGGGGGCTCAGCGCGGAGCGCCCGCCGGCCGCACGAGCTCAAGCCGGGCCGGATGGGCCCTCCCGTCCGGCCCCTCCGGACGGCCTGGCTGCCGGTCTCCGCCGATCCTCAGCCCATCAGCTCCACCGTCTCCTGTGCCACGGCGGTCAGGGAGACCTTGTGGTAGCCGGCCACCCCGGTCATCAGCGTATCGTTCATGGGTGCGATCCAACGCTCGGGAAGGGCCTTGCGGCCGAGCATGAGGCCCAGGACACTGCCGGAGGTGGCCCCGTTGCAGTCGGTGTCGAAGCCCGGCATTACCGAGTAGCAGATGGTGCGTCCGAAGTCCCGCTCGCCCCACAGCAGCGCCATGGCGACGACCTCGGCGTTGCTGATGGTGTGGCACCAGTCGTGGGAGCGGTCTTCCTTCCAACGAGCGTGGAGGTCCTCGACGGCCTCCCAGTAGTCCACGCGCCGCTGCCACAGGCCGAGCACGTGCTCGAGCCCGGCCGTCAGGCGGCATCGGGCGGGGATCTGGGCCATCCCGGCGCGGATGACCGCCTCGGGATCGTCGGTCACATAGGCCGCCGCCAGCATGGCGGCGACCCACATCTCGCCGTAGATACCGTTCTTCACATGGCTGATGCACGCATCGCGCCAGGCAAGCCCGGCGGCGCGCTCCGGATCGCCCGGGCAGACGTAGCCAAAGAAGTCAGCGCGGATCTGGGCGCCGATCCACTCGCGGTAGACGTTGCGGCACGCGGCCGACGCCGGGGGCCCGATACCGTCGACGAGGTTCCGGTAGGCTACGCGCTCGGCAGTACATACGTGGAAGATGGGGATGTTCGACAGCCAGAATCGGGCCACGTCGACTGGTGTGAAGCCGGGACCTGACTGCTTGTAGATGGCCAGCCCAGTGACGGTGTAGTTGGTGTCGTCGTCCTCGGGCATGCGGTCGATGCCCTCGGTGTACGCGGCCCGCCACGAGAGGTCGAATCCGCACTCCCTCGCCAGTTCCGCATCGGCCTGCAGCGAGAAGTAGTCATCCAGCGGCCAGCGCGATTGTGCTTTGAGGTACTTCTCGATCTGCCAGCGGCGCCGGCCCTCAGCGGGCTTCCCCAGCAGGCAGCCGCTGGCGCGGCCACACCAGGCTCCGAGGGCCTTGTCCTCGAGGGTGGCGCGATCGGGTCGGCCCTTGGGCGGGAGAGCAGCCTCGGGCCGCACGGCGCGAATGCCGTCGAGGTCGGACGGCTCCTCGTGGGCGTAGCCGGCCACAAGCGGCAGCTCCTGGACGCGGTCGAGCAGTGCCTCCGCGCGGACGCGGAGCTCTTCCGTGTCAAGCTGCGAAGCCCTCAGGTCCGCGAACTCGGCCTCCACCGAGGCCAGGTCGCGCCCTTCTTCCGTGGCCTGCTGCCACTCGACCTCGAGGTCGTTGTGTTCGACGAGCATCCACGGTTGGCTGGCCCAGTTGGTGCGTGCTCCTAACGGCATCGGCGTACTCCCTGGGTGTCGTGGAGCCAGGTGGCTAACCCGGGTACCACATGCTGTGCTTGCTGTTCTTGATCCATTTGGCGTGGCCGTCACAGAACGAGGCGTTGAAACCGTCGTTGTGCCGCTTGGCGACATAGCCCCCGGCCGTGCCGTAGTCCGCATAGGTATCGGGGTCCCAGATCTCCAGATAATAAGGCATCTCGAAGATATGGATCAGGTCAGCGGGGTTTGTGATCACGGCCAACGGCCGGTACATGACGAGCGAGTTCACGCCATAGCTGAGCGGGGTGTTCCAGACACAGGTGTGATGGCCGGATGGGCACACACGGATCTGGTTGTTCTTGACATAGGGCTCAAGCAGATGGAACCAGCCCGTCAGGTTCCCACAGCCCGTGGCGGGCCCCGTCGGTTCGTAGATGTAGGTCGGCACCATGGTGTCGTCATAGTCCTGAGCGTACATCATGGCAGCCAGTCCATACTGCTTGAGGTTGGAGAGGCAGGAGGCCTGGCGCGCCTTCTCCCGGGCCTTCGAGAACACAGGGAACAGGATGGCAGCCAGGATAGCGATGATGGCGATGACGACGAGCAGCTCAATCAGCGTGAAACCCGCTCTACGCATGACACGCCTCCTCAGTTGTGGCCTGTGGCCCCGTGGTTCATGACCCTTCGGCCAGACACCGCATCGACCCTCCCAGCATTGACTCGCCTCGCCGTGGCCCAACTTGCCGGGTCACGCAGGGGACACGTGCCGCGGGGCGAATCGCGCCGGGTGTCGGCCGCCCCGAGGCCGCCGAGTGGAGAGGGAGACTCGCATGGCCGAACTAGCCCCACAGGAAGTCTTCTCCGGCGAGTGCCTAAGCTACCCGGGCCCGTGGGCATTCCACCTGCCCAGCGCCGGGATCATCCTGGTGAGCGACCAGGAGCTCGTGGACCTGGCTGGCGATCCCGACAAGGTCCTCAACCTCACCACGGGCCGAGACCCGATGAACCGCAGCCTTCGCCAGATCTGCGATGAGGCCCAGGCGCGTGGCGCACACACGCTGGTCGTGGCCTTCGACCACTTCTTCGCCCAGTACCGCCCCGGGATCGACCACGCGCGGACGCTGACACCCGATATGGACGAGTACGTGCAGCTCATCGCCCGGGTGGGGCGCTTCGCGAAGGAGCGAGGGCTCAAGCTGGAGCTCAGCCTACTCAGCCCGCTCGAGATCGGCCCAGCGTATGGGAAACAGACTGGCGAGTGGGGCCGGTGGTACCACTATCGCAAGGGTTTGCGGGACCCGCGGACGGGCGCCTTCAGCGTCCAGATGTGGCAACACCTGCGCTGGGTGAACAACAAGGGGCCCATCGACCTCGAACACCTGGGTGTGCGGGTATTCGCCTTCGGCCAGCGCCCCGTCGGCGGGACATCGTGCTTGGCCGTCGCCGAGGACTCCATCGTCGAGATCAGCGACGTGGCCCGGGTGGAGGCGTTTGAGGGGATCCGGTCGGGATCGGTGGGCCGACGGATTCGCGTTCACGGCACGGGGCGCACCGACGTGGGGGAGCTCGACCACGTGCTGGTGGTACAGCAGTATCGCACACCGGAGATGGACTATTTCAGCGACTCCGCTCTGCCATATCTCAAGGCTCTCATCGGCCGGTACCTGGATGCGGGTGTCGAGCTCAGTGGGTTCTACTCGGACGAGATGCACATTCAGCAGGACTGGGACTACTTCGGCCACCACGAACACGGGCAGTTCGCGCTGCGGTACGTGAGCCCGGGGCTCGAAAGGCGATTCGCCGAGCGATACGGGCCGCAGTATGCAGACCTGGCCAAGTACATGGTCTACTTCACGTACGGGCAGGAAGATGCGGTGGCGGGCCTAACCGCCACGGAGCCCATTCCGCACGTGTTTGGCCCCAGTGCGGAGGACATCCACCGCACGGCACTGTTCCGCTCGCGCTACTACGAGCTGCTGCAAAACGGGGTGGTCGACCTGTTCCTGGCCGCGCGGCGGGACGCCGAGGAGCGGACGGGCCGGCGGATGTACACCCGCGCGCACGCGACGTGGGCCGAGAGCCCGACCATCGACTACTACCGGAGTGGCGCGCGGAACGCGAACAGCATTCGCTATGAGTACGACTCGCGATTCGTCTGGTCGAACACGGTCCACCAGGCGGCGGCGGCGTGCCACGATTACTTCAAGTGGGGCGAGTTCCTCACTGGAACGGGGAATGACCACCCCGAATGTGGGTGGCTGGATCGGAACTACTATGGCATGGCGTTGGCCTGCTCAACGGGCATCGTGAACGAGCTGCCCTATTCGTACTGTGCCCACTGGGGCAGCCCGAACGAGGTGGCCTGGCGGAGAGAACACGTGGGGAGAGCGTTCGGGACCACCGGTCACATGACCATGCACACCCTGGTACAGGAGATGCAGCATCGTGACGTGAGCGTGCTGATGTTGTACCCGCTGGACCTGGTGAGCACGGAGGAACGGTTCGGTTCGTGGATGACGCAGTACGCCTATGCCAACTACGTGACCCCGGCGAAGCTACTGGAGATGGGCCGGCTTGTCGATGGTGCCGTCGAGCTGGGCGGGCGGCGGTTCACGACGCTGGCGGCGCTGT
>Ga0116184_10001129_pt1 | contig 27085 bp, 23 predicted proteins | sample AD_JPNNA5_MetaG_FD_89886 | JGI IMG/M metagenome (GOLD analysis project Ga0116184, IMG submission 89886) | Active sludge microbial communities of municipal wastewater-treating anaerobic digesters from Japan - AD_JPNNA5_MetaG | ecosystem: Engineered > Bioreactor > Anaerobic > Digestate | place... | reverse complement strand
TCGCGGTGGGCGTGGCCGCCGGCGGTACGTACAACACGACCAGGATGGGCCTGTTGCCGGTGAACCCGCTCGGGGTCACGTCGTCCGAACCGGTGAACCACAGCGAATCCTCGTCAAAGCGGTCCAGCGCCTGGAACGATAGTCCCAGGTTGGGCGTGACGCCGCTCACCCACTCGGACACGACGCGCGTCACATCGAGCTCGTACCAGTGCTGTACTTGCGTGGCGGCAAAGGTGACTTCCGGCACCTGACGCCGGTCCAACGGGCCGTTGCACCCGCCGGTCTGCCACGGCACGCCGCTGGCGGCGAGGGAGTAGGTGGCCTCGGTCAGCGTCCAGGGTCGCTTGACGGCGAATGCTCCCAGCTCCAGCTCGAACGGTGCGCCGCTCCACATTTCGCCGTACAGCCGCTGCGCGGCGCACAGCACGCGCGAACCGGCCGGAATGGACGAGAGATCATAGCGCAGCAAAAAGCTGCTCTGTCTGCGGAAGCCAACGTGGAGATACCAGGCGGTGGAGAGGTTGCCCGAACCGAGGCGCAACGTGGTGTCCTCAGCACCGCTGTAGCCATCGGCACCCTGCTGGAAGGTAACCAGCACCGCGCCAGGTTCCGGCGTGCCGACACAGGGAGGCAGGGCCTGGATCAGCTCGTTGGCGGGAGGGGAGGGGAGAAGGGGTTGTCCGCCAACGGACAGAGGACCGGCGGCCAGGGCCAGAATCAGACAGAAAGCGGCGCAGAGCGCCGCAACGGCAAGGCGAAGCCTCGAGCGAATAGGGCTCATCTCGACCTCCCGCTCATTCTTGTCCCTGCGGCCAGGGGCGCCAGGGAGTCAGTACCGCGCTGCTGCACACATTATAGCGCAGGAGGAAGGAGCGTCAATCTGGCGTTCGCGAGAGTGTGGAATATGTGGGCGACGTGCAACAGCAGACGGGAGATCGCCAAGTACGAACGCGGAAAGGTTCGTAGTTGCCGTAGGTCTCTGAGCTACTGCGAAGAGGCGCTTCAGTGGTCCCCTTCCGGACGGTCTCACCGCGCCAGTGGGTGAGGACAGGCACGCTCCGCCGGGCGGCGTCAGCCCGTCCTGTCTCGCAGCGCTCTCACCCTCCATTCCCACCTTTGTCACTCTGTTTTGTCCGGCGCGCCACTTGTTGTACAATGCCCGGGTTGGTTCTATTCAATGACAAAGGAGACAGACAATGGCAACGATTGACAATCTGAAGAACGCGTTCGCTGGCGAGAGCCAGGCCAACCGCAAGTACCTGGCCTTTGCCAAAAAGGCCGAGGCCGACGGTTTTCCGCAGGTGGCCAAGCTCTTCCGCGCCGTCGCCGAGGCCGAGACGGTGCACGCCCACGCTCACCTGCGGGTGATGGGGGGCGTCCAGTCGACCAAGGACAACCTCGTGGCTGCCATCGAGGGCGAGGGCTTTGAGTTCCAGCAGATGTACCCGCCTTACCTGGCCGAGGCCCAGAAGGACAACGACAAGGCCGCCGCCATGTCCTTCAAGCACGCCATGGCCGTCGAGCAGATCCACCACGGCCTGTACGGTGAGGCTCTCAAGGCAGTGAACGGCGGCAAGGACCTGCCCAAGGCGCAGATCTTTGTCTGCGACGTCTGCGGCTTTACCGTGACCGGCGACGCTCCCGACAGGTGCCCCATCTGCGGCGCCAAGAAGGAACATTTCATGGAGGTCAAGTAGACTTCTCTCGCGCGAACAAAGAGCGGTCCCGAAGGCGCGCGCCCTCGGGACCGCTCGGTGCTGCTTCGCTGATGCGGCTACCAGGACAACCTGGTGCACGCCCCCAGCATCATCCACATAGCCAGCAGGGCCGGCATCACCATCGCCCACAGGCAGCCACAGGGCCAACAGCCGTAGTAGGACCGATAGGGCCGGCAACGATGGTGCCAGTGCCGGTGCCCCCAACCGCCGTATCCGCCGTACCACCCGAACATCGTTGACCTCCCTTCTGAAGAGCCCTCCACCGGCCCGGCCTGCCTTGCCCGCGATTGGGCCAGGGCATGGGCCTGAGCAGCACCCGCTGCTCGGCTCCTCAATCTGAGGTCACTCTACACCCTTTCTCCTGTGCCCGCCTGAAATCGAGCCGACACGAGGCTGACATTCACTCGCCGAGGTACATCGAGCTGGCAAAGAGGCGCTCAAATCCCGGCACGCGCGCCAGCTCGAGATAGTGCACGCGGCGGGCGATGGCCTGGACCTCGGCGCGTTTGGCGGCGGAGAGCAGGCACAGCCGCGCTCCCGTCCCGGCCGCGTTGCCCACCTGCACGTAGCGCTCCAGCGGCAGCCGCGGCAGCAGGCCCACGGTGATGGCGCTGGACACGTCGATGTAGCTGCCAAAGGCCCCGGCCACGATCACCTGCTGCAGCTCTTCCGCCCGGCGCCCGGCGTTGTGCAGCAGCGCCTCGATGCCGGTGCGGATAGCACCCTTGGCCAATTGCAGCTCACGCACGTCGCGCTGGGTGATGGTCAGAGCCGGCGCGCCGCGGCGCTCTTCTTCGCTCACTAACACAAACTCGCGCTCGGTGCCCGTGCCGCGCACGCCAGGGGCATCCTGCATTCTGCCGCCGCGGTCGACCACGCCGGCCAGATAGAGCTGGGCCAGCCCGTCCAGAATGCCCGAGCCGCACAACCCCACCGCCGGCCCTCCGCCGATGGTCTGGTAGGTCACCTGACCGTTCTCGAGCTTGATGCGCTCGATGGCCCCGGCGGCGGCACGCATGCCGTGCTTGATGTGCGCCCCCTCAAAGGCCGGGCCAGAAGCGCAGGAGACGCTCGCGATCTGCCCTCTGTCGCTCAGGCTCACCTCGGTGTTGGTACCAATGTCCAGCGCCAGAACCAGCCCCGGCTGCTCGGCCAGGCCGGTGGCCAGGATCATCGCCAGGTGGTCGGCACCGACAAAGCCGGCCAGGTTGGGCAGCAGGTGGGCATAGGCCCCCGGCGCCAGGACCAGCCCCAGCTCGCGCGCCTTGACGTCCATCGCTTCGCCCACTGCCGCCACGTAAGGCGCCAGGGCTACCTGAGACGCCGGCAGCCCGGCCAGCAAATGGTGCATGGCCGTGTTGCCCACGAGCACCGCCTCGACGACCTGCTCCGGCACCGTGCCTGTCTCGGCGGTCATTTCGGCTACCATCTGGTTGAGCGCTTCGCTCACCAGCGACTGCAGCCGCACGGCTTCGGCTGGCTGCTCTATCGTGCGCCCGATGCGCGTGATCACGTCTTCGCCGTAGGCGATCTGCGGGTTCATCGCTCCGCGGCTGGCCAGCGTGCGGCCGCTTTGCAGGTCCACCAGGTAGGCCGCCACCTTGGTCGTGCCCACGTCCACCGCCAGTCCGAGCATGGCCTGGCCCGGCTGGAGCAGGGCCACCCACTCGCCCCCGCGCACAACAGCACTGGCGCGCCAGTCCCACTCGCGCAGCAGCGGCGAGATGGTGCGCAGCAGGGCCGTGTCCGCTGTGTGGCACGCCGCGCCGGCGCGGGCCAGGGCGGCCTTCACGCGCACGTCGTCGGCGGTGGGATCCTCCAGCGTGGGCGCGGTCAGCACTAGCTCGTGCCGCGTCACCGCCGGCCGCACCTCGACCGGCACCTCCAGGCCCTCCACCAGCGTTCTCTGCGGCGTGGTCAGAGACTCGGCCGGGATGCGCACCCTGACCGCGCCCTCTGGCCTGGCCTGGCAGGCCAGGCGGTAGCCCGAGTGGAGCTGGGCCGGAGTCAACAGCCGGGTTTCCGTGGCCGTGGGGGGCGAGACGGGGCCGGCGATCACCTGCACCAGGCAGCGGCCGCAGGTGCCCTTGCCGCCGCACAGGGCGGTGAGGTCGACGCCCAGCGCGTGGGCCGCCTCGAGCAGCGTCTCAGCGGCGGGGCAGGGCCCGCGCCGGCCGACCGGTTCAAACTCGACATAAACGGCGTCGTTGGTCATGGCGCCTCTCTACTGTCCCGCCATCATCGTGGCGAGGTGGTGATCGCCCTGGCGCAGGCGCGGACTGGGGCAGGTCTCGCGGCGCGGGCAAAAGTCGCACTGGCTGTGGTCGAGCTGGCCGGGCATGTCCTGGCCGACGCCGACCACCAGTGAGACCGACTTGATGGGCACCATCACCAGGCTGTCCATCAGGCGCACGCCAATGTCCTGCGCCGGCAGGAGGTCGAACACCACGCGTTGATCCTCCAGGGTGCACTCGGCGCTGCCCGGGGCAATGGAGAAACTGGTGGTCTGGCCGTTGTCGCGGGCCAGGCCGGCCAGGTGCTCCAGCAGGGCAAGCGACACCATGCCGACGGCCAGCGAGCCGGCCGTATCGAGCAAAAAGCCCCGCAGGCTGTCGTCGTGGCGAAAGGCCTCACTCGAAGCAGCGGGCAGGCGCGCGCCGACGGTGCAGATGGCCACGGCCAGCCTTTTGGCGCGGGCGAGCTGCTGCACAATGAGCGCGCTGCTCAGGGCCTGGCCGTTGGCCAGCAAAAGGCGCTTGCCGTCGACGCTGGCTACGTCGAACAGCTCGTAGAGGGCAGCCGGTTCAGCCAGCTCCAGCGCCTGCTCGATGGCGCGCCGGTAGGCAGCCCGGGCGTGCTCTGGCAGGGGTCTGGCGGTAGCCGAGCGCCCCTGGTGTGCGTACATCAGCTCGGGGGTGAGGACGATGGGGAGGTCGCGCAGAATCGGCATGGGCCAGCTCAGCCGCAGTGCCCCGGACTAGGGGCGAGCGCCCTGCGTGGCCGGCGCCCGCTTGGCCGGCTGCGTGTGGCTGGCCTCCCAGTCGCGCCGCTCCAGAGCCATATCCAGGAACAGGAGCTGCATGCGGCCAAAGTGGCGGCGGAAGTAGGGCAGCAGGTGACAGTAGGCCGGCTCCTGCATAAAGCTCAGGTCCGTTTCTTCGGGCACGTTGCGATAGTGCGAGCCGGTCAGGCGAAAACCGAGCTTGTCATAGACGTGCACGGCGCGCTGGTTGGCCGCCGCGACGTCGAGCACGAGCCGCTGGAAGCCGAGCCGGCGAAAGTAGTAGGGCAGAAACAGCGACAGCGCCTCGCTGCCATAGCCCTGGTCGACATAGGCCGAGCCAAGGCCAATGCCCAGCCGGGCTGAGGCCGGGGCCTCGATCTCGCGCAGGCTGAGCGTGCCGATCACCGAGCGATCCTCGCGCCGCTCGATGGCGTACCAGCGACGCGTCGGATCAGAGCCGTGCATCACGAACCACAGGTCCCGTCCCAGGCTGCTGGAACGGGGGATGTTCCACAGCTTGTTGAGCGGGTCGGAGAAAGGGGGCCACAGCTCCATCGCATCGAGGTCGTCGCGGGTCAGGTCTCTGAGGGTCAGCCTGGCCCCCGGCAGTTGTATTTCGGTTGTGGAAGCGTTCATGGCTGCCTCTGGAGGCCAAGCCGCCAACAGCCAGATCAGGCCTGCGGGCGCTCGTCCGTCCCGGGAGAGCGTTCGGGAGCTCCCTTATCGAGCTGGGAAGCATTCTCGTAAAAGCGCAGCAGCGAGTGCCGTTCATAGTACTCGTGCTGGGCGCTCTCGTTCGGTTCGTCGGCTGACGCCGCCAGCGCGCGCAGCAGCGCCGTGGCCGACGTCCTGGCCGAGCGCCGCGCTCCCGTGAGCGCGCTGTGGCCTGCCCCGGCGGTGGCGCGGTTGGGGCCTCTCTGCCAGGGCAGGGTGCAGCTACCCGTGCAGTGCACGCCCACCACGTCGGTGACCAGGTCCTCCTCCAGTGGCCAGGCGATGGCCATAGCGAAGGAGATCATCTTGCCGGGCACCCGCTCCAGCGTGACGTCGCACAGCTCGGGCTGCCGCCCGATGCCCATAATGACCAGGGTAAAGTCCTCGTCGGTGAGCTGGTCCACCGGCAGAACCGGTACCTCCAGCACGCGGGCCAGCGCCAGGGCCAGGGGCATGGCGCTCTCGTCGGTGCTGCAGGCAGCGGTGATCTGCCAGCCCTGGTCGCGGATCAGCCGCAGCAGGCGGGCCAGAGTCACTGCTACGTCGGCATAGCTGTAGGCGCGGTCCTTGTCCGCGGCCACGGTCAGGCCGTCGTCGCCAGCAGTGCCCAGCACCACCGCCCCGTGATCGACGTAGAGTCGGTCCTTGAGGTTGACCGCCTTGTACGCGGGGAACTCGAGGTGCCGCCGGGCCACCAACAGCGCCTGGCGCACCTGGCTCTTTTCGCCGTCATCGGGGGCACCGGCCACGGCTCGTTGGAGCTCGGCCAGCGCGGCGGGATAGTCCTCCAGCCCGATGTAGCAGTCGCCCAGGGCAAAGTGCAGCTCCCAGTCGTCGGGGTGTGCCTCGGACAGGGCCTTGAAGAGCTGGAGCGCCTCGCTGTACTTGCCCGTTCCGCAAAGGCAGTAGGCCAGCTCGTACTGCGCGGCCGGGTCATTGGCGTCGAGCTCGATGCAGCGGCGGTAGAGCTCGACGGCCTCTTCATAGCGCTCCAGCTCGGCCAGCACGCCGCCGAGGTTGAAGCAGCTCTCGAAATCCTCGCTCAGGTGCAGGGCGCAGCGGAACTCGTCCGCCGCCTTGGTCAGCAGACCCTTGCGCCGGTAATGGTTACCCAGTGCGTTGCGCGCCGTGGCGATGCGCGGATCCGCTTCGACCGCGCGCTTGAACTCGAGCATGGCCTCGTCGAGCAGGCCCAGGCTTTCCAGAGACTGACCTTTTTCCAGATGTTGATACGCTTGTACGTGACGGAACTCGTTTGGCATTCACAATTCCGGGACAGGCCGGGGGTGATTTCCCTTCGCCGGGATGAGCTTGGCCTGCCCCCCTCTGTTACGCGCCCATTTTAGGCCGAATCAATCCCTCGTCAAGGACAGCGCGAAAAACGCGGGGGCTCTACCAGTCGTGACGACGGACGGGGCACAGAGTTGCGGCGGGGCTCAGGACCAGGCAAAGAACTCGATGGGCCAGCCGCGCTGCCGGGCTACTTGCGTCAAACGTCGGTCGGGATTCACCGCTACCGGGTGACCCACCAGCTCCAGCAGAGGCAGGTCCACGTCGCTGTCGGTGTAAAAGTAGGCGTCGGCCAGCGCGGCGCCATGCTGCTGCAGGAACTGGCGCGCATAATACACCTTGCCCGGCCCGAAGCAGGGCGGCTCGATGACCTGACCGGTGAACAGGCCGTTCTTGACCTCCAGGCGCGTGCACAGGACATCGGCCACGCCCACTGCCCTGGCCACTGGCTCTACCACGTACTGCGTGGCCGCCGAGATGACCGCCACCAGGTGTCCCTGCGCCTGGTGCTCGGCGATGCGCTGCCTGGCCAGGGGCGAGATCTTGTTGGCCAGCACCTCGTCGTAAAAGTCCTGATAGACCTCCCGGGCCACCTCCTCGCTGCTGTTGGAGACGCTGTCCACCAGCTTGACCGCCACGGCGGTATAGTCGATCATCGCAAAGCGGTAGCGCGCCGCCTGCAGCGTGGCGTTGAGCTTGGTGCTGAACGAGGCGTCGGGCGTCTGGAGCAGGTAACGCAGGTACATCAGGCCGGACGAGCCAATGAGGATGGTGTTGTCGAGGTCGAAAAAGGCGACGGTTTGACTCATAGCGCGATTGTAGCACAGGAGCGCTAAAGCGCAACTACGAACGGGACGCGGCCGATCATAGCTGCCCTGGGACAGTGACACAGGCGCCAGGGTGACCTGGGCCCGGATTGGTTCGTAGTACAGGCTTTAGCCTGTCCCCCTGTCCTCTCCCTTGACAACCCTCCCCGCCTGGGTTAGCATAGACTATGGCACACCGACTGGCGCCGAACCTCGAAGCGGCCTTCTGGAGCCTGCAGAGCCTCACCTGGGACGACTATCTGGCGCTGCCCGAGTTCGCCGCCGAGGTTGACGCTACGGCGCGCCTGCTGGCCGGGCGCCTGAGCGGCGAGCGCCGCGTGCTGGACCTGGGCTGCGGCACGGGCAGCCATTCCCTGGCCCTGGCCGCGCTGGGCTGCTCTGTTACCGGCCTGGATATCTCGGCGGGCATGCTGCGCAAGGCCCGCCAAAAGGCGGCTGCCCTGCCGGGCGCTGACATTACCTTCCGCACCGCTGACCTCAACCGCCTCCTGCCCCTGGCGGACGCCTCTTTCAACGGCGTGCTGGCCGCGGGGGTGCTGCAGTGCGCCACTGACCCCGCCGCCTTTCTCAGCGAGGTCAGGCGTGTGCTCGTTCCCGGCGGCTGGCTTCTGCTGGTGACGGTGGACAGCCGCTCGCGGCCCGCGATCAAACACCAGTTGCGCACCACGCCGCTCAGGTGGCTGGTGCGGCAGAGCAAGGCGCTGGGCAACCGCTTCCGCTCCGAACGCAAGTACAGCCGCGAGGCGCTGCAGGCAATGCTGGCCGCCGCTGGCTTTGCCGTGGTCGAGGAAGGTCCAGGCCAGACGACCTGGCGCTGGCTCTGCCGCGCGCCGCCGCAGGCGGCGCCCGGCCCGAGCGGCTAATACTGCCGCAGGAGGGTCACATGGTGCGACGGCTGACGCTCATTCTGGCCCTGGTTCTGGCCCTTGTGATCTCCGGCGCGGCCTGCTTGCGCCTGCGCCTGCTGGCAGAGCGCGTCTTTCGCACCAGCGTGCCCCTGGTGCAGCGCAGCCCGGGCGCACCGTCGCCCTGCGGCACGCCACCAGCCGTGCTTATCCACGACCTGACCGTCTATCAGGTGCCCGCTCTGGCCGAGCCGGCGGCGCGCAGCCCCTTCCGCGACCCGGTGTTCGGCACGTGTCTCACCCGCGCCACTGACCGCACGACCGATATCGCCGCCGACGACCCGTCCCCTGGACTGCTCAACGAGTACTCGCGCGTTCAATCCTTCAACGCCGATGGCAGCCTGCTCCTGGTCCGCGGCATCGCCGCTACCTGGTATCTCTACGACGCCCGCACGCTCAAGCCCATCAGGCAGCTGCCCATCGGCGGGCCGGTGGACCCGCGCTGGGACGCGACCGATCCGTCCGTGCTTTACTACACCGAAGAGGCGCGGCTGATGTCGCTCAATGTGCAGACCCTGGCCGTGGGCACGGTCCACGACTTTAACCCTGACTTTCCCGGCCAGACGCTGGCCGCGGTGTGGACGCGCGGGGAGGGCAGCCCCTCGGCTGACGGCCGCTACTGGGGCCTGATGGCCGACAATGCCGACTGGCAGCGCATCGCGTTGCTGGTCTATGACCAGGCGACCGATCGCATCATCGCCCGCCGCACTGTCACCGGCGCTCCCGACATTGACAATGTGACCATCAGCCCCCTGGGGAACTACTTCCTGGCCTGGTACGACTATTGTGAGCAGGGGACGCTGGGCACAGAGGCCAATCCCTGCGGGCTGATGGTGTGGGATCGCTCGCTGCAGAACGGCCGGGGGCTGCTGCGCATCTGCGGCCACGGCGACCTGGCTCTCGACGCTGCCGGCCGCGAGGTGCTGGTCTACCAGGATATCGACACAGACAACATCGCCATGCTCGACATCGCCAGCGGCACGGTCACGCCGCTGTGGCCCATCGACTTTGGTCATACCGCGATTGGGCTGCACTTCTCGGGGCGTGCTCTGAACCGGCCCGGCTGGGTCGTGGTTTCCACCTACAACGGCGGCCACCCGACGAGCCAAACGTGGATGGACGACCAGGTCTTCCTGATCGAGCTCAAGCCAGGCGGCAGGGTGGCCCGGCTGGCCCATACCCACTCGCTGTACAGCGAGGCCATCGAGCAGGATTACTGGGCCGAGCCGCACGCCACGGCCAATCAGGAGCTGACGCGGATCCTGTTCACCAGCAACTGGGGCCGCAGCGGCACGGAAGAGGTCGAGATGTACGTCATCGACCTGCCGCCGGACTGGCCCGAGCGGCTGCACTGAGCCGGCCCGGCGCCGCTTTTGGCGCGCGGCAGGCGCCGGACTAGAATGGGCCGTCACCACTACCACCAAGGAGCCAATGCTGATGCCACACGACCTGGACCAGTCCATCGACCGTTGCCGCACCGACAGTGTCAAGTGGAGCGCCTACCCGGCAGATACATTGCCACTGTGGGTGGCCGACATGGATTTTGCCGCGCCGCCAGTGGTGCTGGAGGCCCTGCAGCGGCGTCTGGAGCACGGCGTGCTGGGCTATGGCTGCGAGCCGCCCGAGCTGCGCGAGGTGTTCCGGGCGCGGCTCAAGGCATTGTACGACTGGGAAGTGCCGAAGGACTGGCTCGTGCCGCTGCCTGGCGTGGTCATCGGTTTCAACCTGCTGTGCCACGCCCTGACCACCGCCGGCGATGGGGTGCTGGTGCAGACCCCGGCCTACCCGCCCATCCTCGCCGCGCCGGCCAACTGCTCCTGTTACCGCGATGAGGCACCGCTCTCGCAGAGGCCGGACGGCAGCTATGGTTTCGACCCGGCCGAGTTCGAGGCGGCCATCCGCCCGCGCACGCGCGTGTTCATCTTCTGCAACCCGCACAATCCGGTGGGCCGCGTCTACACGCGCGGCGAGCTCGAGACCCTGGCCGAGATCTGCCTGCGCCACCGCGTCACGCTCTGCTCCGACGAGATCCACGCCGACTTTATCTACCGCGGCTACCGGCACGTCCCCATCGCTTCGCTCTCCCGCGAGGTCGGCGAGCACACCGTGACCCTGATGGCGCCGAGCAAGACCTACAACATTCCCGGCCTGCACTGTGCTATGGGCATCGTGCCGGACGAGGAGCTGCGCAGCCGCCTGGAAAAGGCCCGAGTGGGTCTGGTGGCCGAGCCGGACATCCTCGGCTATGTGGCCACGGTGGCCGCCTACCGCGATGCCCAGCCCTGGCTGGACGACGTGCTGGCCTACCTGGAGGACAACCGCGACTATGTGGCCGAGTTCGTGCGGCAGCGCCTGCCGGGCATCTCGATGGTCAAGCCCGAGGGTGGCTACCTGGCCTGGCTTGACTGCCGCCGCCTCAAGCTGCCCGAGGCGCCGTTCGATTTCTTCCTCCATCAGGCGCGCGTTGCCCTGATGCCCGGCCCGGCCTATGGCCTGGGGGGCGAGGGTTTCCTGCGGCTCAACTTTGGCTGCACCAGGGCCACCCTCACCGCGGCGCTGGAACGGATGGAACGCGCCCTGGCCGGGGTGGCTCAATAGAGGCCGCCGGATGAAGAAAGCCTCTTCCGGGTCGGGCACGCGGCGCGGGGGAGTGCTCTCGTGGCTGCGCGGCTGGCTCTGGCGGCGGCGGGTTGGCCGGGTGCTGCTGGCCCTGCTGCTGGCGGGCGCGGCCCTGGCCGTGTGGTTCGCCTGGTGGACGCTCACCGGCCGCTACGAAGGTGCTATCTACACCAGCGTGGCCGACGTGCCGGCCAGGCCGGTGGCGCTCGTCTTTGGCGCCGGCTACTGGCCCGATGGCACCCCCAGCGACGTGATGAAGGACCGCGTCGAGGCCGCGGTGGACCTCTACCGCGCCGGGCGCGTGCGCAAGGTGATCCTCAGCGGCGACAACCGCTTTGTGAACTATAACGAGCCGGCCGTGATGCGCGAGTACGCTCTCAGCCTTGGCCTGCCGGAAGAGGTCATCCAGCTCGACTATGCCGGCCGGCGCACCTACGACACCTGCTACCGCGCCAGAGACGTCTTTCTGCTCCAGGACGTCATCCTCGTCACCCAGCGCTACCACCTGCCGCGCGCCCTGTACACCTGCCAGCGGTTGGGCCTCAACGCCGTGGGCTATGTCGCCGACCGGCGGCCGTACATCTACATCCGCCAGTACTGGGCCCGCGAGGTGCCGGCCCTGTGGGTGGCCTGGTGGGAGACGTGGGTCACCCATCCTGTGCCGGTGCTGGGGGAGCCGATTCCGGTGCTGTAGGGACGCCAGCTGAGTATGCTCAGCGCTTGACGCGAATCTGCTTATCTGCTATTCTGTGCTGCAGAAATGCAGAAAGGAGGCAACACCGTGTCGACCATCACGCTTCAGGTAGCGCAGCGTGGAGTCGTCACTCTGCCCAAGTCGCTGCGTGAGCAGTACGGTATCGAACCGGGTGACGAACTAACTCTGCTGGATATCGGCGGCGTGTTCGTGCTGTCGCCGCGCCGCTCCGAAATCGACCGGCTCACCGACCGACTCGCGGCGGAATTGCGGGGCAGAGGGGAGACCCTGGAGTCAATGCTCCAGGCGGTAAGAGAAGTCCGCGCAAAGTATGACCGCTAAGGCCAGAGTCTTTCTCGATACGAGCGTTCTCGTTGCAGGCGCGCTATCCGAGACTGGCGGCTCCAGAGCGGTCCTCAAGCTGGGAGAGCTGAACGCCGTGGATCTGCTGGTGGGGCCTCGCGTTCTGGCGGAAGCGGATGAGGTGCTTACCAGGAAGGCGCCACAGAGCAAAGCCACCCTGGCGCTGGTGCTCGACCGGGCGCGAGTCGCGGTTGGACCCGAACCGGGGAAGCACGATGTTGCCAGGGCGTCCGCGGCCGTTACGTACAAGCCTGATGCCCACATCCTGGCAGAGGCACTGGCCGCAAAGGCGGACTACCTTGTCACGCTGGACAAAGCGCACTTGCTCGGCAATCACCTTGCAGGGAGCTTGCCGCTTCTCATCAGCTCCCCCGGCGATCTCCTGGCTCTATTGCGCGCGATGTGGCAAGAATCACAGAGGGGCACGCCCGCTACTTCCTGATCAGGTTCACCACCGCCACCAGGATCAGCCCGCCGACAAAGGCCACGACGATGTTCCCAATCGTGCCTCCCGCTGCCAGCCCCAGCATCTGGAAGGCATAGCCCCCGACCACCGACCCGACCAGCCCGATGATGATGTTGCCCACCAGGCCAAAGCCGCGGCCTTTGGATACCTTCCCGGCCAGCCAGCCGGCAATGCCACCGACGATCAACCAGTACAGAATGTCCATAGTGGTTCACCTCCGCGATTGACTCAAGTATAGGGCTGGGCCTGATCCCCGTCAAGTTCCGCATTGCCTCTTGACAGGCGCTGTACAATCGCCTATACTTGCTGTTAGCGATAACGGGAACGGTACCGGGAACGCTAACACGGGGGAAGGCACCTATGGCCAGACGAGTTACCATGTCCGACGTGGCCCGCGCAGCAGGCGTCTCGCTGATGACCGTCTCGCGCGTGCTCAACAACAAGGGCGACGTCAGCGCCGCTACCCGCCAGCGCGTGCAGGACGTCATCCGCCAGCTCGGCTACCGCCCCTCCAGCGTGGCTCGCAGCCTGGTCACCAGCCGCACCCGCACCGTCGGCCTGGTGGTGCCGGACAATGCCAATCCCTTCTTTTCCGAGCTGGCCCGCGGTGTGGAGCACACCGCCTATGCCAGCGGCTACAGCGTCTTCTTGTGCAACACCGAGGAGAACGCCGACCGCGAGAAGGCAGTGCTGCAAACGCTGGAGGACAAGCGCGTCGATGGGGTCATCCTCTGCTCCTCGCGCCTCGCTCAGCCCGAGCTGCGTGCGGCCATCGCCGGCTTTCCCGCCGCGGTGCTGGTCAACCGTGAGCTGGATGGCGACGGCATCGATACTATCCTCGTCGACGACGAGCTGGGCGCTCGCCTGGCCACGGGCCATCTGCTGGAGCGGGGCCGGCGGCGCATCGGCTTTCTCAGCGGACCAGAGCTCTCCTGGAGCAGCGCCCAGCGGGTCAAGGGGTACGAGGCCGCCTTTGCCGCGGCCAACGTCGCTCACAGCGCTTCGTGGTTGCTGCCCTGCGCTCCCACCGTGGAGGGCGGCCGCGCGGCGACCCGCGAGCTGCTGCAGCGCCACCCGGGCCTCACCGCGCTCTTGTGCTACAACGACCTGGTGGCCGTGGGCGCCATCCAGGGCTGTACTGACCTGCATCTCTCCGTTCCGGCCAGCGTCTGTGTGGTCGGCTTTGACGACATCGCCCTGGCCGCGCTGGTCACGCCGCCGCTCACCACCTGCCGCGTCTCGCGCTATGACCTGGGCTGCGAGGCGATGCGCTCGTTACTGGCCCGCATTGATCCTGCGGCGGAGACGGCCCCGCGCCGCGTGGTCGTCCACCCCGAGCTGGTCATCCGCGCCAGCGCACCCTGAGCAAGGCAAGAGGAGACGCAAGCATGCCCCAGAGCAAACACTGGAACCTCCCACCAGACCGCTATTTCGACTCTGACCCGGCCCGCCGCCGCGTGGCCGTCGAGCTGTACGAGTCGGTGGCCGCTCTGCCCCTCATCTGTCCGCACGGGCACGTCAATCCGGCGCTGTTCTCTGACCCCAACGCCACTTTCGGCTCGCCGGCCGAGCTGCTGATCATTCCCGATCACTATGTTTTTCGCCTGCTCTACTCGCAGGGTGTGCCGCTCGAGTCCCTGGGCATCCGCCCGCTCGATGGTTCGGCCTACGAAACGGACCACCGCCGGGTGTGGCAGCTCTTTGCCGAGCACTGGTACCTCTTCCGCGGCACACCCACCGGGGTGTGGCTGGCCAATGAGCTGCGCGACGTGCTGGGCATTGAGGAAAAACTGACTCCCCAGAACGCCTCGGCCATCTACGACGCCATCGCCGAGCGTCTGTCCCGCCCCGAGTTCCGCCCGCGGGCCCTGTTCGACCGCTTTCACATCGAGGTGCTGGCCACTACCGACGCCGCGGGAGACAAACTGCAGCACCACCGCGCCATCCGCTCCTCCGGCTGGAAGGGCAACATCCGCCCGACCTTCCGCCCCGATGCGGTGGTCAATTTCTTGCTGCCCGCCTGGCGCAAGGCCATCGATGCCCTCAGCGACGCCGCCGGCATCACCGTGGTCTCTTACGCCACGCTGATCCAGGCCCTGGAAAAGCAGCGCGCCTTCTTCCAGACGATGGGGGCCACGGCCACGGACCAGGGCGTGCAGTCGGCCTATACCGGCGCTCTGCCTCCGCGCGAGGCCGAAGCCGTCTTTCAGCGCGCGCTGGCCGGCAAAGCGACGGTCAAGGACTGGCAGCGCTTTACCGGCCATATGGTGATGGAAAGCGCCCGGATGAGCGTGGACGACGGCCTGGTGATGCAGCTCCACGCTGGCCCGGTGCGCAATCACAACCCGTGGCTGTTCGAGCGCTTTGGCCCCGATATGGGCGCCGATGTCCCCGAGCACAGCGAGTTTGTGCACAACCTCAAACCGCTGCTGGACCGCTTTGGCAACGACCCGCGCCTGTCGCTGATCCTGTTCACGCTGGACGAGTCGGCCTATTCGCGCGAGCTGGCGCCCCTGGCCGGTCACTATCCCGCGCTCAAGCTCGGGCCGCCCTGGTGGTTCCACGACAGCCCCAACGGCATGGTGCGCTACCTGGAGAGCGTGATGGAAACGGCCGGCATTCACAACACGGTCGGTTTCAACGACGATACGCGGGCTTTCCTGTCCATCCCCGCGCGCCACGACCTGTGGCGCCGCGTCTGCTCCGACTGGCTGGCCGGCCTGGTGGTGCGCTCCATTGTCGACAGCGACGATGCTCATCAGATGATCCGCGACCTGGCCTACGGCCTGGCGAGGCGCGCCTATCGCTTGGACCAACCTGTCGAACAACGAGGAGAACGATGAACCACAAACCACGCCGCGGTGTCGAGCCAACGGCGCCACCACCGCCACCACCCACCCATCCGCTCCTGGCCCGGGCCTACCCGAGCTCCTTGATCGAGTGGGAGGGCAGCGTCTACGCCCTGCTGCCTGCGGCCCCGCCCACGCCCAAACTGCTGGCCGTGCTGGGCGACACGACCGACCTGGCGCGCCACGAATCCGACCGCTGCGAAAAGGGCCTCGCGCTCTGTCCGCTGACGCCAGAGAACCTCGCGGTGCTCCGCCAGCGCCTGCCGTGGCTGCGACCGGGCCTGCTGGGCCTGCACGCCGCCATCGGCTGCGGCGACCGCCTGGGCCTGGCCACGCCGGGCCACGTGCGCGCCGTACGCAAGACTACAGTCCTGCCCATCTTTGCCCAGCAGTCGGTGCGCGAGAACGTGCGCACCGGCCGCACCCCGCGCCAGGTGATCGACGACGCCACCTGGGGCCTCCTGCAGGAGGGCTGGAGCGAGCCCTGGGGGGCCGATGCCGACCACCTCAAGACACCGGAGGACATCGAGCCCTTCGCCGCGGCTGGCTTTACCTTCTACACCATCGACCCTGGCGCCCACGTCGACAACGAGGCCCACGGTGCGGACGTTTCGGTCCTGCTCGACAAGTGGCAGGCCCTGCCCTGGTCCGAGCTGCGCGACACGCCGGCCGCGATGGAAGCGCGCTACCTCGACCGTACCGTCAGCGCCGAGGCCTACGAGATGCACTTTGACCGGACGCGCCTGTACCGCGCGGCCGGCAAGTACGGCCGGGCCCTGGTTCACGTGGCCCGGATGTACGACGCCCTGCAGCGGCGCCTGGGCAAGTTCGAGGTCGAGGTCTCGGTCGACGAGACCGACACGCCCACCTCGCCGCTGGAGCACTGGTTCATCGCCAGCGAGCTCAGGCGCCTCGGCGTGCGCTGGGTCAGTCTGGCCCCGCGCTATGTCGGCCGGTTTGAGAAGGGCGTCGACTATATCGGCAGCCTGACCGATTTCCGCCGCGACATGGCCATTCACGCCGCCATTGCGCGCGCACTGGGCCCCTACAAGCTGAGCCTGCACAGCGGTTCGGACAAGTTCAGCATCTACCCCATCGCCATGCGCCACACCCGGGGCCAGGTGCACCTGAAAACGGCTGGCACGAGCTACCTCGAGGCCCTGCGCACGGTCGCCCTCGCCGAGCCGCTGCTGTTCCGCCAGATCCTGGCCCTGGCGCGCGGCCGCTACGGTAACGACAGGGTCAGCTACCACGTCTCGGCTGATTCGGCCCGTGTGCCGACCCCGGAGTCGCTCGCCGACGCCGAGCTGCCGTCGGTGCTGGAGCAGTTCGACGGCCGCGAGGTGCTGCACGTAACCTTCGGCTCGGTGCTCGAGTGTCTGGGCGCGCAGCTCAAGGCCAGTCTGAACCGCAACGAAGAGCTCTACTACACCACGCTCGAGGCCCATTTCGACCGGCACCTTGCGGCGTTCAATGCGCGCCCGCCGTCCAGGCGCAAGTAAGGAGTTTGCCATGAAGACCGATCCCACCACCCGCCAGAGCATCGCCCGCGAGCTCGAGCTCGCGCGCCGGCTGACCCGCACCGATATCCTGGCACTCGTTGCCGGCGGCCAGCCCGAAAAGGCGGCCGATGACCTGGTGTTCTTCTGCCCTCCGGACAAATTCGCCGCCACCAGTGCCGCGCTGCGCCAGGAGCTGGATGGCCAGTTCGCCGGGGCTGCACCGACGGCACAGAAATCTGCGCTGGCCTTCCTGGCCCACCTGACGCTGAACCTCGGCTCGCTAATGAGGCGCTGGAACCTCCAGCCCGGCACCCCTGGCTGCGGCGCACTCACCGATGAGGCCGTGCGGTCCGAGCTCGAGCTGAACCTCGGGCTGCTGGGTCAGTGGCAGGCCGCCGCCCCCGCCGTGGCCAGCGAGCTGCTGGCCGAGTGGCAAGAGTCCGCTGTGGCCCGCTTCCGCGCCGAAAAGGCAGCCCATCCCGAGAAGATGGGCGCCCGCCTGGCCGGCGCGTCGCTGGTCGACTATGTGCGCAACGTGCAAGCGGCCGTAGGCGCCAGCCACGTGGCCCACGTGGCCGAGGAGCGCTTTGCCGGGCTCAGCCCCACCGAAATCGGCAACGACTATGCGTCGTTCTTAAAGTACACGATGTACCTCGGTGCCTCCTTTGTAACCACCAACCCGGTGCTGGTGGACATTGCCTGGAACGACGACCCCAATCACTGGAACCCGGTGATGGCTGCGATTGTCGCTACGCACTCCCGAAGCGGAGCGGAGGGAGCCGCCGCCCATCCCGAGGCTGACGCCGAGGGGCTCGCTACGCATCCCGAGGCCTACGCCGAGGGGCTGGCCCGCCTGGCCACGATGGAAGTCGTCCTGGCCAATATGGTCCTGCTGCGTCCCATCTTTTTGCTCACCGCAGGGCAGATGGGCAGCGTGAGCCTGCAGGTCAACCCGAAGCACCACGGCGATGCCGAGGCAATGATCCAGGACGCGACGTCCCTCTACGAGGAGCTGGCCAGGCGCATCGGCGGGATCCCTAATCTGGTGTTCAAGCTGCCGGCCACTCTGGGCGGGCTCAAGGCCTGCCGAGTGCTCACCGGCAAGGGCATCGGGGTCAACATCACGGTCAACTTTGGTCTGTTCCAGCTCTTGCGCTTTGCCGAGGTCATCAACGACGGCAGTGCGCAGTACTCGGTGCTCAGCGAGATGAACGGCCGCCTGGCCTTTCCCGTACGCGACGAGCTGCTCGCCGCTCTGCCGACGCTGGCCGCGCTGGGCATCACCGAGGCCGATGTGCGCGAGGCCGCCGCCTGGTCGGCGGTGATCGTGTTCAAGCGCCTGCACGCGCTGATGGATGAAAAGGGCCTGGACCTGGCGCGCATCAAGCCCCTGGTGGCTTCGCTGCGCATCTACCAGGGCGGCCCCGGCTATGACCGCCTGCCCACGCCCTATCCCGACGTGAGCGAGACGGTGGGCACGCGCATCATCACCATCTTTCCCAACGTGCGCCATGCGATAGACCAGGAAGCCGAGCTGGAGCTGCACGCCGCCCACTTGGCCGCGCCAGTGCCGGAGCATGTGTTCAAGGTGCTCGAGCACAGCGAGCTGTTCAAGCAGGCCTACTATGTGGCCGACAAGTTCTGGTCGCCGCTGGAGGACGAGCGCTTCCGACCCGCGCGCGTGCTGGCCCTGGAGGACGAGCCCGCTGTCGCTGCCTGGGCGCCAGTTCAGGCCACGCTGAAAGAGTTCGGCGAGAGTTACGACCGCTTCGTGACCCGCCTGGTACAGCTCAAACCTAACAAGGAGCCCGCTATGTTCAGTTTCGACAAGGCCATCGCTTTGCTGCGCGAGTTCAAAGGTAGCAACTACACCTTTGGTTCCGGTGTCCTCGACCAGGTTGGCGCCGTCACGGCCAGGTTAGGCCACCGCGCCGCGTTCGTCTACACGGTCTACCCCGGCAACGACGTGCTCATCCGACGCATCAGCAATTCGCTGGCCGCGGCCGGGGTGGAGGTGGCGGCGCTGATCGAGGGCGCGGCGCCCAACGCCCCCCGCGAGGACCTCACCCGCATCACCGGCGAGCTGGCCAGGGCGAATCCCGACGTGATCGTCGTCCTGGGGGGCGGCAGCACGCTCGATGCCACCAAGGCGGCCGAGGTCCTGCGCACGCTCGGCGGCACGGTGGACGACTATTTCGGCACGGGCAAGGTCACGGAAAAGATCAAGCAGACCGGCAAGAAGCTGACGCGGGTGGTGGCCATCCAGACCGCCGCGTCGTCCGGCGCCCACCTCACCAAGTACGCCAACATCACCGACGTACACAGCGGTCAGAAAAAGCTCATCGTCGACGAGGCTATGGTGCCCACGCACGCCCTGTTCGATTACGATGTAACGACGTCAATGCCCCCCGGAATGACCGCCGACGGGGCGCTCGACGGCCTGGCCCATGCCCTGGAAGTGCTGCTGGGCGCGGTGGGCAAGCCCTACTATGCCCGCATGCAGGAAGTGGCCACCCAGTGCATCGGTCTGATCGTCACCTACATCGAGCGGGCCATCAAGAACCCGAACGACAAAGAGGCGCGCACGGCACTGGGACTGGCCACCGACCTGGGAGGGTACTCCATCATGCTCGGCGGAACGTCAGGCGCTCACCTGACCAGCTTTTCGCTGGTCGATATCCTGAGCCACGGCCGGGCCTGTGCCATTATGAACCCGTACTATGTGGTGTTCTTTGCACCGGCCGTTGAGGAACCGCTGCGGCTGGTGGGCAACCTCTTCCGCCAGGCCGGCTATACCACGGCCAACATCGATGCCCTCCACGGCCGCGAGCTGGGCGTGGCCGTCGCCGAGGCGATGGTCGAGCTGAGCAAGCGCATCGGCTTCCCGACCACGCTCACCGAGGTGCGCGGCTTTACACCGGAGCACGTGACGCGTGCTCTGACCGCGGCCAAGGACCCACAGCTCAAGATGAAGCTGGAGAACATGCCCGTGCCGCTCACTGCCGAGATGGTGGATGAGTATATGGGTCCGATCCTCCAGGCCGCCTGCGACGGCAACCTGGGCCGGATCAAGAACGTCGCGTAGTCTCCCTCCTCCTTTGGGCGCGGCAGGCCGCACGCACGGCCTGCCGCGTTCGTGTGTCAGGAGGTCACTCGCGCGGGAGGGGGCTCAGCGCTTGCCACGTGTGTCTTTCGGCCGCGCGAGAACGCCAGGCCTCGTAGGGGCGGGTCTCAGCGTTTGCGCGGTAGCGCAAACACCTTCGGCCCGCCCGCCGTCTTTCCTGACGGCTACCCGTCTGCGCGGTGGCGCAAGGACCTCCGGCCTGTCCGGCTGTCACATGCGGCGGTGTCAATCTGGCGGTCGGACCCACTGCACGATCCGGGGTCTGCAAAGGGCGGGGCGCGATGGTCAGACTTCCGAAGTGCAGAGCACTTCGGAAGTCGTGTCGTTCAGCGCTGGCGCAGGGCGCGGGCGGGTCTCAGACCCGCCCCTACAGGTCCGCCTGACATTCCGGCATCCTCTGCTTGCAGCGGCACCGGTTCGGCATGGGGCAGCCGAATGGCGTATGGCTGGCAGCGCAGACAACTTCGGCCGGCCCGCGGCTGCCTTACGGCAGGTCGGGCCTCGTTCGCACTCGTCCGTGGAGGCAGAACAGCACCCCGCGCCACGCCAAGCCTTGTGGGGGCGGGTCTCAGCGTTTGCGCGGTAGCGCAAACACCTTCGGCCCGCCCGCGCCTCATTTGGACCCGTCCTCGAGCCAGAACAACGCCCTCGTCACGGTAAGCTTCGTAGGGGCGGGTCTCAGCGTTTGCGCGGTAGCGCAAACGCCTTCGGCCCGCCCGTCCTGTATCCCGGTAAGCCGCGTGTCGAAGGCAGCTCACCCTCGCGGCAGGGGCTGGCCGCACTGGGTGCAGAAGCGGTCCTGCGGCTCGTTGAGCGCGCCGCACTGGGCGCAGTAGAGCGGCGCCTCCGCCTGCGGTACGGGTGCCGGAGTGGGGACCTTCGCGGCCGCCGCGGGGGCCCTCTTCGTCTGTGCGGCCTTTGCTCGCTTGGACGCTTTGGCTGCCTGCTTCTTCGGCTTGCGCCGTGACAACCACCGCACCACCCACAGCAGCAGGCCCAGCGCCAGCAGCGCGATGGCGCCGAGCCACAGCATGCCCAGGAAATCCTCCCAGTCCATGCCAAGCCACTTGCGCACGCGCACCGGCTCCCGCGTGGGCACGTTCGTCGGTTCAGCGGTGGGCTCCGCCACGACCTGGTCTTCACTCAACCCCGGCTGAGGCAGCACCTGACTGCCGTCCGGCAGGCGCAGCGGCTGCCGCAGATCCGACGAGCGCAGGGAAAAGGCGGCCTGCTCTCCCGCCCTGATCCGCTGCTCGCCATAGTTCACGATATCCCGGTCCGTTGCCGTCACCAGCCCAGCGCGGCCCGGGTCTCTGTTGGCCAGCTCTACAACGGCAAAGGAGGGCATCGGCACGATGGACGTTATGGCACTGCCGCTATCATAGCGCCGTTTGCCGTGGCTGGCAACGGGGGCTGAACGGTCCGACTGCGTCCGCGACGACCAGTATGTGGACAATACCCGGTCGTTGACACAGGCGTAGGATGCGCTAGAATAGCGCTTGGGAGGCTGAGTATGTCGTCTGGCACCGAACTCAAACGCGAGGATATCCTGAAATACCTGCGCTCGCGCAGGTCGCACCTGCGCCAAGTCTATCATGTGCGCCGGATCGCCGTGATCGGCTCCTTTGCCCGCAACGAGCATCACGAGGAGAGCGACGTCGACCTGCTGGTGGATATCGAGCCTGGGACGCCAGGGTTGTTCGACCTGAAACGGGCCCTGCGGGCCGAGCTCGAGACCGAGTTCGGCCGTCCGGTGGACCTGGCCTCTGAGCGGTACTTGAAGCCGTACTATCGCGACCACATTCTGCGCGAGGCAGTGTATGCCTGAGAGGGACGAGGCTAACCTGCTGGCCCTCCTGGACGGTGCGCGCCGGATTCGCCGTTATGTTTCGGGGGTCAGCTCGGTTGACGAGTTCGGGTCCAATGAGCTTGTCTTTGACGCGACGCTGATGAACCTGGTTGTCCTTGGCGAAATGGTCGGCCGGCTCACCCCCGAGTTGCGCACGCAACACCCCGAGATTGACTGGCAGAGGGTCAAAGACATGCGCAACCTGATCGCGCACGACTACCTGGGCATCGACGCGGAAGAGGTCTGGCAGATCTGCCAGTCCGATGTGCCCTTGCTCGAGGCGCAGCTAGAGGCTATTCTGCGGCAGGTTCAGGCCCACAAGCAGTAGGCTTGTCGGCTTGACAAATCGGGCGCTTGTATTATGATGATCCGTGCCCGCACACGCGGGTAATCCTTGCAGAGGAGGTAAGGTTATGGCCGCCCAAATGAACACGACACCCGAAACCGGTTCAACCGGCTGTAGCCGCACGTCTCTGCAAGGGGGGCTTCCGTAATCACTCGGACTCCCTGACGCAGAGCAGGGATTCCTCTGACCATTCCTCAACCATGGGTCGGCGGCCGCAGCCACGCACCCATGGTTTTTTATTATGCCAGGAGGATGGAGAGTTGACTGACGAGAAGCGTGTCAAAAAGATGCTGCAGGAGTGGGCCGAGTACGGCCAGCTCCAGCAGGTGCGCAAGATGAAGAAGCAAGGCAAGAAAGCGGCCGCCGTCCGCAAGAGGGACTGGCTGCCGGATGACGATGAGGACTGGGACGACGCCGCCTCACCAGCGGTGGAGCGCGTCGTGCCGGTGGGGGAGCAAGAGCGCCGCAAGCAGATGTGGGACCTGGCCGCCAGACGTCTGGAGGCAGACGCCGCGGTCGGCCCGCTGCCGGTTGACGCGCAGGAATCGAGCCTGCCCGAGGGCCTCGTGATCGAGGTCAGCACCGGCCTGGCGCGAGTCGAGGTGGGCCGGCGCGTGCTGCTGTGCACCCTGCGCGGCAGCCTCACCGCAAGCGACGCTGGCTTTACCAACGCCGTGGCCGTGGGCGATCGGGTGCGGGTGTCGCTGAGCGGACTGGGGCAGGGGGTCATCGAGTCCATCGAGCGGCGGCGCTCGGCCCTGGCGCGACCGGATGTTTCCCTGGCCGCGCGCCAGCAGGTGCTGGTGGCCAATGCCGATCAGCTCCTGGCCGTGGCCTCCTGGGCCGAGCCGGCCTTTTGGCCCGAGCTGGTGGATCGCTACCTCATCGCCGCGCAGCGCTATGGACTGCAAGCCATCATCTGCCTCAACAAGGTGGACCTCGCGCCAGACCTCGACAAGTGCCGCCAGACGCTGCGGCCCTATCGCGACCTGGGCTACCGCGTGATCTACACCAGCACCCTCACTGGCCTGGGCGTGGCCGAGCTCAAGGGAGCCCTGGCCGGCCACGAGACAGTGCTGGCCGGACTGTCGGGCGTGGGCAAGTCGAGCTTGCTCAAGGCCATCCAGCCCTCGCTGGCGCTGCGCATCGCCGCGGTCAGCGGTCGCAAACACGAGGGCCGCCACACCACCACCCAGGCCACGCTGATCCACCTGGATGACGGCATTGTGGTGGACACACCCGGCATCCGCGAGTTCGGCCTGAGCGGCATGACGCCGTCCGAGCTGGATGCCTACTACCCGGACCTGCTGGCGGCCGGACCGTGCCGCTTCCCGGACTGCACCCATCAGCACGAGCCGGATTGCGCGGTGCGCCTCGGCGTGGAACAGGGAAGAATCTCGGCCATGCGCTTTGACAGCTACACCAAGATTCGGGCGACCCTGAGGGCATAGAGAAGACGCGGGGAGCGCCAGAGCGCAATAACAAGCCTTTCCGGGTTCGTAGTACAGGCTTCAGCCTGTCCGGAAAGATAGCGTCAAAGAGCCTCTGTGGAGTACCACAGAGACCTTTGGCCTCTGCAGAGTGACGCAGAGACCTTCGGCAACTACGAACCAGGAGGGGAGCGCTAAAGCGCCCTTGCCCAATAGTGCAAGGACCTTCGGTCTCTATGGAGTACCATAGAGACCTTTGGCAACTACAAACCTGGATTCGTTCGTAGTACAGGCTTCAGCCTGTCCGGAAAGACGGCGCTACAGCGCCTCTATGCAGTGACCCAGAGACGTTCGGCAACTACGAAGCAGGATTGGTTCGTAGTTCAGGCTTTAGCCTGTCCCACATTGAGGTAGAATCGAGTCAACTATCTTCGGAGGCTGCATCATGCCATACGAGTATCGCCGCCTCACTCGAGAGCAGCGCGCGGAGCTGCTGAAGCAGCGCCAGACTGCTGGGCACCCTCCGCACTCACCGCCGCACCTGCACAGCGACCAAACGCAGTATCTCCTCAGCGCGGCCTGCTACGGTCACCAAAGTCACATGGAGCTGCTTGAACGCCGAGATGCTCTTCTGGCGCTACACAAGGACCTGCACGCCGCGGCAAACAGCGAGCTAGTGGCCTGGGTTGTTCTGCCCAACCACTATCATCTGCTGGCCCGAGCGGGCGAGCCATCTGCTCTCGGAGACATCTTTCGGCAAGTCCACGGGCGCCTATCGCGGCAGTGGAATCTCGAAGATGGCACTCCGGGCCGCAAGGTGTGGTACTGCTATTCGGACCGGGCCATCCGCTCCGAGAGGCATTTCTACACGACTCTCAACTACATCCACTACAACCCGGTTAAGCACGGCTGGTGTCAGTCACCCTACGAGTGGACGCATAGCAGTGTAGTGCTTTATCTGGAGCGTTATGGCAGAGAGTGGCTGCAGGATCTGTGGACGAGGTATCCCGTTCGGGACTATGGACGTGGCTGGGACGAATTCCCAGAGCGCTGAAGCGCCCTTGCCCAATAATGCAAGGACATTCGGCCTCTGTGGAGTACCACAGAGACCTTCGGCAACTACGAACCTATCCGGGTTCGTAGTGCACGCTTCAGCGTGTCCGAATCCGGAGCGCTAAAGCGCCCTTGCCCAATAGTGCAAGGACCTTCGGTCTCTATGGAAGACCATAGAGACCTTCGGCAACTACAAACCTGGATTCGTTCGTAGTACAGGCTCTGGCCCGCTACTGCGTGCCGCCCCGATCTGCTGGTCGGGGTTAGCCTGTCCGGAAAGACGGCGCTACAGCGCCTCTATGGAGTGACGCAGAGACCTTTGGCAACTACGAACCAGGAGGGGAGCGCTAAAGCGCAACTACAAACCTGGATTCGTTCGTAGTACAGGCTCTGGCCCGCTACTGCGTGCCGCCCCGATCTGCTGGTCGGGGTTAGCCTGTCCGCAAAGATGGCGCTAAAGTGCCTCTGTGGAGTACCGCAGAGACCTTCGGCAACTACAAACCCGTCCGGGTTGGTAGTGCAGGCTCTGACCGTCCGTCCCGCTTGACGGGGCTACTGTTGCCGCGCCACGCTCGAACGCTAAAAGATCAGGTCGACCAGCATGACCACCGTGGCCACGACGATCATCAGGCTCAGGATCACCGAGAGCACGTTGACCCAGCGCGGGTTGATCCACTGGCCCATGATCTCTTTGTTGTTGGCCAGCAGCAGCATATAGACCATCACCGCGGGCAGCAGCACCGCATTGACCACCTGCGACAGCCACATCAACTGAAAAAGCGGCAGCCCCGGGATCAGCACCACCAAAGCGCTCACGACAATCATGGCCGTGTAGAGCCCAAAGAACCAGGGCGCATCGCCAAAACTGTGGTTCACGCCCCTTTCCCAGCCAAAAGCCTCGCACACGGCATAGGTCGTGGCCAGGGGCAGCACCACCGCCGCCAACAGGGACGCGCCCATCAGCCCGCCGGCAAAGAGCTGCCTGGCCCAGGCCCCGGCGATGGGCTCCAGCGCCAGAGCAGCCTCTTCTGCCCCCTCTACGCGGATGCCGCGCGCGAACAGCGTGGCCGCCGTGCACAGGATGACAAAGGCCGAGACCACGTTGCCCAGCGTCGCGCCCACCACCACATCCATCCGCGTGTAGGCGAAATCCTTGATCTTGACGCCCTTGTCGGCCACGGTGGCCTGCATATAGGCCGCACCCCAGGGCGTCATCGTTGTGCCAAAGGTGGCCAGCAGCGCCAGCATAAAGCCGCCCTCCCACTTGATCGTGGGCACCAGCGTGGCGCGCGCTACTTCGGCCCAGGGCGGGTTCACGCGGAACGCCGCAATGATATAGGCCACCGCATAGAGCGACAGCACCAGCAGCACCTTTTCCACCCGCTCGTAAGAGCCGTGCACCACCAGCCACCACACCAGCACCGCGGCCAGCGGCACCACCAGGTAATGGGGCAGCCCAAAGAGTTGCGCCGATGCGGCAATGCCCGCGAACTGCGCCGCCGTGGTGCCGAGATTGGCCAGCACCAGCCCGCCGATGACCAGCAGCGCCGGCTTGACCCCAAACCGCTCACGGATCAGGTCGGTCAATCCCTTGCCGGTGACCGCGCCCATCCGCGCCGCCATCTCCTGCACCAGCACCTCACCCACGGTGATCCACAAGATCACCCACAGCATGCCATAGCCATAGTACGAGCCGACCATGGAGTAGGTGGCCACGCCGGCCGCATCGTTGTCGGCAGAGGCGGTGATCAGCCCCGGGCCCATAATCGACAGAAAGAACAGCACCCGCTGCGCGATGCGCCTCACGGGCCGTGGAATGAGCTGGCCGCGGTTGAGCAGTTTCCGAAACGCCATGACGTCCCTCCGCTTGGTTTAGAAGAAGTGAGGCAGGCGCTTTTTCCACGCCGTGGGGATGATCGCGTCGATGGCGTCATCGACCGTCACAATGCCGTGCATCACCTTTTGCTCGTCGACCACCGGCACGGCCAGCAGGTTGTACCGGGCTACGATGCGGCCGACCTCGTTCTGCGGCTGCAGCGGGTTGACCGTGATGGGATCGTCCTCCATGATCTCGCGCACCGGCCGGTCCGCCGGGCTCAGCACCAGGTCGCGCAGGCCGACCACACCCAGCAGCTGGTCGTGCTCGTCCAACACGTAGACATAATACAGTGCCTCATCCTCCTGTGCCAGGTCGGACTGGCGCAGATGGTCCAGCGCCTCGCCGACGGTGAGCCCGTCGGGGATGGTGGCGTACTCGGTGGTCATGATGCCGCCGGCGGTATCATCGGGATAGCTCAGCAGCTTCTGGATGTCAACGGCGTCCTCATCCTGC
>Ga0116184_10001124_pt1 | contig 27131 bp, 28 predicted proteins | sample AD_JPNNA5_MetaG_FD_89886 | JGI IMG/M metagenome (GOLD analysis project Ga0116184, IMG submission 89886) | Active sludge microbial communities of municipal wastewater-treating anaerobic digesters from Japan - AD_JPNNA5_MetaG | ecosystem: Engineered > Bioreactor > Anaerobic > Digestate | place... | reverse complement strand
GTATATTGATCATAACGTAACTGGCGAAATCAATAAGTGCAGTCTGTAAATTTGAATTGTTATTAAAAATACTTAAAAAGGGAATAAATTTATGAGAATTATGTCTGCTTGTTTATCTTCTTTTTAAGTTGCTTACCGTAAATTCAAAATTCGGAAGCAGATTAATAAAATCAAGTTTAACAGGATCAATTTTAAATCCTTGTGGCTCTATTGGTTTTTGACTAATAAGTTCTAATAATACATCCCCATCAATTTCAATGGAATCAGCATGTAAAGCAAAAAATAAATTTTGAAAATTGCCTGCCAGTAATTTTCGAATGGAATATTGAATACTGATTACCTCTGCATTGCCAATTTTCTGACCGTTTATTGTAAATGATATATTATTAATAGTAAGCTGTCCTAACGGGAATACATGTATCTTTCCAATTTCAAGTCTATAATTGTATAAGCCGATATTTCTAAAGATATTATCAAGTTCTTCAACAAAAATATTTTTAACAATTCCATAAGACCAGGATGTTAAAGAAGTCATCAGTACCAGAATTGCTACAAAGAGAATAATTATTGAAATGAGAGCTGCTATTTGTTTTTTTTTCATTACTATTAGTACTATACCATAAGAAGTCTTATTTCTCCAGTATCTGTAATATGCCACAAAACTGTTCAAACCGGTAACCTTTATTGAATAAACTCATTATTTTTTATAAAGTCTGCATATGATGCAGGAAGTTTTAAGAAATTTTATTGTATTTGAAGGCATTGATGGAACTGGCACAACAACACAGTTAAACCGGCTCGAACAACATTGCAAACTAAAGCAAATACCTGCACAGTTTACCTGTGAACCTACAGGATCGGAAATTGGGAAAATCATACGATCAGTACTTAAAGGAACACTGCCATATCACGCAGAAACGTTAGCATACTTATTTGCTGCAGATAGAGCAGAACACCTTTTGGGTAAAGATGGTATTATTTCTACCTGTCAATCAGGAATACCGGTCGTTTCTGACCGCTACTTTTTTTCTTCGCTTGCCTATCAGGGCATAACATGCGGCGATGCTCTACCGCAAAGCCTCAACAATCGTTTTCCACTACCAGAACTGCTTATTTATTTTTCGCTTGAACCTACAACAGCTGATAAACGGATTGCAAACCGGGCATCACGAGAAATCTTCGAAACTCTATCTTTTCAAACCCAGGTTAAATCTAAATTTGAAACTATACTTTGCGACTATGAGAAATCCGATATGAAAATTGTTACTATCGACGCAACAAAATCACCAGACAGCATAGAACAGGAAATCTGGGAAGCCTGTATCGATATTTTCAATCGATGTATGCAAAACTATTGATTTTTTTATTCCGCATTCCGAAGATAAAACGAGAAACATGAAACGATTCACTATAGTGCTCGTATTTTTATCATTAACACTTCTCATCTGCGATGCATTTCCAGTTTACTACAAAGAACAGTACTATAAACTCTTTCATATCCACTATATCCAATATCCAGATGATACTATAGAAAATATCTACTGGTTAGAAAAAGCTCGCAATGCTGATTTCTGTAACCCACTCTATGCACTTGCAAAAATACCCGATGAAAAACATTGGGAAAAATATCGGTATCTCTTTAATATGCACATTGAGCTTAAGCTCATAGAACAGCACATGTATCTTGGTTCAAAATACGATAAACAGGTTGCATATTTTTACAATGCTCCATGGAAAAAAGAAAACCTAGAATCCCTGCAGATTGCTGAAACAGCCTACAGGGCAGCACTTGCTTACTGGAAAACAGCAGTTGAATGGTCGCAAAAAGCAGAAAAACTACGTTTTATTCATCTTCCAGAAATCCAGTACTGGGAGGATGAAAGCTATAGAATCAGTCAGGGTGAACTCAATTATGCCCGAATCATTGAACGTGAACTTGAACGGCTTCAAAAAGTACGTGCTGCTTTTATGGCAATGGACGAAAACTCCTACTAACAGACTCATAGAAATTGCGTAAAGTATCTTATGTTCTCCTGCATGCAAATATCATCCTATACAGGTAAAAAATAGCAGGAGGTTTTTATGAAATTAAAAGTTACACATAATCTAGCAGTATTTCTTATTGTATGCAGTATCTCAGTTAGCGTAATTTCCTGTATACCTTCTGTCATTCCACCACCATTTAAGCCGGAAGATATTACACCGCCGGTAGTTGTTTCATGGGCTATGAGTGATGAAACAACAATCACCATACAATTTAATGAACTGGTCTCCATTCAGGATCATGCAATAACTATTAAACAGGAATTACAACCATCACAAAATCAGTCGGGAACAGTAATACTATGTGGCGATACCATACTGGATAATAATGGCACCACATTACATATTCAGTTACCCGCACCGCTTGAAGCTGGGAAACAGTACAACGTTTCGGGAACAGTCAAAGATGCATCTGGCAATTCTAGCTTATTTGTACTCCCGTTCTGGGGATACAATCCCGATATTCCTAAACTGCTTATTAGTGAACTAGTAACGCAGGGGTCATCAACTCATCCCGATGCGATTGAACTTTTCGCAGTTACTGGAGGAAACTTAGCAGGCATTACTGTATATATTGGAACTCCCTCGCAGTATTCTTATAAATATAGTTTTCCTGCTTGTAAAATTACTCAGGGTGAATATGTCGTTTTGCACTTAAAACCTCAGGGCATCCCGGAAGAAATCGATGAGATTAGCAATGTTACTATTAGCGGAGGACTCGATGCTTCAGCAACTGGTAGAGATTTCTGGAGTAAAAATACTGACGGATCATTGCCTGGAACAAACGGGACAGTCACAATTTTTTCCAATCCGCTTGGATACTGTATCGATGCAGTGATTTATAGCGATCGAACCAGTGCATCAGATAGTAACTACAGAGGGTTTGGAACAGCAAACATGCTCATTCAGGTACAGGATATAGTTACCAATAATTGGTGGTCTATGCCTGACGGTATTAAGCCAGAAGCAGCAGCATGTTCGGCAGGCACAACCAGCACACGAACACTGTGCAGATGGTCAAACCAATCTGATACCAACACTAACCAGGATTGGCATATTGTGCCAACCAAAGGAATTAGTCTTGGAGGACCCAATAGCGATGAGACATATGTGCCGTTATCAGTAACAAAAAAGAAATAGAAACCGATGAAAAAACCAGCAGACTGTATGAAATACGTCTGCTGGTCGACTTATCGATTAGCTATTTTGCAAGTATGTTAAATGAGATCTTTAAACATTTCTTCGATTTGATGTTTTGGTTGTGCACCTATTTTTTGCTTATGCATTTTGCCTTTTGAAAAAACCATCAGTGTCGGAATAGAAATAATACTATATCTGTTGGAAAGATCGGGTTCATTATCCACATTTACTTTGCAAAACTTTACACGCCCTGCATATTGCAGAGCAAGTTCATCGATTAGTGGAGCAATGCTTCTACATGGCATACACCACTCAGCCCAGAAATCGACCAATACTGGAATATCAGACTTCTCAACTTCCTGTTCAAAATTAGCTTTGGTAAGCTGTATTACATTTGCATTCATAAAAACTCCTGTTTCAAGCTGGAAAGTACAAAAAAAATTATAGTTCCAATTATGTTAGTTGAAAAATAATACATCCAGGCACAGATGTCAATTATATTATATTGCAGAAATGATAAAATCAGTTTATCATTAAGCAAATGTTGAAACAATTTTTTCAGATATTTGTAACATTACTGATTGTTATTGATCCAATTGGTATTGTTCCCCTCTTTATTTCTGCAACAGGGCAGTTACCATTAGAAAAGCGAAATAAAATCATCAAGCAGGCAATACAAATCGCAGCAGCTGTCATGATTGTTTTTATTGTCGCAGGCAGATTTTTGCTTTCACTCATGGGAATTACGGTAGGTGCTTTTTACCTTGCTGGCGGTGCAATGTTTTTTCTTATTGCTATAGACATGCTTTTTGGCCAGCCAAAACGTGCAAAAACATCAAATGAAGAAATGCTTGAAGACTATGCATCCATTGCTGTTTTTCCATTAGCAATACCGATGATTTCGGGTCCGGGAACTATCACAACGCTCATGATGTTCTCTGCAAATATTACTTCCTATCCGCTCTCCATCATTATGCTCGTTGGGGCAATTATCCCGATATTAGTGCTTGCTTATGTAGCTATGAAGAGTAGTGGTTTGATATTGAAAGTACTTGGCAAAACTGGTGTTTCGGTAATTGAACGAATAATGGGGTTGATACTCTCAGGGCTAGCAGTTCAATTTATACTGGAAGGTTTACACAAAACAGGAATTCTCATTTCACCTTAAATTGTACAATCGGGAGAGCAACATGAAAGTTAAATACAATGCACCTGTAGTGCTTACCTTTACCCTGACCTGTCTTATAATTGTGATACTATCGTTTTTTATCCCTGGTATTCAGGTACTATTCTCATGCCCAGGAAGAACTACGTTCGATAGTAGCAGTATTCTCGATTATCTCCGGCTATTTTTACATATATTTGGCCATGCAGATCTCAATCATTTTTTAAGTAATTTTGCATTCATTCTCCTTTTAGGCCCCATTCTTGAAGCATCATACGGAAAAGGTTTGCTGATGCTCATGGGAATGACAACTGCTCTCGTAACGGGCATTCTCAATGTACTCCTTTTTAACACAGGCCTAATGGGGGCTAGCGGCATTGTCTTTATGATGATACTCCTAATATCGTTTACCAATATTTCCAAAGGAGAAATTCCTCTTACCTTTATTCTCATTGTGGTAATATATCTGGGAAGAGAAATTGTGAATGCATTTCAAACCAATAGTGTGAGCGAATTTGCACACATTATTGGAGGTATTTGTGGCAGTATTTTTGGGTATCTCCGTCCAGCAAAATCATAACCTGAGGAGTTACATGTTATGTCAGATCATCAAGACCAGGTAAAAGTTTTTATTATTGACACCAATGTTCTCATCCACTACCCCGAAGCAATTCTTTCGTTTAAAGATAATGAAATCGTTATTCCGCTCCAGGTACTGGAAGAACTTGATAATCTAAAAACTTACTCTGATCAACGTGGAAAAAGTGCACGAGATGCAATACGATTTCTCGATTCTGTCGCAAAAAAAGGCAGTCTGCACGATGGCATTAAATTGGATAATAACTCCATATTAAAGGTAAGCCTCATTCAGCCGGATAATCCACCAAATGGTTTTGATGCAAATCAACCTGATAACAAAATACTATTCTGTGCATATGAACTGCAGCGTCAGGGCAAAAGAGTTTTTTTCGTCTCCAAAGATATCAATGCACGTGTTAAAGCTCAAGCTCTCGGACTTAAAGCTGTCGATTATGAAAAACAAAAAGTAGATGTTGCTACACTCTATCAAGGTGTTATTGAACTCGATGCAACCAGCGAACAGGTCGCCTCACTGAAAGCAATGCCAGAAATACCATGGAATGATCAACTTAAACCCAACCAATTTGTTATTTTTACCGATAAAAAAAATTCTGAAGAGTATTTAACTCGTTTTACTGATCACGGAAGTCTTTATGTAGTTCCTCCGATAGAACAACCAATCTGTGGAATAGTTCCGCTCAATACAAGACAGCAAATTGCACTTGAACTCTTATTGGACGATTCAATAAAACTTGTAACGCTAGTAGGAAAAGCAGGAACCGGCAAAACGCTGGTAGCTATAGCAGCTGGCTTAAAAAAAATTCTTGAAGATAAAAAGTACTCGCGTATGCTCGTAACCCGTCCTGTCGTTTCTGTTGGTAAAGAAATCGGTTACTTACCCGGGGAAAAACAGGCAAAAATGTCTGCCTGGATGCAGCCAATTTTTGACAATCTTGACTTTATCCTGGGAGTATACAAACGGGATAAAATTAAGAACGTCGATCAGCTTGTTAAGGAAAAGGTTATAGAAATTGAAGCGCTCTCATTTATTCGGGGCCGATCGCTCCCAAATCAGTATATCATTATCGATGAAGCGCAAAATCTCACACCACATGAAATCAAAACTATTGTGTCACGTGCTGGTGAAAATACAAAAGTAGTCTTAACCGGTGATCCGTATCAAATTGATAACATGTACCTCGATGCAAACTCAAATGGACTTTCTTACCTTGTCGAACACTTTAAGGGACAAAAGATTTACGGTCATATTACTTTAAGCAAAACAGAGCGGAGCGAGCTAGCTGAACTTGCGTCTTCTCTGCTCTAAACACAATAACTTGCTGAATCCCCAGTACTCATGATACAGTGAGCATATTCGGAAGCTCTACTGTAAGCAGGAGCGTTACAAAACTATAAGGACTGCATGGTCCAAAAAGGAGTGCGTTTCATGATTATTCTAACATTAAACTGTGGTAGTTCATCAGTTAAATATCAAGTATATGATTGGGATAAGAAAGATGTACTTGCAACTGGCATTGTAGAACGTGTTACCCAGGGTGGCTCAATTATCAACCACAAAGCACCTGGCGTTGGTGAGTTTACCATCGACCATGAGTGTCCTACCCATACAGTTGCCATTGAACTTATCTTAAAAACATTAATTGACAGTAAAATGGGCGTTTTAAAATCCATTAGCGACATCAACGTTGTAGGACATCGCATGGTTCATGGCGGTTCAAAATTTGCCCGTTCTGTACTTATTACAGAAGAATCGCTCGCTACATTTAAGGATCTTATTGACCTTGCACCGCTCCATAATCCTGCTAATATTACCGGCGTAGAAGCTGCAAAATCAGTACTTCCGAACGTGCCACACTGTGCAATTATGGATACAGCATGGCATCAGACTATGCCAGCATCGAGCTATCTCTATGCACTTCCCTATAGCTGGTATGAAAATAATATGGTGAGGCGGTATGGATTCCATGGAACAAGCTTTTTATATACCGCAAAACGCGCTGCAGTATTATTAGGGAAAGACCCGTTTGAAACCAATGTCATAATTGCACATATTGGGAATGGTTCATCAATTAATGCTGTCAAAAATGGCTGCTCCTATGACACATCCATGGGACTGACTCCGCTTGAAGGTCTTGTAATGGGAACTCGCTGTGGCGATATCGATCCGGGAATTATCTTCCACATGGCAAAAAAAGGCGGACTTTCCATCCAGGAAATTGAGAAAAAGCTCAACAAAGAATCGGGTGTACTCGGTATTACCCAGCACTGGGCAGACAGACGCGACATTGAAAACGCTGCTGATGAAGGAAATTCAATTGCTAAACTTGCTCAGGAAATTGAGGGATATCGTATCAAAAAATATATCGGTGCTTACTACGCTGCACTTGGAAGAGTTGATGCCTTGGTCTTTACTGCTGGCGTTGGTGAGATGGGTCCCATTACCCGGCAGCTTGCTACATCAGGGCTCGAAGAACTCGGCATTATCATTGACCAGGATAAAAATGCTAAAGCAAAATGCAGGAATGCAGAGCTAGATATTTCAGCGCCAAACAGCAAAGTAAAGATATTTGTTATTCCCACAGACGAAGAGCTTGTAATGACCGAAGATTCATATGCTCTGCTCAATGGCACCTATAAACCACATACCGAATATGTATACTCATTCCAAAAGCCTGATTATGTTAATAAGCAGCGAGCTCAAGCTTTTGAAAATGATCTCAAGAAAAAGCCCTACTTAGCTGAATTCGTAGCCCGGCCTCCTAAACGGTAATCTATACCAGTAACAGCCAGTACAGCACAAAGTGTGCTGTACTGTAATCTTGGAGAAAATTTTATGAATTGCTATGAATTTGCTGAATGGGCTGGATCGCTACTTGAAATTGCCCAGTTTACCGGTATCGATGATTCGGTCAATGGCTTACAGGTTGCGTGTTCCAGTAAACCAATTAAAACGATAGCATTTGCTGTAGATGCCTGTGCTGATTCAATTGCACGAGCGGCTGAAATGAAAGCTGATATGCTCTTCGTTCATCATGGACTCCTGTGGGGTAATCCAGCTCCTATAACAGGAACGCTCTATGAACGTATTAGCATGCTGCTCAAACATGATATAGCCCTATTTGCATGTCACCTTCCTCTCGATGCCCACAAAGAGTTTGGCAATAATGCAGTAATTGCAAAACGATTGAAACTCGAAACAATTGAGCCTTTTGGTGTGTATCATGGCAAACCAATAGGGTGGAAAGGATTGCTGCCATCTCCTCTATCTGTTCAAGAGATACTCAGTATTCTGCTTCCTCAGGGTGATGCACCTCGTGCTATTTATCCATTTGGTAAAAGCAAAAATACACGGGTTGCAATTGTATCGGGTGGTGCGCCATTCGAATCATTGCAAGCAATCAATGAGCATATTGATGTATACATTACCGGAGAACCTTCTCACTCTGTCTACCATCTTGTTAAAGAAGCAGGCATGAATATGATTGCGGGAGGTCATTACCTCACAGAAATTCATGGTGTACAGGCTGTAGCACAACATGTTACAGACACACTGGGTCTTTCGACCCATTTTATTGAACTTCCAACAGGTTTATAGACTTAAGGATATATATGAGCACTTCACAATCAAAACAGTGGAAACCACTCCTTTTTACTGCAAGCATCGTTCTCATTGACCAGATAGTAAAACTGATAATTACTTCTCTGATAAAACTCAATACTATTGCAGTGTCCTGGCTGGGTGATTTTCTCTGGATTACCCATCAGCGTAACTCTGGTGGAGCTTTTAGTTTTGCTGACTCTGCTTCTCCTATTATAAGAATTTTGATTTTTATCTTGATTCCGCTGGCTGTACTGGCACTACTTGCCTGGTCAATACTGTTTTCAAAGGAGTATAAACCGCTCGAGCGATGGATGCTTGCAGGTATAATAGGCGGAGGACTTGGTAATATCGTTGACAGAATTTTCCGACCACAGGGAGTTGTCGACTTTATCTCGATTAAATTTTATGGATTATTTGGATTTGAACGCTGGCCGACATTTAACATTGCAGATTCGTGCATTGTTGTTTGTGGAATTATTCTCTGTTGCAGCTTAATTTTTTCTAATAAAAATAACCGTGAAACAGAATAATTACAGTGGCAAACTACGTTTATTTAAAAACATTTTACTACCAATTATATTTTTTTTCGCAGGGTGCATTGGAACTGGAATAATTTATTTTTTTATAATACTTTTATGGGGACTTATAGCTGCACCCTGGATACGAATAGTCAATTCAAACATTACAAGCATGATACTGCTTTTGCTTTCTGGTTTTTTTACATGGACTGTACTCAAAAAGATTGTTGAGCATTTTCAGGGAAGAGATCAAGAAAGCCATGATCAGCATCAGTAATGATTTTTGTATTGCTTACAAGCAATGATTTAATCCATGGTTCACAAATAAATTTTGATTTATAACTATCTGGTGTAATAACCTTGAGCGGGCCTAGAGCCTCCAACTTTTTTGTAAGCACGCGTTCCTCTGGAATAATTATATTTTGACCAGGTGAACATAAAGCAAACGACCAGAGTCCTCCATACATAGCAATTGTATGAAAACAGGGAACAACATCATTAAAAACAGTGGAGAGTGTTGCATGTATGCTGGAAAAGGTCATTGGACGAAATTTAGGCGATTCTGAATGCATGATAAAAAGAGACTCAGCATTTCGGAGCTTTTCTTTTACTGCTGTAAAAAATTCTCTGGTGTAGAGCATAACGGAAGGTCCAAATGGATCTGTCATGTCCATGATTATCACATCGTATCGTTTTGTTGTACGTTCAATGTATGAGCGACCATCCCCAATGGTGAGCGAAAGTCTTGCATCTGCAAAAGAACCGCTTGCAATCTCAGGAAAATACTTTTGTGAAAATTGTATTACTTCGCCATCAAGCTCAACCATATCTATTGTTTTAACAGCTTGATATTTGCACACTTCACGCAGTATTCCACCATCGCCTCCGCCAATAATACATACATGTTCTGGATTCTGGTGCATAAGCAATGGTAAGTGTACCATTGGTTCATGGTAGTGATATTCATCTGACTCAATTACCTGTATACAGCCATCGAGAACCAGAATTTTCCCAAACTGATGCGATTCATAGAGCGCTATGGATTGATAGCGTGTCTGACCAGTATAGAGTATTTTCGCATACTCAAGAAAATATCCAGAGCCAGAACCATTCCATTCGTTATGCAACATACACATCCTCAGATGTTGTGACACTCAAAAATTTCTTGCATTTCAACTTTAAGCATTTCCCTGATTTGCTTTCTTTCTTTAGGTGTCAACGAAGTAGTATCAGACCCAAAAAGGTAGTCGTCCATTACCAGGCGCTTTTTCATCATTTTTGTATGAAAAATATTTGCAGAAAGGATATTGATATCATACACAAGATAATCATTTAAAATATCTTCATCAACATAATCCTGTATAGAAGTAATTTCATGATCGATGTAAATTTTTTTACCGCGTGTATCTCGTGTAAATCCTCGCACACGGTAATCCATGAGCACAACATCGGAATCAAAGCTCTCGATTAAATAGTTAAGTGCTCTCAGCGGAGAAATCATTCCGCAGGTTGATACATCGATATCTACACGGAACGTAGCAATGCCAGATTCTGTGTTATGCTCCGGATAGGTATGCGCAGTTATATGACTTTTATCAAGATGAGCAGTTACTGTTCCAACCTTTGGTTTTGAAGCACTGTGATCCCACTCATTTATCAAGGCTGTTACACTTGCACCACGAGGATCATAATCCTGTGTTGAAACATGTACGAGTTTTGCATTAATAATACTGGTTACTTCTTTAATGATTTCATGGAGACGCTTTGAATTGTATTCCTCATCGATATATTCCAGATACTCAATTTGACTTTCCCGAGCTTTTGCATAACAAATATCATAAATATTAAAGCTCAATGTCTTCGTGAGATTATTAAAGCCTTCCAGTTTTATTTTTTTACCATACACGCGCTGTAACAATCTGCCCTAACCTCCTTCATTTCTCAAAATTACAAGATTGTTAGTATAAGTATAGCATAATTTTCCCAAAACGCACTAACTTCTGCAAACAAATTTTCTGGTTTATTGTGTACGCTAAATATGTAAGATTGCTTTGGCTATGCTAAAGTACAAAAACAGACCCGTAATATCAACAACTGTTGTAATTGCAGGACTTGCAATGAGAGCAGGATCCAGTTTACAGGCTGCAGCAAGCAACGGTAAAATTGCACCAATAATGGTTGCTGAAATAACCTGAACTCCTAAAGCAACACTAATTGCAAATGCAATGTTTTGAAGCGATATACCTTCTGGCAGTTCCAACCCGCTCGAACTTAGCATGACACGAGCAAAAGCAAGCAGTGCTAGAACACCACCTAACAGTAAAGCAATTCTTAATTCTTTCCAAAGCACTTTACCAATGTGACCAGGTTTGATTTCTTTGAGAGCGAGGGCACGCACTACTACCGTAGCAGATTGACTTCCGGTATTGCCGCCAGTATCAGCAAGCATAGGCATATAAAATGCCAAAATGACCAGATTGACCATAGCCGATTCAAAATGCTGAAGAATTGCGCCAGAAACAAGACCCACAGCTGCTAAAATAACAAGCCAGGGAACCCTGTGCAAAAACTGCTTCCATACCGGAATTTTGAGATACGCCATATCCTCATGTTTACCGGTAATAGCCATAAAGCGTTCAAAATCTTCAGTTCGTTCCTGCTCAATTACATCGATAACATCATCATGTGTAATAATCCCAACGAGGCGATTATTTTCATCGACAACTGGCAATGTGACGAGGTCAAACTTTTTTACCATATAGACGACTTCTTCACGTGATGCAGTGGCTTTAATGGAAGTAATCTGTTCGGATTCAAGAAGATTGCTGAGTTTTTCATCAGGATCAGCAAGAATTATGTCTCCCAGTGATAGTAGCCCAACGAGATGCTTTTGATTATCAATAAGGAATATGGTATAGATTGATTCTTTTGTGGCACCTTCTTTGCGAATACGCTGAATTGCAGCTTGTGCCGTGATTGTGGATGGCACTGCAACAAACTCAGTCGTCATGATAGAACCTGCTGTACCTTCCGGATAGGCAACGAGTCTTTCAATTGTTGCCCTATCCTCCAACTGGGGCAAAACCTGCTGCGAGGTCTCTTCTGGCAATATTTTGAACAAGTCTGCCTGATCATCTGGCGAAAGGTCATTGATAATCGAAACAAGTTCCTGGTTATCAAACAGAGAAGAGAGTTCTACCTGCACACTCCCTGGTAATTCACAGAATATATCTGCTCGCTTTGATTCATCAAACTGCAGGAGAATGGTTTTTATCTGTTCAACAGGAAAATTGTTAAGAATTTCAGCAGATTCTGTAGGATGTAATTCATCCAGAAAATTTACGACTTCTTTGATATTTCCTTCTTCAATGAGTTCTTTGATATCGGGAGCGACTAACTGATCGATCATAGTTTTCCTCCGTATAAGCTGACATAAAACATCTCACACGGAGTATACTGATATGCTGTATCGATTAAGACAGGTTATAGCATGCTCAGTGACACTCCGTATGTATAAAGCGAGATCCGGCAACTATGTTCCGGAACATCTGCAGCGTCCGAGCATGTCTGTGTAGTAGTACAGTCTGCGGAATCGTGCATTTGTTACCTCCTTTATAACTACGAAGTATGCTCTTACTAACCCTGAGCAGTGAGCAGTATAAACTCATATCAAAATCATGTCAAGAAAATGATAAATAATTTTAACACAATTTTATGCTTGTAAAGCTGGTAGCTCATATGCTAGTATTATTTTATTATGAAAGAATTGATTATTGCTCCTTCTATACTGTCAGCAGATTTTTCTGATATTGCTACAGCAATTAAAGATATTGAAATAAGCGGATGTCCATGGATACATCTCGATGTAATGGATGGTCACTTTGTTCCGAACCTCACCTTTGGCAGCAAAATGATTGACGATATTCGGAAAAGAACCAAACTGTTTCTTGATGCACATCTTATGGTTTCAAATCCAGAACAGTATGTACAGGAATTTAAAGATGCAGGAGCAAATGCCTTTACTTTTCACTATGAAGCACACATTCATCATTGCAGGCTCATTGACCGCATCCATGCAGCAGGGATGCTCGCTGGTATATCGATAGTCCCATCTACGCCTGTTCATATCCTCGATGAACTCTTACCGCTGCTCGATATTATTTTGCTTATGTCGGTTAATCCTGGTTTTGGCGGTCAGCAGTTTATTCCAGCTACACTTAAAAAAGTAAAAACATTATCAGATCTAAAAAAACAAAATGGCTATCGGTATAAAATTGCTATTGATGGCGGTATCAATGCAGATACTATTCGAGCAGCCTGGGAAGCGGGGATTGATGTTGCTGTTATGGGTAGTGCTTTTTTCAATACTCCAGATAAAGCAAGCTTCATTAAAACTATCTATAGCTCTATTTCTTAGATTTACTCACTTCCCCTATACAGTTTCCATTAGATAGTATAAAAGACTCCAGAATGCATACAATAAAGCCGATTATAAAAATACATTCTTTCTCAAATAGGATTTGGATTATGAAACGTTTATGGTGCCTAACCTTATTATTAGTAGTTTCAACAGTTCTCATCAGCGGACAAGCATTTGCACAGACAGGCAATGCGCAAATTTTGCAATTGAAAAATGCGATAGAACTTTTCAGTACCGGTAGATTTTCTGAGGCTGCTCTCCTTTTAAGTGATATTTACCTTGCAGCACAGGCAGTCGATATAAAGTCTGATGCGCTATACTGGTTAGGACTTACACAGATGGCTCTTGAAAAATATGATGAGGCATTAAAATATTTTGAACTGTATCTTTCGAACTATCCAGGCATGTACCGAATTCCCGAAGTTATTTATCAAATGGGACGTTGTGCATATTTTAAAAAAGATTATGAAAAAGCTATTCAATACCTAACCATGTATCTTACCCGTTATCCAGAAGGCGAGTTTGCAGGAAATAGCATTTTCTGGTATGCAGAAACACTCTTTGATGCAGGTAAATACAAGGAAGCAGAAGCACTCTATAATGTGGTCATAACCAAGTATCCTTCCAGCACAAAAGCAGAAGCATCAAAGTATAAGCTTATCATTATCGGACTAAAATATCGAGAAGAAGAGCTCCTTAAATTGCTCAGGTGGAGCCATGAAGAAGCATTAAAAACAATCGATGAATTTCAGCGTCGTGAAAAAATGTATGAACAGGCAATTGCGGCATACCAGCGCCAGCTTACAGGTCAATTACCACAAACTTCCTCAACTTCACAAAGTGAGTTATTAGCAACTATTACTAATCTTAACAAGCAAATTGAGGATTTAACAAAACAGCTTGCTCTTAAAGACAATGAGCTCAAAACATTACAGGCACGTGCGCAGGCTCAATCGACATCGGTTACAGGTCAACCTGCTGCAACATCAGCCACGTATACAAATCTTGCAAAACTACTTGCACTTAAAGAACAGGTGTTATTGCTCATGGAATTTTATTTACAAAAAATGATAGAACTGCAAGGAGCAAAAAAATGAAAAAAGCTTTACTTTTTCTATTTTTATTAATAGTTCTTTTTTCAAGCTATGCTCTTGATATCAAATCGGGATCTATTATGCTCTCCTTAAATGAGCGTTCAGGGATTCTGAAGCTCTATCATATTTCAGATGATGAAAAAACAAAAACATCGCTACTCTATGAACAGGACACGAGAACATCGTATGTTTTAATTGCAAGCGGCAATAGATTGCTTAAACTGAATGACAACTTTTCATCAAAAGTTGAACAGACTGAAAACAGCATTAAAATTACCTATACTTCTGATATTGCTATTGTAGTTCTTGATATAACACCTGTTAGTTCAGGTGGCTTTTCTTTTTTATATACAGTATTTAATACCACAAAACAGGACACAAGTATAGGTTGTAGAATACTGCTTGATTCCTATCTTGGTGAAAAAGCAAGCAGTCATTTTTCATCAAATCTCAATGCACAAATACAAACCGAAACGCTTTTTTCTCAACCTAACCTACCACTCTGGATAGAGAGCAGCAATGAGAAAAAAATAGGCTTCAGGATTTTTCTTCCTACAACTAAAAACCTTCAGCCTGATGCAGTGCTGTTAGCCAATTGGAAGCGGATCAACGATGCCGTCTGGCAGCCAGAATTCCAGCAAAACAGAAATTTTACACTCGCTCCTTACTCAATCAATGATAGCGCCGTTGCACTTTTCTGGAATGCTCAAACGGTTAAGCCATCTGAGAAAAGAACGTTTTCGTTTACAATATCAACAATTCAGGTAACAGCAGTAGAAACACCATCTATTTCAGAACCACTTTCAAGTGTTTCTGTTTCCTCTCCCGTTACAGTGCCATCTGTTACTGCTACTCCGTCAACTCCTTCATCACAGCTACCACAACTCACACAGGAACAACTCATGGAACTCTTAAAAAAAGATTATCAAACTGCCTTGACGATTCTTCAAATGATTAATACTCTATTAGCAAATAGCCAGTCGATAACAGAAGCAGACATAGCTAAAATTCAGGCAATGATTGATGAATTAACTAAAAAGAAAGGACAATATTAGACCGTGAATGCTGATATACTTGCTGATGCTGAGCGGCTTTTTAAGAACCATAAATGGCACACTGTAATAGAAATTCTTGAACCAGTCACAGAAGTATATCATGAAAATAAGCGTTTTCAATATATTTTGGGCATTTCTTATCTATACTGCGGTGATATTGGTAGTGCATACAGTGCACTCCGCAGGGCCCAATCTTTAGATTTTCGCGATAAAGATGTACTTTTAGCACTCGCTGCTGTGTATATAAAACGAGACAACACGGAAAAAGCAATTCAGCTCTATATAGACATTCTTGATCGCTATCCTAATTGTAAAATGGCAACAAGAAGTATGGAACGTTTACGTTCGATGATTAAGAGCAATAAAAATTTTTCCAGTGATCCAAAAATAATTTTTAAATTCCTGCCAATAAAAAAAAGAATACTCCCTCGTATTGGGACTGGTTTACTTATAGCTTTTATTGTGTTTTCTACAGTTTTCTTCTTTTACAATAAATTTAAAAAACCAAACACACGACCTGATATTGATGTAATCAATCTTACTGCAGAAGATCTTGAGCAGGCAACGACTGGTTCTACTCAGGCACTTTATATTTTAACCGAGCATGAAATTAAAACATCTTTTGAAAAAGCCAAACAATTATTTGCAAACTATCGTGATGATAGAGCTATCCTTGAATTAAATAAAATATTACTTTCCAATGCATCGCCTGGTATTAAAGAAAAATGTGCGTTGCTAAAAAAACTTGCTCAACCTCCTTCGTTTTTAACAGTAAAAGACAGATTCACTTATAAAGAAATAATTAAAGAACCTCTGCTTTATGATAGCGTCTCAGTAATATGGAAAGGTGCAATAGCAAACGTACAGACCGGGAATGGTAAATGTTTTTTTAAACTACTCATTGGCTACCATGATGCTAAAATACTTGAAGGTATTATAGAAGTGCTTGTACCCTTCGAAACATTGCTTGTAGATGGCAATGGAGTTGAAGTTCTTGGTAAGATTAGATTTTCTTCACTTTCCGATCCTTCGACAATGTTTCTTGAAGCTGTTTCATTACATATTCTACCATAAATTTTAATTTTTAAATAATACTTTCACTATTAAAACAACTAAACTAAATGCAATAATGATATTGCTATACGTGTGTATATGAAAGCGAGGGTTGCTCAGGCAGCCCTCGCTTATTATGCATATGTCTCTTTATGCTTATTTTTTAGAGTTTCTAATTACAGCCTGTGCTCCAGCTAAGCGAGCGACAGGAACACGGAATGGAGAACAGGAAACGTAATTGAGTCCGATTCTGAAACAGAAATCGATGGTTGCAGGATCACCACCCTGTTCACCGCAGATACCAAGTTTAAGGTCTTTTTTGGTTTTTCTTCCGTTCTCTGCAGCATGTCGCATGAGGAAGCCCACACCTTCTTCATCAATTGATTCGGTTGGGTTAAATGGCAAAATCTCCTGTTTGAGATATGCAGGAAGGAATGAGCCTGCATCATCACGGCTAAATGCATAGGTCATCTGGGTAAGGTCATTGGTTCCAAAGCTAAAGAAATCTGCGTGTTCTGCAACTTTATCAGCGAGAATTGCTGCTCGGGGTACTTCAATCATGGTACCAATTGTAACCTTTATGTCTTTTGCTTCTGCTTTTGCAAGGTACTTATCAACAATAGCCTGTGTTGATGCGCGGAGGATAGCCAATTCCTTTGGATCACAGACTATCGGGATCATAATTTCAGGTTTAACAGGTATTTTTTTCTTTGCACATTCAACAGCAGCCTGCATAATTGCTTCTACCTGAGTTTCATAGATTTCCGGGTAAGTAATTGCAAGGCGGCACCCTCTATGTCCGAGCATTGGGTTAAACTCATGCAGACGATCAAGCTTGGGCTGGAGATCTTTGGGTTTAATACCAATGAGTTTTGCAAGCTCTTCAATCTCCTGTTTTGTTTTGGGGACGAATTCATGGAGAGGCGGGTCAAGCAAACGAATAGTCACAGGATAGCCATTCATTGCTTTGAAGATTCCAACAAAATCTTTTTTCTGCAGTGGCAGAATCTTGCTCAGTGCTGCTTTTCGTTGTTCCACTGTATCCGCAGCAATCATTGCACGGAAATGAATGAGTTTTTCCTTATCAAAGAACATATGTTCGGTGCGGCACAGACCGATACCGCGTGCTCCAAATTCAAACGTGCGTTTTGCATCTTCTGGAGTATCTGCATTGGTTCGCACATCAAACCCTTTGAGATTATTTCTAACAGAAGCATCACGTATCTCATCACACCAGGAAAGGAAAATATCCATTTCTTTTGTAAATTTTGCGTCTACAAGCGGGAGGGCACCTGCATAAACGTTACCAGTAGTACCATCGATTGTAATCCAGTCTCCCTCTTTGAGCTTTGTTTCTTTAATTGTTATTATTTTATTACCAACTAAAACTTCAGTTGCACCTGATACGCAGGGAGTTCCCATACCACGTGCTACTACTGCTGCATGACTTGTCATACCGCCAGTACTCGTTAGAATACCTTCTGAAACAACCATTCCACCAATATCTTCGGGGCTGGTATCTTTTCTGACGAGTACTACTTTCTTTCCTTCTTTTACCCACTTTTCTGCATCCTGAGCGGTAAATACGATTTGTCCGCATGCTGCACCAGGAGAAGCATTCAAACCTTTTGTGAGTACTTTTGCAGTTTTTATTGCCTTTGGATCGATCATTGGATGCAGAAGCTGATCGATATGCTCTGCCGTCACGCGCATGATAGCTTCTTCTTTGCTAATGAGTTTTTCATTAACCATATCCACTGCTATTTTTACAGCTGCCTGACCGGTTCGTTTGCCATTACGAGTCTGGAGAATATAGAGAACACCCTGCTGAACAGTAAATTCCATATCCTGCATGTCGCGGAATGATTTTTCAAGGTGATTCTTTATTTTTACGAGTTGGTCATATACTGCTTTGTTTTTCTTTGCAAGTGCGCTAATTTTTTCTGGTGTGCGGATACCTGCAACAACATCTTCACCCTGAGCGTTCATGAGGAACTCGCCATAAAATTCATTTGCACCTGATGAAGGATCGCGGCTAAAACAAACACCAGTTCCTGAATCATCTCCCCAGTTGCCAAATACCATTGACTGAACAGTCACTGCTGTTCCTTTAAGGTTCTTAATGTTATTGAGTTCACGGTATTTAATTGCACGTTCGTTCATCCATGATCCAAAAACAGCACCAATAGCGCCCCAGAGCTGATCTTTTGGATTCTGCGGGAAATCTTTTTTAGTATGTTTTTTTACAATTCCCTTATAGAGTTCAATAACTTTTTTAAGGTCATCAGCAGTTAATTCCGTATCAAGTGTAACCTTTTTAGATTTTTTAACCTGAGCTAGTGCATGCTCAAACTCATCATGGGGAACACCGAGCACAACATCGCCATACATCTGGATAAAACGGCGGTATGAGTCATATGCAAAGCGTGGATTGTTGGTCTTTTTGGCAAGACCTTCTACAGCCTTATCATTGAGACCGAGATTGAGAATTGTGTCCATCATACCAGGCATTGATACTGCTGCTCCTGAACGAACCGATACAAGGAGCGGATCTTCTGGATCACCAAGTCTTTTTTTCATTAAATCTTCAAGCCGCTTGAGTTGCTCATCTACTTCTTTTTCGAGTGATGCAGGATATTTGCGTTTGTTTTTATAAAACTCTTCACAAACATCTGTTGAAATTGTAAAGCCAGGAGGAACAGGTATACCCATGTTGGTCATTGCTGCAAGATTTGCACCTTTACCTCCAAGGGTAGCTTTCATAGTCTCGTCACCCTCGGCCTTCCCATTTCCAAAAAAATAAACATACTTTGCCATTGAAATACATCCTCCGTGGGAAAATTATAGAAAAAAGCTTTCTTTCTTTCAAGAAAGGAATTAACTCATTATATCATTATTGTATTTTATATCAAGTACATGAGCAGCAAGTGCGTGAGCACTGAAGGAAAATGGCCGCCGAAACTGAATGGATACTGTCGATGTACTATTCTGAGTAAGAGCTTACAGTGTCATTTTGTTTAATGCATCACGTAGTTTTACGAGTTCTTCCTGGGTGAGTGTGATGCCCTTCCCCATGCGTTTATGCTCAGGGTCCCACGGGCGGATATCATATTTTGCTTCCCTGTCGTTCCATTTAACCTTATTGAGTTCGGTTGTCCAACCGGATTTTGTCTCACTGAGCACTGCAAAATGTTCAACAATTTCAAATTTTATAGCATCTGCTTCCATTGGTACTATCCTCCGTAACATTCATCGCATATGTGCATTATACCATGGTTCATGTATTATTGCATGCAAAACTTTATCTTGATGATTATAAACAAAGAATGCTATGCTCAAACAAACAGTGAGAGGAGTACCGATTATGGAAGATATTGTAGAAATCTTAAAACAAAAAACAGTTGGAAAAACACTAACTGTATGCGGCTGGGTTCGTACTAAACGAGAAACAAAAAATGCAATTTTTATAGAGCTCAATGATGGCACATGCATGAGCAACCTGCAATGTGTGTTTAATACCAGTGATGCAGCTCAGCTTGAAGCAGCACTAACAGGTGCAGCAGTGGAAATAACCGGAACACTGGTTGAATCACCAGCACAGGGACAGCCTGTAGAATTGCATGCTACATCCTGCAAAGTGCTGGGTCCAGCACCAGCTGATTCCTATCCATTACAGAAAAAAGCTCATTCGCTCGAATTTCTGCGTAGCATAGCCCATCTTCGGGCACGGACAAACACCTTTGGTGCAGTAGCTCGTGTACGCAATGCAATGGCTTACGCAGTACATACTTTTTTTCAGGATAGAGGCTTTAAGTACATTCATACACCCATCATCACTGCAAGCGATTGCGAAGGCGCTGGAGAAATGTTTCAGGTAACAACGCTTGATCTTGATAGAATCGCAAAATCCGGCCAGCCAGTTGATTACAGCAAAGATTTTTTTGGAAAGCCGGCATACCTTACGGTATCAGGCCAGCTTAACGTTGAGACATACTGCCTTGCATTAAAAAAAGTGTATACATTTGGGCCGACGTTCCGTGCAGAAAATTCCAATACAACTCGTCACCTTGCTGAATTCTGGATGATTGAGCCTGAAATAGCATTTGCAACACTCAAAGATGACATGGAGCTTGCAGAAGATTTTATCAAGTATCTCTTGCGATGGGCACTCGAAGAATGTGCAGAAGATTTGGCATTTTTTGACAAACGCATTCAACCTGGTCTCATTGATATGTTAACATCAGTTTATAATTCAAAATTTGCACACATCTCCTATACCGATGCTGTTAAAGAACTTGAAAAAAATAAAGATGGCTTTGAGTTTAAACCTTACTGGGGCTGCGACCTTCAGACCGAACATGAACGGTATTTGACGGAAAAGGTTATCAATGGACCTGTAATTGTTACCGATTATCCAAAAGAACTCAAAGCATTTTATATGAAACTAAATGATGACAACAAAACCGTAAGCGCTATGGATGTCCTCGTACCTCGTATTGGAGAAATTATTGGTGGTTCAGAACGAGAATACCGCTACGATGTGCTGCTTGGAAGAATCCGTGAGCTAGGTCTTGATGAACAAGCTTACAGCTGGTATCTCGATCTCCGCAGGTTTGGTTCTGCTCCGCATGCTGGTTTTGGTCTTGGCTTTGAACGGCTCATGCGGTATGTTACGGGCATGGAAAACATTCGTGATGTAATTCCATTCCCTCGCGCAGTCAAGCAGGCGGATTTTTAATTACTATTTCTCAACATGGACCATATAAAATTTATTCAACGCATGTTCTACTGTCTGGCGAGTATGATTCTGTCATGCTCGCTCAGTTATGCGCAGAATCAGCAGACGGTCACGCATTCAATTCGCTCGTTTGCTCAGCTCCCTGCTCATATTGATGCAGAGTCATGGATACTGATTGATTTTCCTAATGGAGAAATCTTATATAAACACAATGAAACCAAATTGATTCCTCCTGCAAGTCTAACAAAATTAATGGTGCTGCATCTTGCATACAGAGCCCTTGAACAGGGCACAATTACCCGCGATACGCTCATAAAAATACTGCCCAGACATACAGCAAGAAATATCCCATTTGGCGCATCCCTTATGTATCTTGAACCTGGTTACTCGATAAGTTTTTTTGACCTCATGAAAGGAGCAGCTATTTCATCCGGAAATGATGCTGCGTACCTCATAGCAGAAACACTTGCTGGTTCTGTTGAAAAGTTTGTCGTGCTCATGAACAAAGAAGCTGAAAGACTTGGCCTTACACATACGCACTTTATAGAACCTACAGGTTTATCAGAAAAAAACATATCTAATGCTATTGAGCTTGCTCAATTTTCCCTTTTCTATATTAAAGAACATCCCTATGCACTTCAGGAACTCAATAATCTGCCTTTTGCAACTGCCGTGTTGTATGGGGCAAAAGATACAAAGTACTTAAACTTAAATTCTACTAATGATTTATTAACACGATACTCTGGCTGTGATGGACTTAAAACTGGTTATATCAGAGAATCGGGATATAATTTTATAACAACAGCAAAAAGAGGCGATACTCGTTTTATTCTAGTAACACTTGGAGGCAGAGAAGGAACATCTGGAAGAGCGCGTACAGCACAAACACTTCTCGATTGGGCATTTGAAAACTGGGAAACAATTATTTTCCCCAAAAAAATCTTAAATAAGGTTCGTGTCTGGTATGGCAAAAAATCATACATCGAACCAGTAATGAGCGTTTCTGAATACATCACTATACAAAAAATTTATAAACCAAAACTCACCTATAAAATTACGTATGAAGAAATCAATGCACCTATTGCTAAAGGACAACAAATTGGGAATATTTTTCTTATTGCTGACTCAAATATTATAAAAACTGTACCGCTTCTTGCTCCAGAGGATATTCCTCGGGGGAATATTCTTATACGCATTCGTGATTTTTTTCTTCAGTTGTTTTACCATCTTTTTAGCTAATATGCTAAGCTAATTCCAGTGTACTACCATTTCTCTTTATAATACCTTCTGCAACAAGACCATCAATGGCTTCTGTTACATTTTGAGGATCATAGAGCGACTCTAATGTATCATACGTAATACTTTTTGAACCACAAAGTGCTTTTACTATTGCTCCGCGCACTTCACGGACTGAACCTTTGAACGAAGACTGTTTGGTATATTTTTTTGCATATATTGAAAAATTTCCATATGTTTTTTTAATAAAAGCGCCATAGTCCATAAGCATATAGTAAAATGTGTGTATTGATTGCCCACTATTCTGTACTGCTTCTATCATTTTTTTTAATATGGATTCAAGCACTAAATCATCAATACAGTTTTCTTCTAAAACAAAATCTGGGTTTTTTTGCAACCAATAAATAAGTACCGTTCTGATGTTAGTTTCTAAAAAAACATATGGTTCATTGTATGCAAATGCACAAATTGCTCCGCTTGTATACGTACCAATACCAGGCAGCTTCTGTAATTCTTTCCGGGAACGTGGAACTATACCTTCATAACGTTCACAAATAATCCGGGCGCATTCCTGCAATCGAAGTGCCCTGCTATTGTATCCAAGTCCAGACCACAATGATAGTATTTCCTGTTTTGATGCTCGAGCACATGTATGTATGTCCGGCAAGTGCTCAAACCAGGAAAGATATTTTGATACCACGCGCTTCGTTTGTGTTTGCTGAAGCATCACTTCGGAAACTAATATTTCCCAGGGATCAGTTGTGTTTCGCCAGGGAAAATCACGATACAGACTCTTCGTATCTGAATAAATCTCCCGGAGCGCTTTATCAACATCGAAATTAGATACAGAAAACTGCTCCACAGAAAAATGTTCCAATTATCAATATTCCTCTAGCTACAATTTTTTTTGCGTTATGATTCTCCAAAGATATGGACATAGGTATGCAAGAGCTCTTCAGCTTCTTTTCTGCATTTTCCGCATACAGTTCCTATCTTAGTATGCTCCTGGAGCTTTTCCCAATCATGCGCACCCTGCTTGACCGCTTCTTCAATATCATGATCGGTGATATTAAGACAGGTACAGATAATCCGTGCTCCTAAATCTTTGTAAAGACCTTTGCGACCTGTTTTCTCAAGATAATTGTCTATTGCAACTCGCAGAGCCTTATCACCAAGGACAGAACAGTGAATTTTATTTTCCGGGAGCCCCCCTAATGCTTTGACAACATCATCTGGTTTTATTTGATATGCATCACGAATGTGCATACCCTTGATCAATTCCGATAAAGCTGATGTACTTGCAATTGCGCTGGCACATCCATAGGTTTTCCATCGAACATCTTGAATAATATCATCTTTTATTTTTAATAAAAATAACATTTCATCGCCGCATTTAACATTGCCGGTGATACCTTCACCATCAGCCTGGAAATCTTCTCCGTCTTTGAGAACATTTTTGGGATTAAGAAAATGTTCCTTAACTTTATCGGTATATATCCAGCTTGAATTGGTTTCCATTACTTTACTCCTTGTAGTGTTTGTGCGATATCTTCTGCTTTTACTGTGGACATACTGCGCAGACGTTCTATAATTGGCGGAAGTTCATTGAGCACATAGTCGACATCATCTTCGGTGTTATACATGCCAAGACTAAAACGGATAGAGCCATGAGCAAGCTCTGGACCAAGACCTGTCGCCAGGAGAACATGGCTTGGATCGAGACTTCCTGAAGCACAAGCTGATCCAGTTGAAACCTCGATTCCCGCTAAATCTAGATAGAGCAAAATTGATTCTCCTTCTGCACCAGGAAATGATACATTGAGCGTATTCGGAAGCACATCAGTTCTGTGCCCATTTATGTGAATGAGCGGTACTTTTTGCTCTATACCATCTCGCAGTTTATTGCGCAGTGCAGACATTTTACTCTGATATGTTTGTAAATTTTCTTTAGCAAGTCTTGCAGCTTCTCCAAACCCTAAAATACCCAGATTGTTATAGGTGCCAGCTCTATAACCGTATTCTTGATGGCCACCGCGGATGAGTGGTTCGATTGGTGACCCTTTTTTAATGTAAAGAGCACCAATACCTTTGGGACCATATATTTTATGGCAGGATAGCGTTGCATAATCAACACCTAAAGCTTTGACGTTAACCGGTATTTTACCAGCTGCCTGAGTTGCATCGGTATGTACGAGTGCTCCCTTTGCCTTTGCAAGCTCCACTACCCGTGCAATATCCTGAATGGTTCCAATTTCATTATTAGCTGTCATTACAGAAACAAGCAGCGTCGAATCATCTAAAACGGATTCCAATTCATTGAAATCGATTTTACCGTAAGCATCCACGCTTAAAAAATGTACCGGGAAGCCTTCTGCCTCCAGCCACTTTGCAGCGTTGAGCACACAGGGATGCTCTATCGCTGTTGTTATAATTTTATTTCTTTTATTATTTCTGCCAATATGGAACATTGTTGCAAAGACAGTATTATTTGACTCGGAACCTCCGCTTGTAAAAATAAGTGTATTTGTTGCCGAATCTTCACCAATGAGCATGCCTACTTTTGCACGAGCATCTTCAATTGCTGATCGCGCTTGACGTCCCAATTCATGCATGCTGGAGGCGTTTGCATATGTATCGAGTTCGCGAACCATAAACTCCTTGACAAGCGGATGCAATGGCGTAGTCGCGTTATAGTCCATATAAACAATTCGGTTATTCATGAGTATCCTCCAATAAATCCTGTATAGTACAGGAATCAAGATACGTTTCAATTGATTGTTTTAACCCCTGCCAGAACTTTCGTGGAATACAGGAACAGTCAAAACCACATAATTTATTTTTTGTTAGACAGGAAACTGGTTCAATTGGTCCTTCAAAGAGTTCAATTAACGTAAGCATTTTAATTTGATCTGGAGATAAAGCCAGAGAATAGCCGCCATGCTTACCACGTTCACTGTCGAGTATTCCTTTGCATTTTAGTACAGATAAAATATTTTCGAGATACTTGACTGAAATCCCTTCGGCTTGAGCTATTTCTGCCGTAGTACACAGCGTTTTACTATTTCGTGCAATATAGAGGAGTGCTCGAACCGCATACTGTGTTTTAGTAGATATCGTCAGCATCACTAATTCCTATAGGTTTAGTAGGAAAATACTATAAAATACAATTTTGGTCAATATCAAACTTGCTCTCCTCTATGCGCCATGTTATAACTAATAGTATGCAAGAACATACAAAACTATCACTCTGGAATACTAAAACTATCAGCATACAAAAAAAATCGTATCAATTTGATTTTTCTTTTGCTCAACTTATTCTATCACTTGAATCCTACGAACATGACACAGTTAAGCTTGTATCAGATTTTTACCATACACTGCCGTCATTTCTTACAGAAATTTCAGAAACAATACTTAAGTCTTTTTCAGAACAGCTTGCCAAACATCCTGAAAAGGCTCTGCATACAAAAAACATGCTTCTTGTTGATAAAATCAATTCATTGCATATTAAACCCTGCTATCCAGATAAACCACTAGTTATACTTGTACCGGAAACACTTGAAGTATGTCCAGCTACCGAAATACAAGTATTTGTTCTTTCACTGGCAGATATCGGAATGTATCGGGACACAACACTGATGCATACATGGAATACTCTGACTACTCCCAAAAAAACATTGTATGGTGATCCAACAACAGGCATCATTTCATATACCTATCGAGAAAACTTTATTACCGATGAGACTAAAGCTTATACGCTTGCAGAGCGATATCCACTCTGTATCGTGCACCCAATTCATATTATCAACCGTACCGACAAAACAATGCAAATTAAAGAAATATTAGTTAACTTTCCACAGCTTTCAATTTTTGACTACAGTGGGATACTCATGAGCGAAAGGATACGCTATGAATACAGCAGTAACCGTATTCAGATTTCAACGGAACAGCATGGAAAACAAAGTGCAGCCTCACTTGTTCAGAAACCTGTTGTTGCAGAACTAAGCTTTGTATTGCAAGGGCTGCAATTTTTTAAAAATATGGTAGGATTTTAATATGCGTTCTCTATTATTTTTTTTACTGCTTGCACTCTGTTGGCCTGTCTTTACACAAAATGTAGCAACTGCAGTGGACTCAATTCAGGAACAAGTTTCTGCAGCTCCGGCCGAAATAAAGCCTAATAATTTTTTTCATAACTTTGATAATGCGCTCATAATGAAAATTCTTTCTGTTGCTTATGTAATAATTGTCGGACTTATTCTAATACGTATTATCAATACAATTATCAAAAAAAGCTTAAAGAACAAAATGAATGAGCGAAGCAAAAATTTAATTGTGCGAATTATTCAATATTCAGGATTGGGTATAATTGTAATAAATGTTCTAAAAATTTTGAATATTGACTTAACACCGCTTCTCGGTGCTGCTGGAGTTGCAGGAATAGCGCTGGGCTTTGCTGCGCAAACAT
>Ga0116184_10001123_pt1 | contig 27135 bp, 5 predicted proteins | sample AD_JPNNA5_MetaG_FD_89886 | JGI IMG/M metagenome (GOLD analysis project Ga0116184, IMG submission 89886) | Active sludge microbial communities of municipal wastewater-treating anaerobic digesters from Japan - AD_JPNNA5_MetaG | ecosystem: Engineered > Bioreactor > Anaerobic > Digestate | place... | reverse complement strand
CGCGGTCATCGACAGCCTCGCCGTCGCCGCCTCCCTCGCCGCAAGCGGCTCGGGTGTCGTCGCCGGCTCGATCGCGGGGGCTGGCGCCGCCGCGACCAACGTGATCCTCACGCGGACGACGGCCACCATCGCTGACTCGACCGTCGGCTCGGTCGTGACTCCGATCGGCTCGGTCACCGTCACGGCCACTGACGCCTCGACCATCAGGGCGATCATCGTCGCCGCCGCGGTCGCTCTGTCCGGTGGGCTCGTCGGCATCTCGGACTCCATCGGGGTCACCATCGCCCGCAACCTCATCGGCTGGCGCCTCGACGGTCTGACCGAGGTGTCCGCGCCCGCGACCGTCGCTGCCTCGATCAGTGACTCGACGATCATCTCGTCGGGGCCGATCGCGGTCACCGCAGCCTCCAACGCCTCGATCGATGCCCTCGTCATGGCTCTGTCCGTCTCCATCGCGGGCGGCCTCGGTGGCGGAGCCTTGACCGGGGCCGGGGTCAATGCGAGCAACCGCATTCAGGTCCTCGTGACCGCGTCGGTGACCGGCGATCCCATCGCGACCCCGCGGCATACGGTCTCGGCGTCGTCGGTGACCGTCCGCGCGACGGACGCGTCCCGCATCCGCGCCAACGTGGCCGCCGCCTCGGTGGGGATCGCCGGCGGTGTCGTCGCCGGGGCCGTGGCCGTCGGTGTCGCACTGGCCCACAACGACGTCTCCGGTGGGGCGCAGGCCTCCATCGTCGGGATGGTCGTCACGGCGACGACGGTCCGGGTCGAGGCCATCTCCGCGGGTGGCTCCCCGGTGGCAATCGGCACCAGCGCTCTCGACGTCGCGCTCACGACGGCGGCGGCTCAACTCGATGGTCACGGCACGCTCACGACCGGGCAGGTGGATGCGCTCCGGACCCCGCTGGCCTCGCTGGGCCTGAGTCGGTCGCTTGCCGTCGGAGTTCTCGTCGCGGGGTCCTCGTGGCTGCTGCGCGACCTCGTCGACGGTCGGAGTTGGACCATCGTCAAGACGGGGACTGGCTACCTGCTCACGGCGCCCACCATCGATGCCCTCGCGATCGCTGCCTCGGCGGCGGTCTCGGGCGGGGTGGTGGCCGTCAACGTCGCTGGCGCCGGGGCCGAGGCGAGCAACACGATCAACACCCAGACGTCGGCGACGATCTCGTCGAGCACCGTGACGGCGACCACCGTCGAGGTCCTCGCGGCCTCGAGTCGCGGCATCCTCGCGACGATCGTCGGGGCGGCCCTGGCCGCTGGAGGCGGCGTCGGTGCCGCCTCAGGAGCCCTAGGTGTGGTCACCGCACGCAACGACATCGGCTTCACCGCGGCAGGATCCCGGGCGCCGACGACGGTCAGCGCGCTCATCAGCGGCAGCACGGTGACGGCCGATGTCATCACGGTCCGTGCGACCGGAGCACAGAGCATCGACACCCTCGTGCTGGCGGCGGCGGCCGGTCTCACCGCAGCCCTCGTCGGCGGGTCGGCCGCCGGGGCCGGTGCGAGCGCGGTCAACCGGATCGCCGTCGACGTGTCCGCTGCGGTGTCGACCAGCACGTTGGCCGGTGTCGGTGCCAGCCGCACCCTGACCGTCGCCGCGAGCGACACCTCGAGCATCATCGCCATCGTCGGTGCGGTCGCCCTCACCGTGACCGGTGGCTTGGCCGGCCTGTCGGTGAGCATCGGAGTCGCGCTCGCCCAGAACCGGATCGACAGCACGACCCTCGCCCAGCTCGATCGCGTGACCGCCACCTCCCTCGGGGTGTCCGTGACCTCACAGTCCACCGCGACCATCGTGGCCGTCACGGCCGCTGCGGCCGTGGCCGCCGGGGTCGGTGCCATCGGTGCCGGCGTCAGTGGTGCAGGGGCCAAGGCGGAGAACATCATCACGAGCTCGACTCAGGCTCGCGTCGTCGACTCGACGCTCGGCACGAGCACGGCTCGGGCCGGGGACGTGACGGTCAGCGCGACGAACACCACGGCGATCAAGGCGGTCATCGCCGCGCTGGCTGCCGCCGTGGCCGGTGGGCTAGGAGCGGGAGCGCTGGCCATCGGGGCCTCGGTCGCAGTCAACACCCTCGGCGAGTCGGGCAACCCCCACGAGATCGTCGCCGCGATCACTGGAACCGCGATCGACAGTGCCGGATCCGTGACGGTCACCGCCACGCACCACGGATCGATTGAGGCAACCGTGATCGCCGCGGCCGCTGCGATGGCCGTGGGTGTTTTCGGCGCCCTGTCGGGGGCCGGGGCTGGCGCGAGCACGACCAACACCATCGGGACGATCACTCAGGCCCAGATCAAGGGCGCCGGTCAGGTGCTCAATGTCGCCGGCACCACCACCGTGAGCGCCACGAGTGACCCCTCCATCACTGCGAGCACGGGAGCGGTGGCCCTCTCCCTCAGCCTGGCTCCGTCCGGCGTGGCCGTTGCCGTCGGCTTCTCGGAGGCGGTCAACACGATCACCTCGCAGACGCTGGCCCGGATCAAGGGTGTCACCCTGATCTCCGGAGGTGGGGTGAGTGTCGGAGCCTCCGGTGGCGGCACGATCGATGCGACGCAGTACACGGCCGCCGTATCCGGTGGTGTGCTGGCTGCCGCCGCCGCCGCGACCCAGGCGACCAACACCGTCACCTCGACGGTCCTGGCCACCATCGACGCCACGGTGACCTCCTCGAGGGCCGGCATCGCCGTGCTCGCATCGACCAGCACGGTGATCACCTCGAAAGTGACGTCCGTCGCGATCGCCGTCGGTCTCGGGGGGGCCACCACCCAGGTCCTCGCCACGGTGCTGGCCAACGGCTCGACCACGGCCAGCCTGGGCTCGTCGGCCGACCTGACGGCGGCCAACGGCGCCGTGGTGGTCACCGCACTTGCTGGCCTCCGGGGGACCTCGGATCTGCAGGGTGGTGCGGGCAGCATCGGCCTCGCGACGACCGGCCTCGCCTCGACGGTCGACATTCGCGACAGCGTCCTCGCCGACGTCGCCGACGTCGCGTCGGTCGACGCCGGCGCTCTGACGGTGAGTGCCGGGACCCTGACGGCACCGGTCGGCCGGGTGGCCACGTCGACGATCTCGGGTGGTGCCGGTGCACTCGTGTCCGTCTCGACTGTGACCAGTCGGGCCACCATCCAGGGCAGCAGCGCCGCCCGAATCGGTGCCGCCACGGTGCGCACCAGTGGTGCCACGGCGGTCCGGGCCACTTCGACCGGCACGGCGACCGTTTCCGCGGCGAGCGTCAGTGTCGGCGTCGCGGACATCTCGAAACTGAACGCCCAGGCACAGGTCCTCGACCCCACCGGCGGGAAGGCCACCAGCGCACTGCTCGATGCCGGCGCCTCCCTGGACGTGGGCTCCTTGGCCATCGACGCGCAGGGTCAGGAGAGCGCGACCGCCACCCTCGACAGTGCGGGCGGTGGCGGGATCACCGTCGCGACCGCGCAGGTGACGACCCGCGTCGACACGACCGTCTCCTCGGGCATCTCCACCCCGTCGGCCACGAGGGGCACCAACATCAAGGCTGGCGGCGACGTCAGTGTCACGACCCACTCGTCCCGGCAGGCGACGAGCACGGCGAGCCGCTACGGCGGCGGCGGCCTCAGCGTGACCACACTGACGGTGGACTCCACGATCACCGGGACGACGACCGCCCTCACGGGTGTCAGCGTCACGATCGCCGCCCACGACCTCACCGTCCAGGCGCTCGTGGATGGTGCGGCCGCAACGGCCAACCTCGTGATCGGCACGGGCGGAGTCGTCAACGTCGCCGTCGCAAAGCCGACAGCGACCGCCACCCCGACCACGACCGTGGCCCTGGGCACCGGCAACGCGATCACCCTGACCGGCTCCCTCGACGTGCGCGCCGTGGGCCGAGCCGAAGCCGACGCCCGCGGTGAGGTCTACGGCGGGGGATTGGTCTCGGTTGGCGTCCCTCAGGCCCAGTCGACCGTGCGTCCCATCGTCTCGGCGACCGTGGGCGCGACGACGACCGTGAAGGCCGCCGGCAACGTGGGCGTCACGGCCACCCTCGTCAACACACCGGTCGGCACACCCCCGACCGGCGTCATCACCGGCGTCAACAGCGACACGGACAGCATCACCGTCGACTTCCCGGTCCAGACCGGGGACACGGTGACCTACACCAGCAGCGGCAACGCGATCGGCGGCCTCACGCCCTGCACCGATGCCAACAACTGCCGCACCTACGTCGCCATCCGGGGCTCCGACGGCACGATCACCTTCGGCGAGACCTTCACCCTCGCCTCCGTTGATGCCACCCGTAACATCATCACCTTCGCCAACCCGCACCAGTTCCGCACCGGCGATGCCGTCCGCTTCGACTCCGGCGGCTCCCTCGTCCTGGCCGATGGCTCGGGCAACGGCGTCTACTACGTCCGCAGCGTCCTCCTGGGCAACGCCCGCTCCGGCGATGTCACCGACCTCGGCAAGATCGACCCCCTGCGGATCCGGCTCGTCGGATCGTATGCCGCTGCCGTCGCTCCCGAGGAAAGCCTCCTCACCAGCTTCACCGTCGGCTCCGGCAACACGACGCGGCTGAGCATCGGAGGGACCTGGACGATCGGCCAACTCGTCACCTATCGCGCCAGCCTCGCTCCGGAGTTCTCGACCGGGGACGTCGACGTCAACGTTGGCACGTATGACTACTGCGGCAAGATCGCCGCGCAACAGATGGTCCAACCCGACTGTTCTGGCACCACCCCGACACCGTTCTATGCCACGACCCAGGACAACATCTACCTCCCCGGACACGGCTTCCACAGCGGCGACGCCGTCACCTACCACGGCAGCGGGATCGGTCTGAACGACGGCCAGACCTACTACGTCATCAGGAAGTCCGCCGACGTGATCCAGTTGGCGACCAGCTGGCTGCGGGCCGTGGGTTACGCGGGCAGTGACAACGGCACGACGAGCACGACCGCCGACGACTTCGACGCCATCGCGGTCGTCGCCATTGCCCTGTCCAGGTCCGGCCGTCTCTCGGCCACCCACACGCTGGCCCAGGAACTCGTCGGCCTCGACGACGGTCGGGACTACTACATCGTTGACGCGGACACCGCCACGGCAGGTCTGCAGGTCGGTCTGGCCCTGACCCCCACCGGCCCGGCGATCTCGGTCACCAACGGTGAGCCGGACATTGTCATATCGAACCGCAACAACACCGCCACCAGGTCGCTCCACCCCGGGGCCAACCATGGCCTGCTCCACTACATCGGCACCCTCGGCCTCGACCTGTCCTCGGGTCCCGCACTCACCTCGGCGACCCTGCGCCTCGACCTGACCGCCCCGACGGGCAACCCCACCCTCCAACTCATGGGACCCGGCGGGATGCCGCTCGCCACGGCATACCCGGTGGTCGGCGACGGCAGGTCGACCGCGACGGCCAAGGGTGGCACGGGCGGACTGGGCGACTTCGCCTTCCCCTCCGCCCGAATGGACGCCAACGCCACCGTCATCACGACCGTGAGCGCCACCTCGATCCACGCCGATGGCTCGCTCTCGATCACGGCCTCCGCGGCAACCGACCGCAGCGCCTATGCCGACACCTATGGTGGCGGCGGGATCAGCGTCGGTGAGGCGCACGCGGACACCAACGTCACCGCCATGACCGCCGTCGCCATCGGTGACTCGACGGCCCTGAGCTCCGGCCTGGACCTGACCGTGACAGCGTCCTCGGACCACACCGTGGCGGCGACCGCCAAGTCCGGTGGTGGCGGCTTCGTCAGCGGAAAGATCGCCGAGACCACCGCGCGGCTCACCTTCACCACGTCGGTCGCCATCGGTGCCCGGGCCTCCTTGGCCGCCGGTCGGACCCTCACCGTGCAAGGCCAGTCCGCCAGCACGGTCAACACCCGCAGCGAGACCAAGTCCGGTGGCGCCGGGGCCGGTGCGGACTCCGACAACACGAACGACGACCGCGGCTCCATCACCTCCGGCTCGACGACCGTGACCATCGGCTCCGGCGCCGTGCTCACGGGCGATGTCGTGCGGATCCTCGCGCAGGTCACCCGCTTGGCCGCCGACGCGACAGCCCGCGCCGAGGCGTATGCCGTGTTCGTCGCCTCCGCGTTCGCCAATGCCAACGTCGAGGTCCGGTCCACGGCGGCCGTCGACATCCAGGGCGCCACCACGCGGATCACCGGTCTGCGCGGCGTCGACCTGCTCGCCCTCCAGACCGGGGTCAACACCACGCGCAACGCGTGGGTTCGTGCGATCGCCCTCATCCCGCCGCAGCACGCGAGCAACGAGGGGTCGACCCAACTGACGTCCACGATGACCTCGGCCAGCAAGGCGCTGGTCACCGCGGGCGTGCGGGACGGGTCCACCTTGGCGCTCGATGTCCAGGCCTTTGGCACGTTCACCCCGCGCGGAAGCACTGGCGACAGCAACACCAACACGATCACCTGGGGCGCCGACGTCACGATCCTCGGCGGCCTCCGTGGGTCACCCCAGTTGGTCATCGACCCCCACGGCTACATCACCACCCTGCGCGGGGACATCCGGGTCCGCACCACGAGCACCTTCCCCAGCGACACCACCGGCGACCTCAAGGCCGGGGACCAGATCACGGGCCCTTACTACGTGCTCGTGGAGAACGGTGGCACCGGGGACGTCCACTTCACCTCGGGCACCTCGCAGACCCTGACGGGCAGCAGCCCCGTCTTCACCTTCCGCGACAACCTCGAGAGCGTCCTCATCCGAGACGCCTCCACCAACGTCATGCACATCGTGGGCATCGACGTGATCAACCGGACCACCCGGAAGCCGCTCGTGCTCTTCGCCCAGAACACGTATGCCGCAGGGGTCGTCACGCTGCAGTTCGACCTCTGGCGCAACCTGACCCCGGCCGGGCCGACCGTCGACATCGTCAAGGACCTGCGCGACATCCTGCTCGAGGGATCGATCATCAACCCGGCGGGGATGACGACGATCACGGTCGCGACGGGCAATCTCACCAGGCTGCCCCTCCTCGCCGCCGCGTGGATCGAGTCCGCGACGGTCCTGCTCTCGGCCCCCCTCGGCAGCATCGGCACCTCGACCGACGACCGGATCAACATCCGCCTCGTTCAGTCGATCAACCGCGGTGACCGCCCCGGATCCGCCGACGACACCCTGCGCACGGTGCGCCTCGTCGTGACCGCTGGTGTCGATGCCCACCTGCACCTGCAGGCCGTCGATCGAGTGGTGCCGCCGACGAGCCCGGCCACCCTGTCGACCGCCGCCCTCCCCGTCCCCGTGGAGCTCATCAGCGCTGGCCGCACCGCCGACATCCGCCTCGACGACTCGTGGCGTCAGCAGGGCACCGGTGACGCCGGCGCCGTCCACGTCACCGTGACCCGGGAGGGCTACGAGCTCGACCACACCCGTCACTTCCGCCCCGACCCGACCGGCCTTGCCGCCCTCACCCGGGACCCCGCGGCATACCTCTCCGGCACCCAGGTGGCCGTGGACTCGACCTGGACCTTCGCCTCGATCAGCGCCGGCCGCAGCCAGACCGGCAACATCGTCATCGCCGATGTCCAGGGCGATGCCAACTGGACGACGAGCGGGACCGCTGGGTATGCCGCGCCGCGGACGAAAGTCGTCGGCTTCACCGACGTCGTGGGCACGGGTCACATGGATGTCTCGGTCGACGGCTCGGTCACCCTCACCGAGACCGCCGGTGACCTACGGGCGGGGATGATCCGCTCCCGCGCGGACACCGTCGACCTGACCTCGAGCGACGGCTCGATCGTCGATGCACGGACGGGCGCTGACGCGGCCGCCACGACCGGTGACAGCGACGCCGACGTCGTCGGGATCTCGATCACCCTGCACGCACCCCTCGGTGGGATCGGGAGCACCACCAACTTCCTGGAGATCGACTCGTCCAACCTGGACGGCATGACCAAGAACGGCCAGGTCGACGCGAACGCCCGTGGCGGCATCTTCCTCACGGAGATTGACGGCATCGCCGGCGCGACCAACCCCGACGACCTGCGTGTGGGCCTGGTCACCTCGGACGCGGGCGACGTCGTGCTCACGACGAGGGCGGGATCGATCCTCGATGCGCTCGCCGACGACGCTGCCGACGTCGTCGCCAACAGCATCGACCTGATGGCCGTCGGCGGCTCCATCGGCTCGACCACCCACGACCTCGACATCGACTCGAACGCCTCGTCCACCCCGACGACCCGCGGCGATGTGGGCCTGCAGGCCGATGGCGCGATCCGTGTCTCCGAGACCGATGGTGAGCTGCGGGTCGTCCTGGCCGAGGCCCTCGGTCTGGCTGGGCTGGCAGGTGCAGGCGCCATCGTCCTCACCGTCCGCGACAGCGCCGACCTCGACGAGCACCTCACCCTCCTGCGCGCGGGCCGAGTGCGCTTCGCCGAGACCGGCGACCGCGCCGTCCCGCGCGGCCGGATCGTGGCCGCTGGTGCCATCACCCTGCGCGCCGGCGACAACGTGACCACCGACAGCAACGCCATGGTCTTGGCCGGCACGAGCATCGACATCCACGGCGACTGGTCACCGACGACGCAGACCGACCCGGACCCGCACTATGGCTCGACGATCACCCTCCTCGGCGAGCTCGCCGCAGGGATGCCCGGCAACCCGGCCACCATGGGTACGGGCAGCTCGACCGACAACTACGTCATCAACGTCTGGGGCAACAACGACTCCGACCACATCGCCCTCGGCGATCCGACCGGTGTTGCCGGCACGACCACGATCGGCAGCCCCGGCTACGTCCGCCTCGGCAGCGACCTGCGCGCCCACGGCGGCAACGACCTCGACGCGACCAACGGCTTCGACGGCGAGGACGACTTCACGATCTGGTTCCTCCAGAGCATGAACGTCGCCCTCGGTCATACCGTCGTCCTCGACGGCCAGGCCGCGACCGACACCTATGTCATCCACACCTCCGGCAGCCGGGGGAGTGCCCGCAACTACGTCGTCAACGTCCTCGACACCGGCGCTCCCGATGACGGCGTCGACGAGCTCACCGTCATCGGCCGCGAGTCCACGACCGAGGGCTACTCGGCTCCGGGCGTCTCCTACCCCGTCGACGATCTCTTCCTTCTCCGCCGGGTCACGGCCATCGCCGGCGAGATCGCTGACCGACCGGCCTTCGTCGCCCTCCTCCATGCCGATCTGGCCACCGCTGCGACCGGAGCCGACTTCGCGGTCGAGCGGATCGGCTACGACACCGCGCTCAACGGTCGCCTCAACGTCCTCGGTCTCAGTGGCAACGATGCCTTCGTCACCGACGACAACTCCGCGATCACGGTCCTCGACGGTGGCTCCGGCAACGACACCTTCCAGATCGGCCAGCTCTACGGCACGACCCGCGACGCGAGTGAGCCCGGCACCGTGGGCGGCACGCACGGCGGATCACTCGCCCCGAACGACGTCTTCGGCACGATCGCGACGACCCGCGGCTGGCTCAGCGCCGGCACCAGCCAACCGCTGACCGCGCGCGGTGGCACCGGTGACGACCAGTTCACCGTCTACTCCAACCAGGCAGCCCTGCGGCTCGAGGGAGAGGACGGCAACGACTTCTTCGTCGTTCGCGCCCTCGCCCTCGCCAAGACCACCGGCGACTGCAGCACCCCCGGATCGGTGACCTGCGACATCGTCTGGCGCGACACGGACCACACGATCGCGATGCCGCTGCTGGGCGCCAGCCTCTTCTCGACGGCCGCCGCCAACGACATCCGCACCGGAGCCGGCGACGACCAGGTGCAATACAACATCAACGCCCCGGTCTCCATCGACGGCGGCTCGGGCATCGACAAGGTCGTCGTCCTCGGCACCGAATTCGCCGATCACATCGTCGTGACGTCCACGGGTGTCTATGGCGCCGGGCTCACCGTCGACTACTCCGCGATCGAGATCCTCGAGATCGACGGCCTCGAGGGTGATGACATCTTCGACGTCCTCTCCACCGCCGCAGGGGTCGCGACCAGGATCATCGGTGGCCTCGGCAGTGACGTCGTCAATGTCGCGGGCGACGTGTCGGGCAGCGTGGTCTCCCGCGAGATCGAGGGCACGACGAGCACGATCGGCCACGGGCTCACCTCGGCCGATCCGGCATACAACGGCCTCGCAACCGCCGGCGTCAACGTCATCGTCGCCCGCTCCGACCAGGGCCAGGTCATCATCGAGGAGACCGGCGGCTTCACCGGAGTCCGCGAGGGCGAAGGCGCTGCCGGGGCCGACACCTACCGGGTCTACCTCGCCGCCCAGCCGACGGCCAACGTCTATGTCACCGTCTCGGCAGCCCGCCCCTCTGCCGCGGACCTCCTGGCCGGCGGCGACACCCTGCGCCTCGCCCAGGGCACCCCGGTGCTCCCGAGCACGGCCTATGACCGCGATGTCTGGATCGACGGCCAACTCGTCCACGTCCCCGCCTACGCCCTCGTGCTCCTCTTCACCCCGACCGCCTGGGACCGCGCGTCGGCCCGCACCGTCTCGGTCATCGCCGCCGACGACACGCTCGCCGAGGGCACGCGCGTCGTCGTCATCAGCCACTCGGTCATCTCCGCCGATGCCGCCTTCGACCACGCCGTCGTCCGCGACGTCAAGGTGACGATCCGCGACAATGACACTCCCGCCATCGAGGTCGTCCCCGTCGACTCCGCCGGAGACCCCGACCAGACCACCCAGGTCGTCGAGGGCAACGCCACGACCGCGGTCACCGACACGATCATCGTCCGCCTCGCCACCCAGCCGGCCGCGCCCGTCACCGTCCGGATCACCGCCCAGGACGACCGCATCGGGCTGAGTGGAGCCGGGGTCACCGTCGTGACCGCCGCAGCCGCCGGCCGTCCCGGTGTCTACGACGTCACCATCGACCCCGCCCACTGGGCCAGCGGCGTCGCCCTCACCGTGCACGCCCTCACCGACGACATCCGTCGTGACCCGCACATCTCCACCCTCACCTTCGCGATCCGTGACCTGCTGGCGTATGCCGCGGCACCGGTGAGCACGACCGTCCGGGTCCTCGACGACGACACTCCCGACCTGGTGGTCACCGAGTCCGGCGGACGCACCCTCGTCGTGGCCGGCGACCCGGTCAACGGCCCGGGCCCAGGCGACTCCTACACGATCCGCCTCACCATGGCTCCGACCGCACCCGTCCAGGTCGCCATCCACACGGACGGCCAGGCAAATGTCGTCGCCAGCAGCCGGGTCGTCTACCGGAGCATCAACGGCGTCTCCGTCCCGACTGTCACCTTCGACGCCACGAACTGGTGGATCCCGGTCGAGGTCAGCCTGCTCGCCGACCCGTCCTTCGTCCTGCCTCCCGGCCAGGAGAACCTGCGGACCTTCGCCCCCCAGCGCCACCTGCTCGGCGACATCCAGGGCCCGCTCCTCGTCGTCGGCGGCACCACGGCGGCCGACCGGTCGCTGCGTCCGGCGATCCTGCTCCCGGGCGAGGCCAACGGTCCGCTCTTCGGCATCGCGCCGCAGCCCGACGAGTCCCAGCAGGTCGACGTGCTCAATGTCTACGCGGACTCCAGCCGCGAGGACCTCGTCGGCGCGCTGACCTCCACGACCCTCACCGGCCTCAACATGAACGCCGCCCCCCTCGACTTCTCCGGCCTCCTCGGTGCGGGTGCCACGATGCCCTTCGGCGAGCCCACGTCCTACGCCGCAGGCATCACCTACGGCACCGTCGAGGTCCTCGACCTCCTGCTCGGCCAGGGCAACGACAACTTCACGATCACAGGCACCCTGCACACCGACGCCGTCCACGGCGGCCTCACCACCGTCCACGGCGGCGGCAACTGGTGGACCGGGGCGGTCGGCGCCTCCGCCATCGGCGGCGACACGATCACCATCACCGGCGGCGCCGACTTCGGCTCTCCGCTCGCCGTCTACGGAGACACCTCGCAGGACGGCATCTGGTACAGCGGCGACCCGACCACCTGGTCCGTGCGCGCCTTCGGCACCAAGCCCTTCCCGACCGAGATCGGCAACGGCGACCCGCGCTTCATCTTCCCCGTCGCCAACCCCTTCACGTATGCCGGGAACGACGTCATCGACGCTCGTGGCCTTTTCGCCGCGCTGGCTGACAATGCCCTGCCCCCGATCGGCTTCATCGCGTATGGCGGAGCAGGTAACGACACGATCTATGGCAGCCAGGCCGCGGACTACCTCGCTGGCGGCTCCGGAGACGACACGATCGTGGGTGGTCGTGGCTCGGATCAGATCTACGGCGACAACGGCATCAACGTCGACGTCATCACCCGCGAGCTCTCGATTCCTTGGGTCGATGCGTCGACCTACGACAACCGCGACGGCCTGGCCGCGGGCAACGACACGATCCACGGTGACGCCACGGGCTCGGCCGGCAGCACGGCATACACCTTCGACGACGTCATCTTTGGCGACTACGGCAGCGTGCGTCAGGACCTGGCCCACGCCGTCGTCGGGCTCCAGGCTGACGGCTCCTACGGCTACTCAATCGACCGTGGTGGGCTCGCCACTCGTCCGCAGCGGGTCCAGAGCGCCGGGTGGATCCGCGAGATCATGACCACCCGTCCTCAGGACGGTGGCAACGATGTCCTCACCGGTGACGGCGGACGGGACCGGATCTTCGGCGGCAACGGCTCCGACACCATCGAGGGCAACGGTGAATCCGATGTCGTCTTCGGTGACCATGGCCGGATGCTCTACGTCGAGGGCAGCACGAGCAACACGGTCCTGCACCTCGTCGAGAGCATTGACGAGTCCTTCGGCGCCGTCGACACCATCAGCACCCAGGCCGGTGACGACATCGTCGCGGGCGGCATCGGCGGCGACACCATCGATGGCGGCACTGGCCAGAACATCGTCTTCGGCGACCACGGTCGCGTCACCGGGGTCGAGGGTGCGCAGGCGGTCTGGAACCGCCCGATCCCGAGCGTCTACGGCGACGGCGCCCACGACGACTACCAGGTTCCGGTCCTCGCTCTGGTCGAGGGCTACGCCCCGCCGACGGGTGAGTTCGGTGGCAACGACACGATCACCACCGGGATCGGCCGCGACATGATCTTCGGCGGCGCCGGCGGCGACGTGATCATCGCCAACTCCGGTGAGACGGCCACGCTCAGCGACGGCAACAATATCGTCTTCGGTGACTACGGCTACGTCGACTATCTCCTTCGCAACGTCGTCCGTCCGGACGGCTCCACCGTCGCCGACGACGCCCACGACATCGAGGTCATCTCCAGTTCGTTCACCAGCCTCGGCGGCAACGACCGGATCACGGTCGGCAACGCCAATGACATCGTTGCCGGTGGCACCGGTGACGACATGATCTGGGCTGGCCAGGGCTTCAACCTGACCTTCGGCGACAACGCCCGGCTCTCCTCCGACCCGTTCGCGACGGACGCGCACCTGACCACCCTCTCGGTGCACGAGTTCTTGATCTGTGTCATCGAGACGCTCGGCTTCGCGGACAACGAGAGCGGCAAGGACACGATCTACGGGAGCGATCTGGCCGACTTCATCTTCGGCGGTGGCGGCGACGACGTGATCTTCGGCTACGGCGGCAACGACATCATCTTCGGCGACCAGGGCAAGATCACCTGCCTGCCCGGTAGCCCGATCGACCCGCCCAACGGCAACAACGGCAACTGCATCGACGAGGGCGGCACCCTGCTGCTGACCACCACCAATGGCACCACGATGACCGGTGCCGGCAACGACATCATCTACGCCGGCGAAGGCAAGGACATCGTCTTCGGCCAGCAGGGCGATGACATCCTCTACGGCGAGGGCGGTGACGACCTGCTCATCGGCGGCTCCAACGTCGCCGGATCCCTGGACGGGCGTGACTTCATCGATGGCGGAGCCGGCAACGACACGATCGCGGGAGACAACGCCGACTGCTGCCGCCGCAGTGACCTGCTCGACCCGCGCTTCCGCGCCCTCGTCGGCTCGGTCATCTACGGCACCGGGCCCACCAACGACGGCCTGCCGCTGGTCACCAACGAGATGCTGGCTGACCCCGAAGGCACCACCAAGTACGACGTCACCCTCCTCGATCACTCCGATGACATCGAGAAGAACCACCCCGAGCTGTGGGGCGATGACTACATCGCGGGCGGGGCGGGCAACGACATGATCTTCGGTCAGCTCGGCAACGATGTGATCCAGGGCGACGGCGCGATCGATGGGCTCGTCTTTGCCCCATACAGCCACCAGATCGTTGCGGGACAACGCCCCTCGCTGCTCCCCTATGGCGTGGGCGGCACCCGGATCGGTGCTTGGCGGATCCCCGATCAGAGCGTCGACGAGACCCTCCACGTGAACCCGTCCTTCGAGGCCGCCACCGACGGTGACGACTACATCGAGGGCAATGGTGGCGACGACACGATCTTCGGCGGACTCGGCCAGGACGACATCGTCGGCGATTCCTCCGACCTGTTCATCGGCTCGTGCGTCGATCACGTCTGCACCCTGACCACCGCTGCGACCTTCCGCCCGACAGGTGCTGACCTGATCTTCGGCGGCGCCGGCAACCGCATCTCACGCAACGACATCGGTCAGGCGACCGTCGCCGCTGACGGCTCGATCGTCACCGTCCCCGCCGGTCACGCCCGCGACGCCGATGTCATCGCCGGTGACAACGCCCGCATCTACCGCCTCGTCGGGACGTTCGGCCGAGACTCGGGCGCGCACCTCACCTTCGCCTACGACACGTATGCCGGGGGGCTGCGGCTGATCCCACGGGTGGTCGACCTCCTTGACTACACCCAAGGTGGGCCGGCCTACCGACCGGCACTCGCGGCATACGACCGCGGCGCAGCCGACGAGATCCACGGTGAGTCAGGCGACGACGTCATCTACGGGATGAAGGGCAACGACGTCCTCTTCGGTGACGGCCAGGACGACAACCTGATCGGCGGCTACGGCGACGACTGGATCTCCGGCGGCACCGGCGACGACACGATCATCGGCGACGACGGTCGGATCATGACCAGCCGCAACTCCTCGACCGGCTGGACCGCGACGGGCACGCCGTGCACGGCCAACGGCACCACCTGCTACAGCGAGCCGCTCTACGGCATCCTCGCGCTCCTGCCCACCGATCCCGACCTCAAGACCACCCAGGGCAACGTCCTGAACGAGCTCATCTACTCGCCCGGACACATGCAGGAGGCGACGATCAACGTCGCCGGTGCGCTCAACACCGCGATCAACCTCACGCCGTTCAATGTGGACCAGACCGGCAATGACCCGGACTTCCGCCCGAACGGCGGCTACGACGACATCATCTTCGGCGGCCTTGGCGATGACCGGATCTCCGGCGCGGCCGGCGACGACGCCCTCTCTGGCGCCGAGGCAAACGTCGCGGGCTACGTGCCCGACTGGGACTCCGGCGGCACCTCGCTGATCCGGATCGACTTCGGTCACCCCACGAACCCGGGCGATGTGTTGCGCTGGAACCCGATCGACGTCGACGGCTGGCACTACGACAAGACCCAGCGCTCCGGCGAGTTCCGCCTTTACGACGAATACGAGCCGCGCCGGGAGATCCGTTTCGATGCGGCCGGCAACGTCTGGACCTGCACCGGCTACACCCCGAGCGGTCACACCTGCACCTCGAGCACCCCGCTCGCCAACTTCCCCTTCCAGTACTTCCTGACCAACTCGACGACCGAGGGACCCTTGGTGCTCGGCTGCACGAAGGTGTCCAACAACGGCAAGGACTGCCTGGCGACTGCCTCGATCAGGACCGATGGCAACGACGATCTGTTCGGTGACACCGGCAACGACTGGATCGTCGGCGGCACCGGTCAGGACACCCTGTGGGGTGGCTTCGGCAACGACCTGCTCCAGGCCGATGACAATCTGCAGACCAACGGCTCTCTCAACGACGTGCCCGAGACGCACCCGATGTACCAGGACCGGGCCTATGGCGGCGCGGGACGCGACATCCTCATCGGCAACACCGGCGGCGACCGGCTGATCGACTGGACCGGCGAGTTCAACAGCTTCATCGTCCCGTTCGCCCCGTTCGGCATGGCGACCGTCAGCCGTCAGCTCGCGCCCGGATTGATGGAGTTCCTCTACGCACTCAGCGCCGCCCAGGGTGCCGACCCGACGCGTTCGGCGGACATGGGTGGACTCAACCCGGACCGCAACGGTGAGCCGTTCGGCGAGACCGGAATGGTCCTCCAGCCGGACAAGGCCTACTGGAACCTCCAGCACGGTGGCCCGACCGACCCGCAGGCGGGCAACATCCCCGGCGGCAAGAAGGACGTGCTCCGGACGGCCACCTTCGACGACGCCTCGCTGCCCGGCGTCGGGATCGACTCCGGCCAGTGGTCGGTGGTCAGCGGGGCGCTGCAGGTCGAGCCGACCTCGCCCGGCGGCGATGCGGTGGCGCTGTTCGCGCTCGAGGACGCCCTGCCGATCGCCTACGACATGTCAGCCCAGGTGAGTGTCATCAAGCCGACCGGCGCTTGGGGTGCCAACGCCTACCTGATCTTCGACTACCAGTCGGCCACCGACTTCAAGTTCGCCGGCATCGACCAGGCGACCAACAAGGTCGTCGTCGGCCGCCGCACCGGCGCGGGGTGGTTCGTCGATGCGCAAGGCGCGACCGGCGCGATCAAGCCCGGGACCTTCTCCACCGTCATGGTGTCGGTGAACGGCCTCGTCGTCACCGTGCTCCTCAACGGGTCGGCCAAACTCACCTACCAATACGACCCGCGCTGGATCGACGGCACTCCCTATGGACTCAACACGGGCCTCTTCGGTGTCGGCGCCAACAACTCGCGCGGTGCCTTCGACAACCTCGGAGTCACGTCCACGCCGCCCTCGACCGGTTTCGAGAAGGCCAATGACTTCACCTCGGCCACCGGGGTCACCACGGCCGGTCTGGCCGAGGTGGCCGGCGGCCGATTGACGGCGACGGCCGGGACCACTCCGTCCTACGGCATCGTCTCCACGCCGACCCTGAGCCTGGACGCGACCACGACCGTCGACACCGCGGTGCGGGTCACTGCAGCCGGGCGCGGCGGCATCGTTCTCGACCAACGCAGCAGCACCGACTACAAGTTCGTCGTGCTCGACGCCGCCAGCGGTGCCGTCCTCGTCGGTCACGTGGCCAAGGGCAGGACGGTCACCGACGCATCCTTCGCGGCCACCGTCCGGCCCGGCGTCGACCAGCGACTCGTGGTGACGATCATCGGTGGCGCCCTGGTCGTCACCCTCGATGGCCAGCAGGTCGGCACCTACACCTTCACCGAGTCACCGACGAGGGGCGGCATCGGTGTGGTGTCCTTCAAGGGCACGACCAGCGCCGAGAGCCTCACGGTGAGGAACGGCGTGCCCCAGACCCAACTGCCGGACGCGATCCCACCGACCTTCACCTATGTGCCCGGAGATGTCACCCGGACCAGTACTGACGGTGCACCCGTCTACGTCAACGACTGGATCCTCGGCACCGCAACCGCCACCGACAACGTCCCCGGCGTCGCGGTGACCCGCACCGGTGTCCCCACGGGCAACCTGTTCGCGGTCGGCGTCACCACGATCACGTGGACCGCCACCGACGTCTTCGGCAACACGACGACCGCCACGCAGAGGGTCACGATCATCGGCCCGGCTCCCGTGCTGCCGACCGTGTCGGTGGCCGTGACCGACGCCACCGGCGCCGAGACCGGCAGCGACCCGATCGTCTTCACCGTCACGCGCACCGGCAGCACGTCGGCAGCGCTGGCAGTCAACGTGAATCTCGGTGGCACGGCCACCTCGGCCGATTACCCCGTGGTCGTCACCGGTGGCACCCTCACGGGCGGCGTGCTCACCATTCTTGCCGGGTATGCCGTGGCCACCGTCACGCTCAAACCCGTCGATGACGCTTTGGTCGAGTCGCTCGAATCGGTGACGCTGACGCTGGCCGGCTCCACGGCATACACGATCGCCGGGGTGAGCACGGTGAGCGGGACGATCGCCGACAACGACACTGCGCCTCCCGCCGTCACACCCATCGTCTCGGTGGCCGACGCGAGCGGCCTCGAGAACGGCAAGACCATCACGGTCACCCTCACCCTGTCGGCGCCCGCACCGGCGGGAGGGGTCAGTGTCCGACTGCGCACGGGTGCGGGAACGGCGAGCAACGGCGACTTCTCAGGGGTCGACACCCTGGTGACCTTCGCCGCCGGCAGCACGAGCGCCACTGTCTCGATCGGGGTCAAGGACAACCGGAAGAAGGACGGCTCACGGACCTTCACCGTGACCCTCTACAACCCGGTCGGGGTGAACCTGGGGAGGAGCACCGCCACGGTCACCATCCTCGATGACGAGAGCGCGCTGCTGGCTGGATCCCTCGGCGCGGGCGGCGGCCCCGAGGTGTCGGCGGCCGCCGCGACCGCCCTGCTCCCGACGGTCCGGGCCTTCTGGTCGACCCATGCCGTGGACCCGACAGCCGTGGCTGGCGTGGTGATCAGGGTGGCCGATCTTCCCGGCGCCCTCGTGGGCTATGCCGACGGTTCGACGATCTGGCTCGATCTCGATGCCGCGGGCCACGGGTGGGATGTGTCCACGGGTGGCTTCGATCTCACGGCCGTCCTCGAGCATGAGTTCGGGCACCTGCTGGGCCTGGACCACGAGGCCATCGACGCGGCATTGGCGGCGAGGCCCAACGCCGCTCAGCCGTCGCCAGCGTCGGCCCTCGCATCGTCGGTGTCCGCGGTGTCGGCGCCCGCGTCGGCGTCGGGGATGAGCCAGGCGAGCGGGGAACCCTCCGCCACCGGCTTCCGGGCGTACATCTCCTCGATCGTCAACCCCTTGCCGTCGAGGTCCTCCAACGCTCCGGTGAAGACGATCATCGCCAGCCGCGCGGCATACGGCATCTCGGGTCCTCCCGGAGAGTCCTCGGTGACGTCATCGAAGAGTGTGGAGGGTTGGTCGGTGCGCAGTCGGCGTTCCTGGGCCGACACCATGGCACTGATCCCCCAGAACACCTCGCCGAGCGTCACGCCCGGGCGCAATCGGAGCCCGAAATGGGCAAAGGCCAGGAGGCCGATGTCGCCCCAGGCGGCCATCATCGCGGCCTCGTCGCGCGCAACCGCGTCCTGGACGGGTGGATAGGTGGGCCACAGAGCCCGGAGGGTCTCGGCCAGATCGAAGAGGTGATCGCGCCCATAGCGTCCCTTGTGGGTGGCCAGGGCCTCGCCGATGAACTCGCCGATCGTGAGGGTGATCAGGCGCGCCACCTGTTCCTTCGACACCGTGTCGAGGGCCACGTGTCGGGCTCGCAGGACGTAACGGACGAGGTCGGCATACCAGTCACCGGCAACCGGCCAGCGACGTCGCATGTTGTGCACGCTCAGGCCCAAGGTGTTGGTGACGAAGGGCTCGTGACCAACGACGGCTGACAGCACCCGCTGCACCCGTTGCTCGATGGGCTCGTCGTCGCGCTCGGCCTGGCCGAGGTGTTCGGACATGTGGACCGCCGCGCGCTGGAGGATCCATTGGGTCATCGGCGCCTGCGGGCCATTGGCGCCGTCCCGTGCGCTGAGATTGGTGGCGACCGCGGTCAGGTCCTCGACCGTGACGGTGCCGAGCGCGATCTCGTGGTCCGCGCCCCGGACTCGGGCGGCCACCTCGACCTGCTCTCCGACCTGCCACGGCATGACGAACCAACTCCTCGTTGTCGTTGACTCGATCGTGCCGGATCCGGGATTGAAAGATCAACCACCTTTGGCCGGTTCGGTGTTCGACCAGCAGGCTCAGGAGGATTGAGCGGGTCGGCTCCCGGCCCTGCGACGGTAGAGCTCGTCGAGTGGCACGGGCTGACCGTCCTCGTCCACGAGCGCGCCCGCGAGGATGAGCATCACCGCGCGTGCTGGATAGGGGTAGTCCCGGCCGCCAGGTGCCGCTTCGGACACCTCGGCGAAGAGGATCGACTCGCTGCGTGAGCGCGCGCGCTGCTCCTCGGTCGAGGCCAGGGCGTCGAAGGACCAGAGGATCTCCCCGATCGAGACGCCCGGCCGGAGCCGGAGACCGAACTGGCTCAACAGGTGGGTGATGAACGGTCCCCAGCGCGCCATCCCCGCTTCACCGTCATGGGTGGCATCGATGACCGGTTCGTAGGCCGGCCACAGCGAGCGGATCGTCTGGGCCAGGCCCAGCAGTTCCGGGTGTCGATAGGACGACCACCGCAGGGTCACCGCCAGGGACATGAACTCGCCGAGGTCGAGTGCGAGCCACTTGTCCTCGTCAGATCGGATGCGATCGCCGATGTCCGACCGAGTACCGCGCAGGACGTAGCGCACGAGGTCGGCATACCAATCGCTGGCGACCGGCCAGCGGCGACGCATCTGATGGACGCTGAGGCCCAGGGTGTTGGTGACGAAGGGTTCGTGGCCGACCAGAGTCGACATGACTCTGGCGACGGCGGCGTCGCGGTCCGGCTCATCCTGCTGGTCCAAGGTCGGCGTGGGGGCCTGAGCCAGCCGTTTGCGCATCTCGGACACCGCGGATTGCAGGAGGAACTGGGTCATGGGTGAGCGAGGCCCATTGGCTCCGTCCCCCGGAGGAAGGTGCTGCACGATGCCGTCGAGGTCCTCGATCACGACGGTCCCGAGCAGGTCCTCGTCGGCCTGACCGCGCACCTGTGCTCGGACCTCGACCTCGTCACCGATTCGCCACACGCGGTAGGTCCTTCCCGAGCGACAAATGAGGCGGGACGCCTGCTCCGTCGCGATCAGCGATCGACGCGTCAGGACGTCGGGCGACAGACTATAGGTCGGTGCTGGATGAGTCCCCCTGAACGCCGGCGCGGGCGCAGGGTGACGGATAGGGTCCCGTGCATGACAGCGAGCACGTCGGTCGAGCAGATTCGGGAGGCCCTGCGCGGCCTTCAGGCACGAGACCTGCCCTCGCACGGAGGCCGCACGCTGGCCTACGTCTATGACTCAGGGCTCGCCGAGGCCGACGCGATTGGGCTGGAGGCCCTCTCGATGTTTGCTGGCTCCAATGGGCTGGACCCGACGGCTTTTCCCTCGCTGCTCGCCATGGAGAACGACCTCGTCGGCATCGCCTCGTCGGTCCTCCGAGCACCGGATTCGGTGGTCGGATCGGCCACCTCGGGTGGGACCGAGTCGGTCCTCCTCGCAGTCCTGGCGGCGCGTGACGGCTCCGGACGTCGAGCAGGGGAGGCCAGCATGGTCATCCCGACGACGGCCCACGCGGCCTTCCACAAGGCTGCTCACTACTTCGGGGTCGAGGCGATCATGGTCGATGTCGACCCGGTGACCTTTCGGGCGGACCCGGCAGCCATGGCTGCGGCGATCCGCGAGGACACCGTGCTGCTCGTCGGGTCCGCCCCTTCCTACGCCCACGGCGTGATCGACCCGATGCCGGAGATCGCGGCGATTGCCGCCGATCGCGGGCTCCGATGCCATGTCGACGCCTGCATCGGCGGCTGGGTCCTGCCCTTCCTCGACGACGTGCCGCCGTGGACCTTCGCGGTGCCCGGCGTGACGAGCATCAGCGTCGACCTCCACAAATATGCCTATACGCCGAAGGGTGTTTCCCTTCTGCTGCACCGGGATTCGGCGCTGCGCAAGGGCCACTTCTTCGCGTCGGCCGACTGGCCCGGCTACACGATGCTCAACTCGACGATGCAGTCCACGAAGTCGGGTGGGCCGCTGGCGGCGGCGTGGGCCGTCGTCCGGCGGATCGGCGTCGAGGGCTATGCGGCTTTGGCGGTGCGTGCCCGGGGAGCCGCGCTCGAGATCGCGAGGCGAGCACCCGGCATACCCGGGTTGCGGCTTTTGGTCGGGCCCGACTCCACCCTGGTGACCCTCGCCACCGACGACTCGTGCGACGTCTTCACCATCGCCGACGAGATGCTCGGGCGGGGTTGGTATGTCCAACCGCAGATGGCGTATGCCGGGGCGCCCGCCAGCCTGCACCTCACCTTGTCGGCGGCGACGGCTGAGTCCGTGGACGAGTTCCTGGCGGCACTGGCGGAGGCCACTCTGGCCGCTCGCGTGGCGGGCCCGGTGTCGGTGGACTCCGGCCTGGCGGCCGCTGCGGTGGCCCTGGACCCGAAGACCTTGTCGGACAACGACTTCGACGGGCTGTTGGCCTTGGCCGGCTTGGCGGACGGGGACGGCGCGCTCGACCTGCCCGAGCGGATGGCCCCGGTCAACGCGCTGCTCGACGTGGCGCCACCGCGACTGCGCGAGGCCCTGCTGCTCGCCTTCCTCGACCGACTCTCGCGCCCTTCCTCGCCCGCTACGGCGCAGTAGGTGCTGCTCCAGGAGCGCTTACTGCGCCGTAGCAAGCGGTCGTGAACGAGCCGGAGGGCTACGGTGACGAAATGACTCCCGCCCCTGAGACCTTGGCCGAACTCGTCGACCTCGTCGGGGCGGAGGACTGCATCCTCGACCCGGCGTCGATGGAGGCCTACCGCTACGACTGGTCCCGATTCCCCGGAGCCGGTATGCCGTGTGCGGTCGTTCGTCCCCGAACGGCGGCCCAGGTGCAGGCGGCGGTGCGCTGGGCGGCGAGCCACGGCATACCTGTTGTGCCGCGTGGTGCTGGGAGTGGATTGGCGGGGGCGTCGTCAGGGATCGAGGGCGGCCTGACGATCAGCCTCGAGCGGATGACGGCGATCGAGATCGATCCGGCGACGCGGACCGCCGTGGTGGAGCCTGGGGCGTTCAACGCATCGGTGAAGAGGGCGGCGGCTGAGCACGGGCTCTTCTATCCACCCGACCCGAGCTCCTTCGAGATCTGCTCGATCGGCGGCAACATCGCGACCAATGCCGGTGGGCTCTGTTGCGTGAAATACGGCGTGACGACTGACTATGTCCTGGGGTTGGACGTGGTGCTGGCCGACGGGCGGCTGATCTCGTTGGGCGGCAAGCGAATCAAGGATGTCGCGGGCCTGTCGCTGATGAAGCTCTTCGTGGGCTCCGAGGGGACGCTGGGGATCGTCACCCGGATCACGTTGCGGTTGGTGCCGGCTCCGCCGTCAGCCGCGACGCTCGTGGCGACCTTCCCCACGGCCCGATCGGCGGCGGAAGCCGTCGTCGACATGGGGCGAACGATCCGGGCCTCGATGGTGGAGTTCATGGACCAGCGGGCGATCAACATCGCCGAGGACTTCACGTCGATGGGGTTGGACCGGGCGGCCGGTGGGCTCCTGGTGGTGCAGTCCGATGCTCCTGGTGGTGCGCGTGAGGAGGAGATGGCTGCGATCGAAGCCGTGTGCGAGGCGGCGGGTGCCACGGAGGTGTTCCGGACCGATGACGCGGCCGAGGGCGAGGCTTTCTTGGCGGCTCGGCGGGCCTTCTTCCCGGCCTGTGAGCGAATGGGCGCGCTGCTGATCGAGGACGTCGGTGTGCCGGTGCCGGCGCTGCCGGATCTCATCTCCGGCGTGGCCGAGATCGCGGTGCGATACGACACGGACATCCCGGTCGTCGCGCATGCCGGTGATGGCAACACGCACCCCAACCTGATCTACGACGCCTCGGACCCGGCGGCACGGGAGCGGGCCGAGGCCGCGTTTGTGGAGATCATGCAGTTGGCCATCGACCTTGGCGGGACGATCACCGGTGAGCACGGGGTCGGCCGCTTCAAGTTGGGGTCGCTGTCGGCGCAACTGGGGTCGGACGTCATGGACGTCACCCACGCGATCAAGAAGGCACTGGATCCTCAGGGCATTCTCAATCCGGGCTCCGCCATCTGACCGAAGGGCTCGGGAACCCGGGCACGGCCAAGCGGCGTCCAACCCACCCACACGCAAGGAGGAACCGATGAGCCTCAAGTCCCAGTGGCAGTGCAACTCCTGCAAGAAGCTGACCCGAAGTGCCAGACACAAGGGCGTCCTCGGTAAGCCCGTGTGCGCCAAGTGCCACGACATCCAGGTCTCGGGGACCTTGGGCATGTCGATGTCCGGCGGGACGCAGAGCGACGCTGGCAATGCCATCGCGGTCAGCGGCATTCGCCGATGGCTGCGTCGCGCAAAAGGTCAGTGACGAGGATCTGCGTCGTGGTTCGCTGAGGCTGTCTGGTGGTGCAGGCATGGCTGCGCCATTGGGCAGGGTCTGCGACCGGGTTCGCTGAGGCTGTCTGGTGGTGCAGGCATGGCTGCGCCATTGGGCAGGGTCTGCGACCGGGTGGGCAAGCGGACGGCATACGGGCAATGGTTGCCAGCCCACCCGGCAAGGCGTGCAATGGTGGGGAGACCCCTTCGCGAAAGGTCACCGATGACTGCCACGCAACTCGACCCCACGATGTCGCATGCGGCGGGGGAGACCACGCCGCCGCTGCTCGACGAGACGATCGGGGCGAACCTCGACGCGACGATTGCTCGCTTCCCTGATCGGGAGGCGCTCGTGGATCGCGCCCAAGGGATCAGATGGACATACGCCGAGTTCGGAGCCGAAGTGGACCGGCTCGCTCGCGCACTGCTCGCCGTCGGGCTCGCCAAGGGCGACCGGATCGGGATCTGGGCTCCGAACTGCGCCGAGTGGACGCTGACCCAATATGCGACCGCCAAGCTCGGCGCGATCCTGGTCAACATCAACCCGAGCTATCGCACGCATGAACTCACTTATGTGCTGGGGCAGTCGGGGATCCGGATGCTCGTGACCGCCGCGAGCTTCAAGACGAGCAACTACGTCGCGATGGTCGAGTCAGCCCAGCGGGAGTGCCCGGGGCTGGAAGAGGTCTTCGTCATCGGGCAGGAGTCGTGGACCGGGCTGCTGGCCCGGGACGGCGAGTTCACCGATGCTGACGTGGCGGCGGTCGGCGCGGGGCTGTCTCCCGACGACGCGATCAATATCCAATACACCTCGGGGACAACGGGATTCCCCAAGGGTGCGACCCTGTCGCACCGCAACATCCTGAACAACGGCTATCTCGTGGGCGAGGTCTGCCGCTACACCGAAGAGGACCGGATCTGCATCCCGGTGCCCTTCTATCACTGCTTCGGGATGGTCATGGGCAATCTCGCGGCGACCTCGCACGGGGCGTGCATGGTCATCCCCGCGCCCGGCTTCGACCCTGTGCTGACGCTCGAGGCCGTCGATGCCGAGAAGTGCACGTCCCTCTACGGCGTGCCGACGATGTTCATCGCGGAGTGGGCGCTGCCCAACCTGTCCGACTTCGACGTGAGCAGTGTGCGGACCGGCATCATGGCCGGATCCCCTTGTCCCGCAAGCATGATGACCAAGCTCATCGACGCCGGGATCGACGAGATGACGATCTGCTATGGCATGACCGAGACGTCGCCCGTGTCGACCCAGAACCGCACCGATGACTCCTTCGACCACAAGGTCAACACGGTCGGTCGCGTCGCGCCACACCTCGAGATCCGGATCGTCGACCCGCTCACCCTGGAGACGGTGCCACGAGGCGAGCCAGGGGAGTTCTGGACACGCGGCTACTCGGTGATGCTCGGCTATTGGGAGCAGCCCGACAAGACCGACGAGGCCATCGTCGACGGCTGGATGCGCACGGGTGATCTCGGTGTGATGGATCCCGACGGTTATGTCCGCATCACCGGCCGGATCAAGGACATGGTCATCCGCGGCGGGGAGAACGTCTATCCGCGCGAGATCGAGGAGTTCCTCTACACCCATCCCGACGTGCTCGATGCTCAGGTCATCGGGGTGCCGGACGCGAAGTATGGCGAGGAACTCTGCGCCTGGATACGGATGAAGGACGGCGCGGAGCCGCTCACGGCCGAGTCGGTGCGGGCCTTTGCGACCGGCCAGTTGGCGCACTACAAGATTCCCCGTTACGTCAAGATCGTCGACGAGTTCCCCATGACCGTCACGGGCAAGGTCCGCAAGATCGAGATGCGAGAGTTGTCGACGGAGGAACTCGGCCTCGGCTGATCCGTCCGGATCGAGATGCGTCGCGGCTCACGGCGCTGCCCTGAGTCGTGGATGCGCTCCTACCAGTAGGTTGGGTCGTGGACCGGCGTGACCGACGCCGCACGACTTCGGAGTTGGCCCGATGAAGCTCACCTACGCCCTGCCGCTCATTCTCCTGGTGCTCCTCGCCCTCGTCCTGTGGTGGTGGTTCTCCTCCCGGAGCGGCGGTGGGGCGCATGCCGCCTCCGGTGGGGCAAACGACCGCGACGGTCGCGCGGAGGACGCCCTGGCTGCTCGTGCGGAGAACGTCCGTCTGGGCGAGACCGACCTGTGGGCCGACCCGGCCAGCGGTGCGCCTGCTGCTGCTCCCTTCGTCGCGGACTCAGCAGTGCCGGCTGTGCCGGCCACGGGCGAGGTGGACCCGATGCCGGCCGAGCCCGCCGAGCCCGCGGTGTCACCGACGGAATCCTTCGGCGCCCCGTTTGCCCCTCCCGCTCCCGCCGCACCTCCCGCTCCGGCTGCCCCTCCCGCTCCGGCTGCGCCGAGCCCGTATGCCGGGCCGTTGCCGTCCAGTGAAGAGCTCGCTCGCGAATTCGAGGACTCCGAGGAGGAGTACGTCGAGGCAACCACCGAGCAGGTGGTCAGCGATGACGGTGAGGTCGTGATGGTCGACGAGGGTTCCGTCGAGGACGCGGTCGACGATGACGGTGAGGTCGAGGTGACCGACGAAGAGGCCTCGGTGGTGGCCCCGGAGGGGGCCCTCGCCGATGTCGCCGACGCCGAAGTCGCCGCAGCCGATGACGACGAGATGATCGTCGAGGATGCTGGGACGGTCGTCGAGGCGGATGCCTCCGAGGCCCTGGCCATGGGTGCCGGTTACGGCGACGAGGTGACGGAGGAGGACGTTGCAGTCGCAGAGGTCCAGAACGTCGACGACTCGGTCGTGGCCGAGCCGACGAGTGAGGACACCTGGACCGAGCCCGAGGAGGAGGCGATCGCTGAGCCGGTTGCCAATGCCGAGTTCGCTGATACTTCTGAGTCCACCGTGGGTGACGCGGGCCTGAACGCAGGTTGGGCTGCCGAGTCGGCCGCCGGCGCTGCCGCGGTGGCCGCGACGATCAGCCACGATCGGGCGGTCGAGTCCGTCGAGGCGGTCGAGACCGACGACTGGCAGCACGACGAGGCGATGTTCGGCGAGGAAGCTGCGGATGACCTTGTCGACGCTGGCGCCGACCAGACCGTTTCGGAGGTCATGCCCTCCGACGCTCCCGAAACCGCAGCGTGGGG
>Ga0116184_10001117_pt1 | contig 27230 bp, 19 predicted proteins | sample AD_JPNNA5_MetaG_FD_89886 | JGI IMG/M metagenome (GOLD analysis project Ga0116184, IMG submission 89886) | Active sludge microbial communities of municipal wastewater-treating anaerobic digesters from Japan - AD_JPNNA5_MetaG | ecosystem: Engineered > Bioreactor > Anaerobic > Digestate | place... | reverse complement strand
GGCCACGACCACCGCGAGAAGGCCTGCCAGGGTGGTCAACGACACGAACTGACCCACCAGGCTGGTACTGGGTACGAAGACCAGATCGACCGTGGCGCCACTGGCGGGCACAGGTGTGGCCCACACGACGCCATAGGCCACGTAGAGAGGCGACGGGCTTCCATCGAGGTAGGCTCGCCAGCCCGGAAACGCCGCCTGTGAAACGACCAGCCACCCCGCCCCGCCGGCCCGGGCACGCACCGAGTTGGTCCGGACCTGGACCGCGGCGGGCGCGCAGCCACGTCCCGACTCCGCTTCGCCAGCCGCGTGTCCCTCGATGGGCACTTCGGCCCGCGGGTCGAAGGCAGCCTCATCAAAGCACGCCAGGGCAGCCACCTGGTCACTCACGGGCCGAGCTCGGGGCACGACCGACGCCGGAGGGAACGCTGACGGCCGACGGTGCACCAGCGACGTGCCTTCGACGGGCTCGGTACCCGGGAACGCCCCTCGGGCCACGAGGTGCCGCACTCCGAGCACGTCCAGTAGCTTCGCTCGCCCGTCGGACAGGGCCTCGTAGGGCGGAGCCAGCGCCAGATGGCGCAGCACCTCGTCGTACCGCTTGGTGTACAGCGACTCCGAGCCACGGACCTCCGCAAGGCCGTAGGTCATCCCGACGTTCGGCGAGAGGCGGGCCAGCGTGTCTTCCCCCGAGCCAGTGCGTGCCACCGGCCCGAGGGCCGCGATGCGCTGCGGCCGGTCGGCACGGAGTGCTTCCAAGGCGGGTTGCCGCGTCTCGATGATGACGGGATCACACGCCGGCTCGAAGCGCTGGCCGAATGCCAGCATGTCGACGACCACCAGCGTGACCCCCGCCGCAACGAGGGGCCGGGGCGCCACCCGTCGGGCGAGTCTTGCGGCCGTCAGCCCGAGGATCGTGGCGGCGAGGCCGATGCACATGGCGATCCGTCCCTGGACCCGCACCAGCGCATCGCTGCCGCCGACGGCAGTCAGGACCGACCGTGGAAACCCGGCGGCCTCGGAGTCCATCACGATCGGAAGAAGACACCGCAGCCCCACCACGGCGACCAGCGCCATTGAGACGAGAAGCGCACGCCCCATCCGCCGCCGCATCGCGGGGGCCGTCTCGTCCAGCACCGCCTCGAGTCCCATGGCCCCCAGGATCGGAATGGTCAGGCAGGCGACACACAGCACTCGGCCCAGGTTGGGCATCTGGTTCATGCCCGGTACCAGATAATAGGTGAGCCGGTTCAGGGGCGAGCCCATGGCCAGCAGGACCGCCACGCCGGTGGCGCCGGCGAGGAACCAGCGCTCGGGCCGGCGGCCGGCGGCAAGGCCTACCAGAGCCAGAGCGGCCAGAACGCAGCTGGGGTAGGCGCATCCCTCGATGAAATGGTTCACGCCCAACCCCATCTGGCGGCCGACCTCGTCGGTATAGTCGGCTGGGTTGCCAAAGGCATCCGGGACGAGCAACGTCATGAGCTGCGCGGGCTGGATACCGATGAGTGACTCATAGGGGATGGCACCGGTCCGGTAGTTGATCCGCCCGAACTCGAGCGTGGGCAGCAACTGGGCCGCGGCCAGTGAGGTGCCCGTCAGCAGCCCACCGGCCAGCAGGCACACGAGCCAGAAGGCCTCGGTGCGCCCCTCGGTGCGCAGAAGCCCGCCGACGCGGTAGAGCCCGTATGCCAACGTGGTCAGCATCACGTACAGGCTGATCTGGCCATGCCCGGCGAGAAAGGTCATCGCCACGGCGCCCGCAAGGAGGACGGCATCGGATACCTTCCGGCGCCGCGCCAGCCGATCGATGCACCAGAGCGCCGCCGGCATCCACGTCACCGCCGCCACGGGCGTGACGTAACACAGCCACACCACCATGAAGCCACTCAGGCCGAAGCCCAGTCCGGCGGCGCACGACGGCCAGTGCCCGAGCCCGAGACCTCGGGCGAACCCGAATGCGAACAGCCCGGCCATCACCAGGTGTAGGTACGCCACCCACTCGAATGCCTGGGGCACGGGAAGCACGCAAAAGAGCAGATTCGGCGGGTAGTAGATTGATGATTGCAGGTTCGCGACAAAGGCGGTGCCCGAGAACATGTACGGGTTCCACAGGGGGACGGTGCCCTGGCGGAGTTCGCGGGCGGCGTGTGTGCGCCATGGGAGCTGCTGCTGGATAGGGTCGAGCATTGGGTTCTGGGGCCGCTGGAAGCCGGGGACCAGTCCGCGCGCCTCCGAGCGCCACGGTTCCATGAGCAGCAGCACGTCGGCGGGGAGCAGGATGCGAGGAGTGAACAGCGACCGTGCGAGCAACAGCGCCGGCACGAAGACCAGAACAGCGACGGCCGCGACGCCTGGCCCGGGGCCGGAAGCACGTCGCATCAGCCATCGCCCCCCGCCCGGGACTGCCTGGCGCCGGCATACGCCCACGAGGCCAGGGCACAGAGGCCGGCGAGAGCCACCAGCGAGACGAAGGCGCCCACCCAGTATGTGGTGGGCAGGTAGATCGCCCGGGTGGCGCCGGGCTGTACGGTCCGAAACATCCGGTCGCTCATCCCACACGGCTGCTGGCCGTCTGGCCCAACCGAGTACCACCCCGGGTAGTAGCTTTCCCGCGTCGGCCACATACCCTCGCCGGTCATCGTGCCGGCAAGAGTCACGGAGTTCGCGGCCAGACCGGTCACCATGGGTCCCGGATCGCGTCCGGAAGGCAGCTCATACAAAGAGACGCCGTGCCCGCGCTCGCCGAGGTGGCGCGCCCCCCAGCCCGAGGGAAGTGGACGCCGGCTCAGGACGCGGGTCACGCCCATCTGCCGCAGTAGCTTGGGGTCGATGGCCGCCACGGGATCCGGGCCATTCCGCCCCAGGAGCACCATGTTCCCATTGATGGCCGGGCAGGGCTGCCGCCCTCCGTTCGCCCGCATGAGATAGCTCTTCGTGTGGGCCGCAAACAACGAGTCGTAGCCCTGCACGTCGCGAATCCCATACACTGTCGCGCTGTTGGGCGGCAGCACTGTGAGTGGCGGCCGGCCGAAGGTCCAGTCATCGGTCAGCGCCAGAACGCGCTGGGACACGGGCAGTTGGCGCAGCTCGTTCGTGAGCGCCGTCTCGGCGTAGATGCTCGACGGTTCGATGGTCAGGTTCGTGCCGCGCCCCAGCCCAAGCAGTTCGACTCCAGCGAGGCACACCCACATCCACCCGAGCCGACGGGTGCCGCCGAATCGGACCAACAGGAGCGTGAGAACGAGCCCGAGGCCGCCCACGGCCACAGGAAGCGCGGCCCGGCGATCCGTGGCGACAGCCTCGGGGCCCACACGGGCCAGGCACAAGAGGCCCAGAACCGCGACGGCGACACTCCCGGCCAGGGCCCAGTCGCGGCCCTCGCGGGCCCGCCTGAGTTCATCGACTCCGTACCCCGCGAGCAGCGCTGCCCCGAGGCAGAACAGACACAGTACCCGAGGCAGCCCCGAGAAGCGGTTGAACCCGGGCAGCCCCACATACAGCGTATGGGCGAGCGGCGTGCCCGCGGCGACCAGCAGGGCGCCGACCGCCAAGGCGGCGAAGAAGCGCGCCGCCCAGTTGCGCCGGCATGCCGCGAGGCCGGCACCGGCCAGCACGAGAGCCATGGTGCCCACGTAGCCGCACATCTCCATCCGGTTCTGCGTCAGCGGCGTGAGGTACCACCCATGGGACGGGTTCCCGAGCAGATTCGGGGCCACCAGCGCCGCCAGGTCGTATCGGCCTAGCGCCCCTTCGGCCAACGAGGCAAACGGCGGTGCTCCGATGCGGTGGCCGTAGTGGACCAGCTCGGCCGAAGGCAACAGCTGGATGGCCCCGGCCAGGAGCCCCAGCACGAAGCCCGACTTTTCCTGAACCTCCAGCCCCAGAGTCGCCCGGAACCCCAGGCGGCGCCATGTGACCCCCTTCAGCGCGATGAGCCACGCCACCAGGGTGACCAGGGCGTAGTAGGCGATCTGGAAGTGGCCGGCGAGCACCATGCAGGCGATCGAAGACCCCATCACCAGCGGCCACGCCAACCCTCCGGTGCCGTCGAAGTGCCTCTTCCCGGCGCACATGGCCAGCGGGAGCCACACAATGACATTCATGAACGTCGGCAGCGGCAGCCAGGCGATCAGCCAGCCGCACAACATGAACGCCACGCCAGCCAGGGACGCGGCGGCATCGCTGAGCTCCACAGCCCGGCCCAGCCAGTAGGTGAACGTGCCGGCCATGAAGAGATGCACCACGGCGGACCACCCGAAGGCCGAGGCCGTGGGCAGGAGCCAGAAGAGGAGGTTCGGCGGGTAGAAGACGGCGGACTGCCCATTGGCGGCGAAGGGCGTGCCGCAGAACTGGTACGGGTTCCACAGCGGCACCTCGCCCGACCGGAGCGTCACGCGCGCGAAGTGCCGCCAGGGGTAGAACTGAAGTACCCCATCCGCGGCCAACGGGTTCCAGATGGGCTCGCCGGCCGTGGCCACTGGCGGATCGCCCCACGGAGCCCAATGCTGCTGGTAGTGAGCCGGAACCAAGGCGCGCCCCACGATCACGCCGGGGCACGCCGCGATGGCCAGGACCAGGAACGCCGCGTAGGGAATCCAGCGGCGGAGCCGGTTTGGCGGGGAGGCCTCCAAAGTCTCTCGTCAGCCCCGTCGCAACCTAGTTCGGCTGAGGCGCCGTGACGGGTTGGCCCTCGGCCTTGGGCTCGACCCGGCGAACCGTGACCTGAACGTCGTTGAACGTCACACTGAGCTTCTGGAAGGCCTCGGGGCCCGTGGCGATGGTACCGCTCATCACACCATCCTGCGCCCGGATCTCGCCCGACTCCAGAACGAGCTCCGAGGTTACCTCGGCGCGGATGTCTCCCGTCATAGGGTCACCATATGCGTACGAGACCGGTGTGGTCAGCGTCGAGCGAACGACGGCGACTGGTGTGCCCTCGACGTCCTTCACCTCGACCAGGGTGGCCTCCCCCGTGACCTTCCGCGGCGTGCCGTCGGGCCCGATGGTGGTGTGACTGCAGTCCCATGTGGCGCCGGGCTCGACCGGGTCCTTGGGCAGCAGGAAGCCATCCAGCGCCCAGAGGCACAGCACGACCGGATCCTCGCCCGCGTAGGCCACGGCGGTTCCCTCCACGGCCACCACCCGGCGAGTCGCGTCCCGCGTGCACACCAGCGTCTCATCCGCCGAGGTCGATGGCAGGTAAGCGCCAGCCGCACTGAGGTGGCCCTTGTCGATCACCACACTGCTGACCACCTTGCCGGCCTCGGACTCGGTAACCTCCTCGGTATACACGGCGCGCCCCTCGGCCCCTACGCCCGCGGCATACTCTGACACATCCACCGTGCCTTGCATGGTCACTTGGTAGGTGCGCTTGGCTCCTTTCTCCGGGGCGTACTTGAGGGTCACCGGATCAGCCCAACCCGCAGAAACCATCGCGGCGGCAACCCACACTGCGGCGAACCCGAGAGCCCGCCCCCTGCGGCATGCAACACGTGGCGACATCGAACCTCACCTCTCCGTCAGGTCCCCGGCGCCGATGCCTAGGATGACTCTGGCTTTCCGGCCAGGGCCTCGATCTCGGCCCGGATCCGCTCGCGCTCGGTCGCGTCGGGCGTGAGCCACTCGGCATAGCGGAGCGCGGCGAGGGCCGGCTCGGTCCGCCCCATCTTGGCCCAGGCCGTCCCGAGCGCGTGAGTGGCTCCCGCGTGCTCGGGTTCGGCCTCCAGGCACTTCCCGAGCACTTCGGCGGCCTCATTGTACTTGCCCAGGCCGATAAGCACCTCGCCCCGCGCGTACTGCCCCATGGTCAGCTCTGGTTCGATCGACAACGCCCGATCGGCATAGGCCAGTCCGTCGTTGGGCTGGTCCAGCCGGGCGTAGCACAGGGCGATCTGGCACAGCGCGTCCAGGCTCGGGCCTTCTCCAGAGGAAATACGGTACAACTCGTCTGCCTTCTTCAACAGTGGGATCGCCTGGTCGTACTTCCCGAGCTTCACGAGCAGCAGCCCCAGGTTGTAGGGTGCTTGGTACATTCCGGGGTCGTCCTCCATCGCCCTGCGGTACCACTCGATCTGGCGGTCGGGGTCGGTCTGGCGCCTGGCTCGCTCGAAACTGGGGTTGGTCCGCAACCGGAGCGGGCCAATGCCGGGAGGGTCGGTCGCGTTCCAGGCGGGGCCCCAGTAACGCCGTTCCGACATGTCGAGCAGGATCAGCTCGGTCTCGGCCCACTGGCGGTCTTCCTGGGCTTTGGCGTTCCGCACAAGCCATCGCAGATGGACACGAGCCTCTTGGGTGAGCCCCTGCCGCGAGAAGACATCGGCCGCGCGCCGACGCGGGTCGCGCTCCTCAGGGGCCAGGCGAGTGGCTTGGCGCAGCGGTTCGACCGCTTCCTCGGGCCGGCCGCTCCGGATGTGGGCCAGCGCCAGCCAATGGAGCCGCACCCAGCTATCGGGCTCGGCCGCAACGGCTCGCTCGAGCCAACCAGCCGCCGCGCGGTAGCGCTTCAGGCGGAAGAGCACTTGTCCCAGTTCAAAGAGCGCGTCGGGGTCGTCGGGCTGCAGACAGAGGGCTGTCAGAAGCTGGCTGCGCGCCGCCTCGTCGCCCTTTCCCTCGAACGTCCGCTCGTAGTGCCGGGCCAGGGTCAACCTCAGGGACGGTAACGTCGGTGCCTGCGCCACCCACTCGCGGAACTGGTCGACCTCGGATGAGGTGCCCTGCGAGACCTCGGCCACCGGCGTCTGGGCAGCCGGCTCGCTCGCGCCCGGCTGCGCCTCCAACGGAACCCGGCACGAGAACCCCATGGCCAAGGCCAGAGCGCAGCCGGCTAGGGCGGCCAGCATGGGAACGACCCTGGTCATCGTCAGCGCATCTCCGTCCCCAGCGAGCCTCGGGGTGAGCCCGAGACGTCCGGGCCTATGCCCGCGAGCGGCACGGGCCCGCGAATGCGTCGTAGATGGCGCGCACCGCTTTCGAGTAGTCGGCGGCGGCGACCGCCACGATGATGCTGATCTCCGAGGAGCCCTGGTCGATCATGCGGATGTTCACTCCCGCATCAGCCAGCGAGGTGAACAGACGTCCAGCGATACCGACGGTGTTCGCCATCCCCTGCCCCACCGTCGCAAGGAGGGCCAGATCGCCGATCAGCTCCAGTCGGTCCGGTTCCAGAATGCGCTCGATGTCGGCCAGGTACGCATCGCCCTTGCCCTCGAGTTCCTCGTCCCAGACCACCACCGACATGGTGTCAATGCCGGTGGGTGCGTGAAGCCAGGAGATGCCGTGGAACTCCAGTATGTCGAGCACACGGCGCCCGAAGCCGCGCCCCTCGTTCATCATGGCCTTCTCGATGTGGATGGTCGAACAGCCGGTTCGGCCGGCAATGCCGACGACGGGGGCCGTGCCGTGCTCTCGCGATGGCAGCACTCGCGTCCCTGGCGCATCGGGCTCCCACGTGCTCCGGATGTGGATCGGGATGCCGGCCTCGCGAACGGGGAACGTGGCCTCCTCGTGCAGGACCTTGGCGCCCATATACGACAGCTCGCGGAGCTCCCGGTAGGTCACTTCGAGGATGGGCTGGGCTTCGGGGACCACGGCCGGGTCGGTCATCAGCAGTCCCGGAACATCGGTCCAGTTCTCGTAGACCTCAGCCCCCACCGCTCGCGCCACCACAGAGCCGGTGATGTCAGACCCACCCCGTGGGAAGGTGACAATGTCACCGTGGGTGTCCGACCCGTAGAACCCGGGCACGACCACCGGGCCCTCGCCCTCGAGCAGCATGCGCAGGCGCGGATAGGTGTCGGGGGTGACTTGCGAACGGCCTCGTGCCACGCCGATGGCACGCCGGGCATCGACAAAGCGTGCCCCGAGGAAGTCGGCCACGATGCGCGCGCACAGATACTCGCCTCGCGAGGCAATCAGATCTCGGTTGCCCTCGGTGCGCACCTGAGCTTCGAGTTCGTCGAGCAGCGGACGCACGTCAAGCCGGACCCCGAGATCGGCCGCGAGCGACCGGAAGCGGTCACGGACCATTCCCAGCGGCTGTGTGAAGTCGAGGCCCTGCCGAGCCAATGAGTGGGAGGCGAGCAGCAGGTCGGTAACCTTGTGATCCGATGGCTCACGCTTCCCGGGTGCCGAGACCACCACGTATCGTCGCGCCGGTTCCCGGGCGACGATCTCGGCGACCCGGCGGACGCCGTTGGCGTCTGCCAGCGATGTGCCACCAAACTTGCATGCCTTCAGACCCAACCGCTGCCACCTTCCCTGTCCGTACGTACGGTCTTCCGCGCCGAGTTCCTGCTATGGTACGCGGAAAGCGCCCGCGGGAGCCAGTGCTCCCGCGGGCGCCGCGCCGGGCAACGTCCGCGATGGCCGGGGTATGCGGGGATCAACTCACGGGCGTGCCCGTCAGGGGGTTGTACACGGGCGGCGAGCCGGGGCACGAGTACGCCTTCTTGCCCCACAGGAAATGGGTCGGATCCAGCGTCTTGTCCAGCAGATACCACTTCGCATGACCATCCGCGAAGATGTAGTTGCTGCCGCCGTTGTGCGCCTGGGGGTTGATGTAGCAGATGTGATGGTTGCCCATGGCGCTACTCGCCTCAGCCTGAGCGATGGCCTGCCAGGCCTGTTGTGGCGTCAGGGCGATGACCGGCTGGCCGGCCCAGCTCTCGCCGTCGAACACGGCTCCACCCATGCTCACCGCATTGGTCGGCCGGTGCGACTTGATGGCGTCGCCACCCGTGGGAGAACTGTCCAGCAGGCACTGGATCTTGTTGGTGTACTCGGCGACCATGATCACTTCGGCCGGAGCGTCCACCTGCGACAGGGACACGCACTGCTGGGGCACTGCCGCGTACTTCTTCCGAGGAAGCAACAGCTCGTTGGCGACGTAGCTCAGGCGGTAGGCCTGGATATCCATCACGGGGCGGAGCGGGGTCTGGCCCGCCGGGGGATCGACCGGAGGGGTCGTGAAGCACGTCGGAGCCCAGCCCTTCGGCTCGTGGGTCGGGCAGACGAAGAGCCCCATGTTCTTGGTGTAGGGCATGATCAGGCCGCTCCACTGGACATAGCCGTTGCTGCTGTTCGCGCCATTGATGTAGTAGTACGACATGGGCAGCGTGTCGTCGTAGTCGCCGGCGTACATCATCATGGCCAGGCCGAGTTCCTTGGCATGGGTGAGGCAGGTCGTCTGTCGGGCTTTCTCGCGAGCTTTGGCGAACACGGGGAATAGGATGGCGGCCAGGATCGCGATGATGGCGATCACGACCAGAAGCTCGATGAGCGTGAAGCCTCCGGTGGTCCGCCGCTTGCGGAGCAGTCGGTCCATTGTGTCCTTCCTTTCCGGTGCGTGCCGAGCCAGGTGAGTAAACTGGGTTGTGGCAGGTCCCCGGCCGGGTGTCTGCCCGGGAACTAGCCTACCGGGGCGCCGTTATGTCACGGTTAGGGGAGTGTTAGGTTGAGGTTAAGCGGGCGCCAGGCGGCTGAGGAGTGAGCCGGTCTTGTCGACGAACCTCGGTACGATCTACCTAGCCGACAATCTGGAGGTGCTCACGGGGCTCGCGTCCGGCTCCGCCAACCTCATCTACATAGACCCGCCATTCAACACAGGCAAGGTTCAGCAGAGGACTCAGATCCGCACCATCGGCTCAGAGGATGGCGACCGAGTGGGGTTCAAGGGTCGTCGCTACGAGACGATCGCGCTCGGCAAACGCGGCTTCCGTGATCTGTTCGACGACTACCTCGCCTTCCTTGAGCCGCGGCTTGCCGAGGCGCACCGGGTCCTGGCGCCGGATGGGACGCTCTACTTCCACGTGGACTACCGTGAGGTCCACTACTGCAAGGTGCTCCTCGATGCCATCTTCGGCCGCGAGTGCTTTCTCAACGAGGTCATCTGGGCCTACGACTATGGGGGCCGGTCGAAGACCAGGTGGCCGCCCAAGCACGACAACATCCTGGTGTACACCAAAGACCCGAGGCGGTACACGTTCAACTGGGATGACATCGAGCGAATCCCCTACATGGCCCCTGGGCTGGTTGGCCCAGACAAGGCAGCCCGCGGCAAAGTGCCCACGGACACATGGTGGCATACGATTGTGCCAACCCACGGTTCGGAGAAGACCGGCTACCCCACGCAGAAGCCTCTCGGCATCCTCAAGCGCATCATTGGGGCTTCCTCGCGGAAGGGGGACGTGGTTCTGGACTTCTTCGCCGGCAGCGGCACCACGGGAGCCGCCTGTCTCGCACTGGGCAGACGGTTTGTGCTGGTAGACAACAGCCCCCAGGCCCTCGAGGCAATGGCCCGCCGGTTCGCCGGCGTGGCCGGCATTCAATGGGTGGGATTCGATCCCGGAGCCCACGCCGGGGATGTCGGTCCCTTGGCCCCTTAACCATGTCATAATGCCAGGGTGCTATCATCCTCGGCGGGCGGGAGAGGGGGCGCTCCGGGTCCCGAGGCGCGCCCCGCGGCCCCATTCCATGATAGGTGAGGCATGACGATGCCGGGCACCATTCTGGTCGTCGAGGACGATCAGGACATCGCCGACTCGGTCGCCTACTCGCTGCGGCGTGAGGGCTACGAGGTCGAGGTCGCGTATGATGGCTCCGAGGGCGTTCGCGTGGGGCTCGAGCAGAAGCCCGACCTGGTGATCCTCGATCTGATGCTTCCGGGCCTGAGCGGCTTTGGCGTGTTCCGCGAGCTTCGGAGACGTTCGACCGTGCCCGTCATCATGTTGACCGCCCGCGTCAGCGAGAATGATCGCGTGGCCGGACTCGAGCTCGGGGCCGATGACTACATCACCAAGCCATTCTCACTTCGCGAGTTGGTGGCGCGCGTCAAGACCGTGCTGCGGCGTGCCGAGCAAGCGGCCGGCCCCGCCGACGAGGTGCTCACCGTGAAAGGGCTCGTGATCGACCGTGGCCGGCGGACGGTGACGGTAGATGGCCGCCAGGTCACCCTGACGCCCCAGGAGTTCGCCCTGCTCGAGTGCCTGGCTCGGCACCCGGGGCGAGCCATGTCGCGTGAGGTCCTCCTCCAGCAGGCGTGGAGTGAGAGTGAGTACATTGATCCCCGGACCGTCGACGTTCACGTGCGCTGGGTCCGGGGCAAGATCGAGGCTGAGCCCAGCCAGCCCACGCGGATTCTCACCGTGCGGGGCGTCGGCTACAAGCTGGCGGAGTGAGCCGTGCACATGGCACGGTGGACCCGATCATTGGCTGTCCACGCAACACTGCTCGCCTTGGTGCTCGTCTCAGCCAGCCTCTACACCTACCACACCACGCGGGCTCGCCTGGTATCGGAACTCCGGCTGCGGCTGGAGGTGGCCTGCGCTCTTGCGGAGGACTCGCTGGTCCGGCAGCCTCCCATGCAGGGGGAACTGCCGGGGCGCGTCATCGAGCTGGCAGCGCTCTGCTCGGCACGCGTCGAGGCCTTCTCACCGCCCGGGGTGCTCGAGGCCGCGTCGGAGGAGACGCTCTCGAGCGCCGATCAGCGTCTGGAACCCGAGGTAGCCAGCGCGCGGTCGCAGGGCCACGGGGTCGCCGAGCGACGTGTGGTTCCACATCACCCTGCGCGCCTGTTCGTCGCCCGCTATCGCCCGGGCGGCCGTTGGCTTGTACGGCTCTCGGCCCCCCTGGACTCTATCGCGGATGCCGCGCTGAGCTCGGCGTGGAAGACCCTCTTGGCCGGCACTCCCTCCGCCATTGCTCTGGTGGGACTGCTGGCGTGGGGTCAGCGCGTGTGGGCGCGGTCCACCGGACTGGTTCGGGACCGCATCGCGGCCATGGGGGCTGCCGGCGAGACCACAAGACGGGACACCGCCATCCCGCCCGAACTCCGGCCGCTCGTCGAGGCGTGTGCCGACTCAGCCCAGCGCCTTGGGCAGTCTCAGCGCGAGCTGGGTGACGCCGTCTCGCGCCTCACAACCATCCTGGACCAGATGGCCGACGGCGTGCTCCTTCTCAGCCCTGATCAGAGCATCCAGGTGATCAACCCCGCTGCGGCCGCCATGCTTGGTACCGATCGACGCGTGGCGACCGGCCGCCCGCTGGTGGAAGCTACCCTGGACTTCGACCTCGCCGAGCTCGTTCGCCGCGCCCTCGGCACGGGTGTCATGGTCGAGGACCGGCCGCGCCTGTCCGATGACGGCGCCCGGGTCATCTCAGCGGCGGCCAAGCCGCTGATCGGACCGGCCGGCGAGCGCGCCGGTGTGATCATCACGCTCCGCGACGTGACGCAGGCGCACCGGTTCCAGGAGGCCCGCCAGGACTTCGTCGCCAACGCCAGCCACGAGTTGCGTACTCCATTGGCCGCCATCTCGGCCATGGCCGAGACCCTTCAGGACGGCGCGGCGGACGACCCCGGTGCCCGCGCCAGATTCCTCGCTCGCATCATCGACACCACGCGGCGCATGACCCAGCTCGTAGACGACATGATGGCATTGGCCCAGTTGGAGGAGAGCAGCTCCCCAGGCCCCCGGGGACGGCTCCTGGATGTGCGGGCGGCGCTGGAGGATGCGGCGTCTCGACTCGAGCCTCAAGCCGCTGCGCGAGGTATCTCGATCACGATCGACACACCCGGTGAGCTCCGTCTATGGTGCTGCGAGGACGACCTCGCCGCCGCTTTGGTCAACCTGGTGGACAACGCCGTGAAGTACTCACCCGATGGCGCGGAAGTGCGACTGGAGGCCAGCGAATCCGACGATATGGTACGAATTGGCGTTATCGACCACGGTCCGGGCATCCCGGAGAAGAGCCGAGAGCGCGTCTTCGAGCGTTTCTACCGAATCGACAAGGGGCGGTCTCGTCTGGTGGGTGGCACGGGCCTCGGGCTGAGTATCGTCCGCCACGCCATCGAGCGCAACGGGGGCCGCGTGTGGGTCGAGAGCCCCGAGCACCCGGGTTCGCGGTTCGTGGTGTTGCTGCCCGCCCGACCTCCGGCGACGCCGCCTTAACACGGGCTTAAGCCCCTCGGACGCGCCGTGCCCCGAGAATGTGTTAAGGCTCGCTGGCCGACATCTCCTGAAGGCCGAGCGGGGCCACACAACACGATAAGGCGGGAGCCAGACCCAGATGAGACGAAGTCAGTGGACCAGCATCGCGATATCCCTGGGGCTTGTCGGCAGCGCACTGCTTGGGGGATGCGCCAAGCCGGAGGAGACCGAGGAGCCGGCAGCGCCCGTGGTGAGCACTAAAAAGGCATCTCAGCCGGGGGCCGGCGGCGCCGGGGGCGAGATCGTGGCCAAGGGGTCCGATACCCTGTTGCAGGTCGCTCAGGCCATGGCCGAGGCCTATCAGGCGGCCAACCCGGGCGTCAAGATCAGCGTGTCCGGTGGGGGTTCTGGCACCGGCTTTCAGGCGCTGATCGAGAAGACGTGCGACATTGCCAACGCCTCGCGTCAGATCAAGAATGAAGAGGTTGAGCAGGCCAAAGCCAAGGGAATCGAGCCGGTCGAGAACCTGATTGGCTACGACGGCATCGCCGTCATCGTCAACAAGGCGAATCCGGTGAACGAGCTCACCGTGGACCAGATCTCCGACCTGTATGTTGGCTCGACCAACTCGTGGGACAAGCTCGGTGGCAAGGGCGAGGTCGTCCTGGTCTCCCGCGATTCCACCTCTGGAACCTATGAGTACTTCCTTGAGGAGATCATCAAGAAGGGCGACAAGAAGAGCACGCGCGAGTTCGCCCCGAGCATCATGGCCCTGCAGTCCAACCCTGACGTTCGGCGTCAGGTGACCGAGTCTGAGGGCGCCATTGGCTATATCGGCCTCGGGTATGTCGACGATTCGGTGAAAGTCATCGGCGTGATCGGCAAGAAGGGCGGCGCGGCCGTGATGCCGTCCGTCGAGACCGTGAAGGATGGCTCCTACCCCATCTCACGCCCGCTTTACATGTACACCGACAAGAACGCGCCTAAGAAGGTCTCGGACTACATCAGCTGGGTCTTGGGCGATGAGGGACAAGCCATCGTCAAAGAGAAGGGCTTCGTGCCCAAGTAGGCCCTGCACAGAGCTCGCACACCCATGACGGAGATGGCGGCCGGCAGCGGCCGCCATCTCCGATGCAGAGGACACCCGATGAAGCTGCGCCGCATTGGCCGCGTGTTGGAGTGGGCCATTGAGCTTGTCATCCGCTCCTGTGGCGTGGCCTCCGTTGTGTTCGTGATCCTGATCCTGGCGTTCCTGCTGCGAAACGCGCTTCCGGCATTCAACAGCGTGAGCCTGGGTGAAGCGCTGGGCGGCAGACTGTGGCGGCCGACGAGCAATCCTCCTCAGTTTGGGTTCCTGCCGCTGATTCTGGGCAGTGCTCTCGTCACGGTCGGCTCGTTGCTGATCTCGGTTCCCATCGGGATCGGGGCTGCCGTGTTCCTGGCCGAAGTGGCGCCTCGGCGCGTGCGCGAGATCGCCAAGCCCATCGTGGAGCTTCTGGGCGCAGTCCCATCTGTCGTGTTCGGCTTCGTCGGTCTGATGCTAGTCGGCGCGTGGATTCAGAGAGCATCGAGGGCAGCGGGGGATGCGTTGCCGGGTCCCGATTGGCTCAAGACCGCGCTGAACATGCCCTCGAGCATGGCGGCCATCACGGGCGCGGTGCTGTTGGCACTCATGACTCTGCCCACCATCGTGTCGATCGCCGAGGACGCGTTGGATAGCGTGCCGGAGCGTTTCCGGCAGGGCTCTCTTGCTCTCGGCGCCACCCGCTGGCAGACGATTCGGGGCGTCACCATCCCGGCCGCGCGTTCGGGCATCATGGCCTCCGTCATGCTCGGAGTGGGCAGGGCGGTCGGCGAGACCATGACGGTTCTGATGGTCACGGGCAACGCCGCGGTGGTCCCGTCATTGACCACCGGCCTGTTCCGTCCCGTGCGAACCATGACGGCCACCATCGCTGCCGAGATGGGGGAGACCGCCCATCAGACGCCTCACTTCCACGTCCTCTTCCTGCTCGGACTGCTGCTCTTCCTCATCACCTTTTGCGTGAACACGACGGCTGACATCATCACGCACAGGGGGCGCCATGAGCACTAGCACGCTCCCGCGAGCGGAGGCCTGGCCCAGTACCCCGTCGGCCCGGCGGGCCCGCCGGGTCCAGGCCGTCGCCTTCGTGGCGCTGGGCGCCTCGGCACTGGCCATCATGGTACCGGCCGTGCTGTTCGTGGGCTTTGTGGTCGTGCGCGGGGCTTCGGCCATCAACTGGGAGTTCATCACGGCCATGCCGCGCGACAACATGCGGGCGGGCGGCATCATGCCCGCCATAGTGGGATCCCTCTACCTGGTCGTGGTCACCATGGCCCTGGCCACTCCCGTTGGCATACTCGCCGCTGTCTATCTGAGCGAGTATGCGCGAAAGGGGCCCCTGGTCCGCGCCATCCGCGTCGCCATTCTCAACCTGGCGGGTGTGCCCTCCATCGTATATGGCCTCTTCGGCATGGGTCTCTTCGTGATGGTCGTGATGCCGCAGGTGCTGCGGCTGACACGGGGCGGTGGCGAGTCCGGCAAGAGTGCGTGCCTTCTGGCCGCTGCCGCGACCATGGCGGTACTGATCCTGCCCATCGTCATCGCAACCACGGAAGAGGCGCTTCGGCAGGTCCCCCAGGGGCTCCGCGCCGCCAGCCTCGCCCTGGGAGCCACTCGGTGGCAGACGATCTGGCGTGTCGTGATCCCTAACGCCTTGCCCGGCATCCTGACTGGGCTGGTGCTCGCGGTGGGGCGGGCGGCGGGCGAGACGGCGCCGATCCTGCTGACAGGTGCCTTCTTCTGGATGTCCCACCTGCCCCGACCAGCCGAGGCACTGCTCGAACCCTTCATGGCGCTCCCGTTCCATCTCTTCACAGTTTCGACGCAAATGCCCGATGCCCCGGAGAAGCTTCGCTGGGGCACCGCCCTCGTGCTCATCATCATGGTCGTCGGAGCCAACTCCATCGGGATCGTGATCCGGAGCTGGCTGCGGACGAGAAGGAAGGTCTAGGCTCGGATGGCTACGGCACCCGGACTCATGGTCGGCAGTGTCGATGCGGATCCCGTCAGTGACTGCCGGTGCGCCAAGTTTGAGACCCACGGGTTGACCGTGCACTACGGGGGATTCGAGGCCCTCAAAGCGGTGGACGTCGCCATCGGAAGCTGTGAGGTCACGGCGCTCATCGGCCCATCGGGATGCGGGAAGTCAACCTTCCTGCGGTGCCTCAATCGCATGAACGACATGATTGATGGTGTCCGCATTAGCGGTCAGGTCGTCATGGATGGTCAGGATGTCTACGACCGACGTGTCGACGTGGTCGAACTGCGGAAACGGGTCGGGATGGTGTTCCAGCAGCCCAATCCCTTTCCCATGAGCATCTTCGACAACGTGGCCTATGGCCCGCGGCTCCACGGGACACGCAAGATGTCGGACCTCGAGGTGATTGTCGAGCGCACTCTGCGCGAGGCGGCCCTGTGGGATGAGGTGAAGGACAAGCTGCGCCAATCGGCGCTCGCGCTCTCCGGCGGCCAGCAGCAGCGCCTGTGTATCGCACGGGTCATGGCCGTACAGCCCGAGGTCATCCTCATGGATGAGCCGTGCAGCGCCCTGGACCCTAACGCCACATTCCGCATCGAGGAGCTCATGCTGTCCCTGCGGGAGAACTACACCGTCATCATCGTGACCCACAATATGTACCAGGCGGCGCGCTGCTCGCAGAAGACCGGGTTCTTCCTCCTTGGCGAGCTGGTTGAGTTTGGTGATACCGAGCAGGTCTTTCAGGCACCGGCCGACCGGCGCACCGAGGACTACATCAGGGGGCGGTTCGGATGATCGACACTCAGCCAGGCGCGCCACGATCGGTCTTCACGTCCGAGCTGGTCGAGCTCCACGACACGGTGCTTCGCATGGGCACCTTTGTGATGAGCATGCTCGAACGCGGCTTGCAGGCCCTGGTCGAACAGAACCTGGAGCTGGCGGAGGAAGTGCGCCGAAGCGACGACGTGGCCGATGCCCTCGATATCGGCATCGAGGAGGCGGCGCTGAGACTCCTCGCGCTCCAGCACCCCAGGGCCAGTGATCTGCGCTGCGTGGCCGGCGCCATTCGCATCGCCGCCGATCTCGAGCGCGTGGGCGACTACTCTAAGGACATCGCCAAGGTCGCCCGGCGCCTCCACGCCGAGCCCTATCACTGGGCCCTCGAGGACATCCCGCTCATGGGCAGGCGCACCCATGAGATGATTCGGATGGCACTGCGTTCGTTCGTGGAGCGGGACCTCGAGCTGGCGCGGCAAGTCGCGGAGATGGATCGTGAGGTCGATTCCCTGTGGCGCACCGTGAGGGACCAACTCATCGGCCACATGCGCGACGACCCGGGCAACGTCTTTCAGGGCACCCACCTGTTGCTCGCGGCCCGTTATCTCGAGCGCATTGGCGATCACACGGTGAACGTTGTCGAGCGCGTCAGCTACATGGAGACCGGTCGCCTCGAACACCTCGTGTAGACCGAGGGCGCCGGTCCCCTTGCTTGGATGGGAGCAGCCGGTGCGGTGCCCGCGGCGACCGTCTTGCGTTCCTAAGCCGCGTGGTCCTCGCCGATGACGATGACCTCGGGTTCGAGGCGCACGCCGTGCACCTCGAGGACTCGGGCCGTGACGAGGTCGATCAGAGCCAGCACGTCGGCTGCGGTGGCCCCGCCGGTGTTGATGATGAAGTTGGCGTGCTTCTCCGACACCTGGGCTCCGCCGATCCGGGTGCCTTTGAGGCCCGCTGACTCGATGAGCGGCCCGGCGAAGTGCCCCGCCGGGCGTTTGAACACGCTCCCGGCGCTTGGGGCATCCAGCGGCTGGCTCGCGCGTCGTCGCGCGCAGTAGTCGCGGTGGCGCTCGCGAATGGCGTCGGCATCGCCGGGCGCCAGTCCAAGGGTCGCCTCCAGCGCGATCCAGCCTTCGGCGCGGAAGGCCGACGTCCGGTAGCCGAAGGCGCAGTCGTCCCGCCCGAACACCCGGCTCTCGCCGTCGGTGCGAACCGCCCGCACCTCGAGCACGAGGTCGCCGATGGATCCCCCATAGGCCCCCGCGTTCATGGCCAGAGCGCCCCCCAGCGTGCCGGGGATGCCGACGGCAAACTCCAGACCCGTCAGGCTATGCTCGGCTGCGGCCTCGCACAGGTCGCGCACCTTGGCCCCTGTCTCGGCGCGAATCCTCGGCGGATTCACGTCGATGCGTGCCAGGCCTGGACCCAGGCGGATCACCAGACCGCGGACGCCGCCGTCTCGGACCAGCAGGTTCGTGCCCTGGCCCATGAAGGTCACCGGTAGCGATAGGTCGCGCGCCGCGCGCACGAGTGAGCCGACCTGATCCGCCGACGTGGGCGATGCCAGATAGTCGGCCGGGCCGCCGATGCGGAACGAAGTGTATGCCGCAAGCGGTTGGTTACACGCGATAGGTGTGGCGGAGAGCTCCTCGAGCTTGGTGGCGATGGGGTCGTGCACGGTTACCGTCCTGGTCTGCCTGGCTCGGCCCGCCGGCCGTCGGCTGAGTTCATACAGTATAATGGCTTACTCGCTGGGGCGACGAACGGAAGGGTCCCCATGGGATGCGACTCCAGTTCAGGTTGTTGCGCGGGTCCCCGGCCATTTGCCGTCAGCGCTTCGGTGCGCCAGGCACTGCACCGGGTGGCGGCCTCCGGAGCCCCTCTGCTCTCGTTTGGCCAGACCGTCTTCTGGGATGAGCCGACCAAGACTCTGCTGATCGGCGCCATGGAGTCCCTGGGCCTGCAGATCCCGGTTGTCTTTGGCATCCACGACACCGACTACTTCAGCAAGTTGCCGCGGCGGGGCCGGGCGGCTGCCGCCGGTAGCTCAGTGTGTGGGATGTACAGCATCGCCCCGCACAACGATGGCACGACCCGCGAGCTGTGGGCCGCGGTCGGCGAGATCTCTGCCCTGTTCGCCAGCGAGACCCCGGTCTCCGTGCGCGACCTGCACCACTACCGCGTGCCCCTGAGACGTCTGGCGTCGGGATCTCCCGACGGGGCAACCTCCTTCATCGACCGCGAGACCGAGGCGTGGGGCTGGCGCGGTCTCGTGCGGCTCGACGAGCACGACATCGTGGGGCTCGATGTCGCGGTGGACGAGGCCAACTCGCGGTGTATCGAGTGCATGGTCCGCTGGGGGCTCGAGACCACGCTCGCCCTGGTCGCGGACGAGCCGACCCAGGCGGCCGTGCGTGCGTTCACCCGCCAGGCTCTGTGTCACGTTCGGGCGGCCCTGGCTCGACATCATGGGCGCCGCCTCAGCCGAGCGTTTCGGTCCATCCTCACGCGCACGATTGAGGCCATTCTGGGCCACGTTCCCACTGGCCTGACGGTCACCGCGTGCAGCGAGTACTTCATCTTCAACACCAACACCGCCCAGCGGGCTCGTTTCGCGCCCATCGACTGGTTCCTGGCTCCCAGCACGACCGAGGCGGCTCGCAGGGCCTACAACCAGGCCGTCGCGGGCTCGGGCGCCTACACGCTTGCGCAGTTCGGAGACGGAGCGTTGCCCTTCGACGTCGTGGTCCCAAATCGGGGACGCGGGACGCTCCGCCTGGCCGCCAACGAGGCGCTGGTCGATCTGCCCGGTGGCACCGTGTCCATGGGGCCGACCACTTTCCTGCGGGACCGGAACGACCTGGCCGCGCTTGTCGAGCGCCGGTTCGGAAGGAACTGCATGATCACGGCTAAGGCGGTGGTCCTGCCGTGCCTGTTCCTCTGCGAGGGCGTCATGGTACTCAATGAGGGGGCGTCGGCGTACATCGGCCACGGCACGCGTGCATTCGTCCAGGCCCTCAGGCAGGCCGGTGTGGGCTTCCGCCTGTTCCCCATCCTCCGACTCCACTATGGCACCTTCGACAGCCTGGGTGCCCTGTCGACGGAGTTCACGCTCCCCCGTCACTTGGCCCGGGCGTTCGGCAAGCAGCGGATCACGGCGGGGGAGTTTGCCTCGCGCTGGCGCCAAGTGGTCGCCGAGCAGGAGCAGCTGCTCGGACATGTGGGCTGGCATTCGTCGCCCCAGGCCATGGTCGACCACATCCGCGAGCGCGACGAGGCCACCTGGGGTCCTGTCGCCGAGGAGTACCGCCAGGTCCGGCAGAGCATGAGGGCCGAGGGGGGGCGTATCCGGGCGCTGGCCGCCGATCTGGCCCGGGCGCGTGACGACTATCGCCAGGCGCGTGCCCATATGATCGAGCTCGAACGGCGCAGCGGGTGCATCCGCCGGGAGATCCTCAAACCGCTGTGGGAGGCCGGGTCAAACCTCACGGCCGAGGCGCGGACTCGGCTCGAGCGGGCACAAGAGGAGCGATCCATGCTGCAGGCGCAGATCGCGGCTACTGCCGCGGCGGCCCGTTCGGCGTCGGCCCGCTGGCGCGCCCTGAGGGCACAGATCGCTCGTCTGGACCGCGAGGGCCCCCTGGCCGGCCTCCGGCGGCGGGCTCAGGAGATCGAGCATCAGGTGGAAATGGAGCGCTTCTGCATCGTGCGTGACGCTCTGCTGACCCGTGGGCTGGTGAAAGCCGACCACCGGCCTTCGGCTTGGTGGATGCTCGCCCTCGATGGCGGCCGGGGCTGGTTGCCCGCCGTGGGCGAGTCCATGGAAGCCTACCTGGAGGAGCTGGCTCCCGACGTGCTCCCCCGCTGTTGGTCGCTGGCGGCCGGGGGGCAGTAGCCAAGTGGACTCGGCGGAGACACTCACCGCACTCCGTTTCGTCAAGATGCACGGAACGGGCAACCACTTCGTCCTGATTGACGGGCGCCAAGGCCCTGAGCGCGACTGGTCGGAGCTGGCCGAGGCCCTATGCCAAGCTCGCTACGGTGTCGGCGCGGATGGCCTCCTCGTCGTTCTCCCGTCGGACCGCGGCGTGGCGCGCATGCGCATGTTCAATGCCGACGGCAGCGAGGACATGTGCGGGAACGGGCTCCGCTGTGTGGTGCGCTATCTGGCCGAGCGCGGCGAGATGCCTGCTGGCCATGGAACCGTGGAGGCGCTCTCCGGCTCGCGCGAAGTGGCCATCGTCGAGAGGGAGGACCAGTCCTGGTACCGTGTTGAGCTCGGTGAGCCCTCGTTGGCTGCCGCGGACATCCCCTCCCTCCTCCCAGTTGACCCGGCGATCGATTACGCTTTGCAGGTCGATGGCAGACCCGTGCGGGTCACCCTGGTCTCGATGGGCACGCCGCACGCTGTGGTGCTGAACCAGATGCCGCCAGATGATGAGGAGTGGCGGCATCTGAGTTGCCGAATCGAACGGCATCCCGCCTTCCCCGATCGGATCACGGCCACGTGGGCCGAAGTCGAATCATCGGGTTCGCTGCGAGCCCGCTTCTTCGAGCGCGGTGTCGGTCCGACCCTGGCGTGTGGGACCGGGGCGTGCGCCGCGGTTGTTGCGGCGGCACTCCAGGGCTCGTGCGAACGGTCCGCCCGAGTGAACATGCCCGGGGGCTCGGTAGACGTCGAGTGGCGTGCCGATGGGCATGTCGTGCTCACCGGTCCGGCCGTCACGGTGTTCGAGGGCGAGTGGCCGCGGGTGCCGTGCATCCGCTAACCGCGCATCGCCTCGTCGCAGCACTCGCGAGCCGCGGAGCAAAAGGCGCATCCTGGATCATCGCACAACAGCGCCGCGGCGTCGCGGGCCAGAAGATCCCGGGTGGCCTGGAGCACGTGCTCGCCGAGCATCAGATAGCTTCGGGCGTCGCCGACGGTCCCCGTCGCCAGCTGCCCTCTGGAGGCAAGTTCGTCCTGCACCACGTTGAAGCCGCCGCTGCACCCCGGGTTGTCGCGAGGTGGAACCACGACCTCACGTCCGTCGGGCAACACCATCAACAGATCCCGGTGGTAGCCGGGGTAGAACACGACCCCAAAGTACGGGGGACGCGACAGCGCCTCGCCCACATGGATGAGCGAGTTGCGACGGCAGTCCACACCCAAAAGCAACACTTTCCCTCCGCGCTCGGCAAGCCGGTGGAACGGACTCCCAATACCCAGAGCTGTTGCTTCGGGGTGCCCTGACGCGATCGCGGCGGCGTCGCGCCCCCACACCGTGGCTGAGTGGGTCGGATGGCGGCTCCGAACCGCCCCGGGGCTGCGCCGAAGTGTCTCGGTGAGCAGACCCGTGTACGACGGCGTCTCGGTGAGGACAAAGCGGGCCATCGGCGGGGTCATGGTGGGCATCAGGAGTGTGCCATTGGGTCCCACTGTCGTCTGGAGGGCTCGAAGGACTGCCGGGGCTCCTCCCTCGACCCAGCCGAGCGCTTTCATCGAGCTGTGCACGGCGAGCTGATCGCCGTCATGCACACCCAGGGCCCGAAGGTGGCACACGAGATCAGCAACGGTCCATCCCACGGGTGCGGGTCACTCCTTCGGCCGTCTCACATCCAGAGCCGCGGATCCCCTCGCCTGGCTCCGATCGACTCGAGGTCTCGCACCGCCATCCTCGCACGGCTCCTGCCATGCGAACAGGGGACTGCGTCCGCCCTCCTCTTCCGAGACGATCCCCACCGGCGTCATCCGGTAACGACGGTACAGGCGGGTGTAGGCCGACTCCCCCATGGCGCACGCAAACGCCGCCCGGCCCGGGGCAGTCCCAACGCCGACTCAGTCGCCACTGGCTCCGAGGCTGGCCCCGGGCTGATAGTACGACCGTCGCTTCACACTCGTCAGCACACCGTCGAGATAGCGGGACGGATCCTTCGACACGCCGATCCCGCTGCCCCACTCAATCCAGGCGTCCCGGGCCAGCCCGTCGTTGTCGTTGACGAGGATCGACAGACCCATGGCGCTCCCCGCCTTGGCCGTGACACCGGGCAGCAGGGCCCAGGGCAGCCGCAGCTCAAAGCGCATCCCGCCCTGGCGCGGCAGAGCCGCGGCCTCGAAGCCCGCGACAGGCCCCTCGGGTTCTCCTTGTGCCGACGCGCGACGATAGAGCGCGCACTGGTCGCCCACCCGGGCCAAGTCGAACTCGAAGTGGGGAGCGTCGGGCGCCCGGGCGCAGGCCGGGTCGATGGCAAACTGAATGCCGTCTCCCTGCCAGGTATCCGCTCCCTGCGCCGGCTGGCAGAACCGGTCGTCCGTCACATCGGCGGCCAGGTAGAACGCCGATTCATCCCATGCGAGATACACCCTGGATGAGAGATCGTCGGGGCCGTTCCATCCGTGGATCACATGCACTTGCGCCTCGTTATCGAGGACCACCGGGTCGAGACGTGACCAGTCGGCCAGATCGCCATCGACCGTGACGGGGCCTGGCAGGTGCCGGATGGCATACAGCGCGAGTGTGGCCGAGTCCTCGGCCACGACAACACCGTCTTGGACGACCTCGATCTTCAGGGTACTTCCGGCCGGCGATGGCGAGGTCTTCAACGGGACCCCGATGGTCAGGCTCTCGCCGGGCGGCACGCTCTTGGGCTCATTGCCGGAACTCACGGCACCGGCCCGAACGATGACCCGGCGGTCGACGCCGGAGACGTTGGTGACCGTGGCCTCGGCGGTGCTCGGCTTGGTGGGCCTCACGCGTGTCCGGAACGGCGCGGCGACGCGGATGGTGCCAAAGAGCTCGCAGGGGCCGCCCGCCCCGGTGGCCACCACCCGCACCGCATAGTCGCCCGGACGCGCTACCAGGGGAACCTGCACGGCGATGCCACCCGCCACCGGCGACGCCACGAAACCGGCAGGCAAACCGGGAGTGGTGACTGACTGGGCCGAAAAGCCAGTGATGGACCAGGTGGCCGTCTCGCCCGGATAGGTCACTAGCGGGTCGGGGGCCAAGGCCGCCGACGCCAGGAAGGGTGCCTCGCCCGCGAAGCGACAGAAGGTTGGGAAGCGGCCAACCGCCAGCGCTGCGTCTGGCCCCTTGAGCCGCACCGGGCGGGTGTTGCCCATCAGATCGAACTCGCGCCCCTCGCCGCCGAATGGGACGGACAGGCTCCCCTGGTCGCCCGTGGCCCAGGCGACGAGCACACGATCCGGCCCGGCCGCGAACAGGTAGCCTACGGCCTCCCGGCTGGCGATCCGCGTCACCAGCGACCGGCCCTCAAGCAGGTCCGCCGTCGTCCGCAGCGCGTGCAGGCACGGCTTGGGCGTGTTGTCGGCAAACACGATGCCGAAGTTATGCTCATTGTAGGCCGGGTCGGTACCGTTCTGGTAGTCGTACCAGAAGAGCTTCTCGACACCCGATGACAGGGCGATCACATAGGTGCGCGCCAGATACGCGGCCTGGGTACGCAGGTCGACGCCGGACGTCCCGGTGTGGTTGGGGTAGCCGATCTCGGTGATCCAGATGGGCTTCGCCGCGTCATCGTACTCCGTCATGACCTTGCGAACCGCACCAATGGCGTCGGCCAGGCCGGCATCCGGCGCGGTAGGGTACTGGTACGGATGGATGTTCACCACGTCGAACGAGCCCTTGCAGCCGGCCTGGTAGAGCATCCGGATGTAGTCGACTGGCGCCCCGGCCGTGCCACCCATGAGCACCTGGCACTCGGGGTTGGCTTCCTTGGCGGCGCTGTAGGTGGCTTTCAGCAGCTCCACGTACTCGTCATCGGTCGAGAGCCAGAACCCGATGTTTGGCTCGTTCCAGACTTCCCAGTAAGTAATCGAGTCTTTGTAGCGCGCCACGTTCTCCCGTACGTATGCCAGCCACGGCTCGAGCTTGGGCGCGTAGTTCGCGGCATCGCCGTCGGCTCCCGCGGGCTTCGTCGATGCCCATTCAACCCCGTAGCACAGAATGGGAAGCAGGCTGATGCCGCACTCGCGGGCATCGGCGACCAGCTGGTCGAACCGCTCGAACGCGAAGGCACCCGGCCCGGGCTGCTGGATACCCCACAGCCAGTCACAGCGGCACCACTTGATGCCCGCGCGCTGCATCATCCGGAGCTCCTCGAGGCTGGGGATGTGCCCGTTGATCCCGAAGGCCGATTCGGGCGTGAGCCCGGATCGCGGCGCTGGCGGCAGCACGCTCAGGGTCAGGGCGTCTGAGGCCGAGACATCGCCGACGGACGCCCTGGCGGTCACCTCCACCGGTCCCAGGGCCGACAAGGGCACCTGAACCTCCCGCGACACCGTAGCCTGCCCGTCCAGCTTCACCTGGCCATGCTGACGGACGACCAGGTCTCCCGAGAACGTCTTGGCTCGGACCCGAAGATCGGCCAACCCCTGAAGGCCGGTCGGATTGTGTACGCTGACCAGGACTGTGGCGCTCCCCTCGCCCGCCAGGTAGACTGGCGAGCTCTGGCTGGTCACCTCGACTCTCAGAACTCCGTCCGCGTCCTGGGCCACCACGGGCAACAGCGCGAGTAGGCAGTAGGCTGCGGCCATTATGGCCCGCGGCGTATCGATCGGTCTCATCCAAGCACCCCCATGGTGGCGCCACCAAGCCCCGTGGGGCTTCTCAGCGCAGGAAGGCGAAGTAGAGCGTGCCGAAGGCCGCGCACGCATAGGTCAACCCGTGGATCTGGCGCCACTGCCCCCGCGCCACTTTCAGCAGGACATAGCTCAGGAAGCCTACCGAGATCCCCGCGCTGATGTTCAGGTCGACCACCATCACAAGGATCGTCAGGAAGGCCGGCACACCGTCGCTGGCCCAGTCGATGTGGCGGGTGGCGCCCATCATCATCGCACCGACGATGACGAGAGCGGGCGCGGTAATCGGATGCACGATGGTACCGTCGGGCAAAGCGATTCCGCCGCCCAGGGCCCGTACCAGCGGGGCGGTGAACAGCGCCAGGAGAAACAGAGCGGCGGTGACCATGTTGGCCAGCCCGGTGCGCCCGCCCGATGCCACCCCGGCGGCGCTCTCGACGTAGCTCGTCACCGTCGACGTGCCCACGACGGCACCCACCACTGTTGATGCCGCATCGGCCGCCAGCGCCCGTCCAGCCCGCGGCAGCTGGCCGTCTCGCATGAAACCGGCCTGCTGTGCCACCCCAATGAGTGTGCCGACCGTGTCGAACATGTCCAGATAGAGGAAAGTGAGGATAACGATAATCGACTCGGGTCGCACCAGAATGTTAGGCATGCGGAGCTGGCCTAGCGTTGGCCCCACCGACGGCGGCAGGTCCAGTGCCGAGGAGGGGGCAGCCGCCAGGCCGGTGGCGTAGCACAACACCGCCGATGCCGCCATGCCGAGTAGCATGGCACCCGGCACACGGCGGGCCATCAGGACCGAGGTCACCGCCAACCCGACTAGGGCCACCACCACGGTGGGCTCGGACAGATCTCCCAGGGCCATCAGCGTGCCTCGCCCGGGCACGGCGAGGCCAGCATCGTGTAATCCCACCAGCGCGATGAGCATACCGATGCCCGCTCCGATGGCATGGCGAAGGCCCACCGGGATCGCGTCGATCAGCTTCTCGCGCACGCGGAGGATCGATAGGGCAAGGAACACGCCACCCGCCACTGCCACGGCACCCAGGGCCTCTTGCCACGAGTACCCCATGCCGCCGGCCGCCGACGTCCCGCACACGGTGGCGGCGAAGAAAAAGTTGTGCCCCATGGCGGGGGCCAGTGCGATGGGGTAGTTGGCCAGAAGGCCCATCAGAAGCGTGCCGGCGGCTGATGCGACGCATGTGGCCACCATCACGGCCCCAAAGTCCATGCCGGTCGACGACAGCACCTGCGGTTGCACGACGATGATGTAGCTCATGGTGGCGAAGGTCGTGGCTCCCGCCAATGCTTCCGTGCGAAGGGTCGTGCCATTCTCCTGGAGTCTGAACGTGCGCTCGAGGGCTCCCACCGGGCCTCCCGTTCCCTCGCCGCCTAGGGTCGCTGCGGCCGGCGTTCGAGCACGGGCCAAGCTCTCTCGACTGTCTTCTGGCGGCCTTCGAGCTCGGCCTTCACCGTCACGCGGGGCCCATGGCCGCTGAGCGGAGCCTGGGCAATGAACTCGCCTCGTTCGTCGGGGGTAACCGCCTGACCGTTGACTGTGACGATCACACCCCGCTCGACGGCGCCGCGCACGTTCACCCAGATGGGACCTTCGGCCAGGGGCTGCCACTCCGGCGGATCGGTGGCCACGACCAGCAGCGGCGCCTGGTCCATGGCAACGATCTCCGACGCGATGCGTTCGCGGGCGGCGCGCAGGTCCGCGCTGGCGTCAGTGTAATCGAGGAAGTCCCGCACGATGCCGCGGCAGATCTCGTCCGACCGCTCGCCCGGGTCGATGAGCGTTCCCGCACCGATCCGCTCGAGGGCTCGGGAGGTCGCATCGCGCAGCACCCACAGGTACTCATAGTCCTCGATCCCGTCCCGGAG
>Ga0116184_10001115_pt1 | contig 27251 bp, 26 predicted proteins | sample AD_JPNNA5_MetaG_FD_89886 | JGI IMG/M metagenome (GOLD analysis project Ga0116184, IMG submission 89886) | Active sludge microbial communities of municipal wastewater-treating anaerobic digesters from Japan - AD_JPNNA5_MetaG | ecosystem: Engineered > Bioreactor > Anaerobic > Digestate | place... | reverse complement strand
GGGCTTCGAGTGTGGCATCAACCTCGGCAGCTACAACGACCTGCAGCTCGAGGACCTCATCTCCACCTACGAGATGCGAGAGAAGCCCCGGGCGTAAGGCACGGCCTGAGTCAAGGCTTCCTCACCAAGGTGAGCGGCCGGCATACCAATTCCTTGGTATGCCGGCCGCTTCCTTTGGCGAAGCCGGTCGCCGCCTCATCAAGACTTGATGATATTTCCCGCAAAACGCATCTGATCATCCTTTGGGGGGCCAGGAGATGTTCAGGGGAAAGTAAAGTCTGCGATGGCTTCCGTCGGAGGGATGGAACGCCTTGGGAGGAGACCTCGATCATGTCCAGAATTCGTGCTGCCGTCACCGGCGCCACCACCATCGCGGCCATCGCGGCCTTCACCGTGGTCCCGGCCGGGGCTGCCCAGGCTGCGGAGAGTCACACCACCGAGCCCATCTGTGCGAGCACAGGTTTGATTCCCACGGAACTCGTTGGCGACAGTGTCTCCCTCCCCCTCTTCGATCCTGATCTCGGGACTCTGACGGGTGCAACCTTCGCTCTCCACGCCTCGGCCGAGAGTTCCATAACCCTGAATCTGAAGCCGATGGCCACCAGCGCCAGCTCCCTCACGGCAACGACGTCTGTGGATTTCACGATGGACTCCTCATTGCCCGCGGTCAAGGCAATCCTGTCGAATGGCGCGGCGACCATGACGGCCACCTCTCCGACCCTTCAGCCAGGTGACTCATGGACCTCAGGCCCAATCTCGTGGCATTCGCAAGAGCCGCCGGTTGCCGTGACCCCGGTCGACAGCATGGTGGGTCCGGGCACGTTCACGGTCTCCGCGACGACGATTTCCGGTCTCAGTCGTGTCATGGGCGGGGGCGGGAATGCGCTAGCTGGAAACACCACCAACGCAGGATTCGAGGCGTGTGTGACGTACACCTACGAGGTCGTCCCGGTGATCGACCCCACTGACGACCCTACGGAGGAGCCGACCACGCCGGCGGCGACGACACCGGCAGCGACCACGCCGGCGGCAACGACGGCGGCGCCTGCGCTGGCCTACACCGGCACGGAGCGGTCGGGCCCGCTCGCTGCTCTGGGTGCAGGCCTGCTGCTCCTGGGCTCTTCGGTGATCGTGCTGGCTCGGCGCCGCCGAGGTCAGCACTCCTGAGGCGCGTCTGCCGCATAGGGTTGGAGGGCCTCACCGCCCGACGACCCTTGGAGGACTCATGGCTGACCCCGCCCGCGCAATGAAGGTCGCCGACCGGATCAAGACCGTGACCGCCGAGGGTCTCGGACAGGTCATCAAGGACCCCGATCTGGGCTTCGTGACGATCACCGACGTCCGGGTGACCAACGATCTGCAGCACGCCTCGGTCTTCTACACCGTCTTCGGTGACGAGAAGCAGCGTGCCAAGACCGCCGAGTTGCTCGCGTCGCACCGAGGAAAGCTTCGCTCCCTCGTGGGCAAGAACCTTGGGATCCGGCTCACCCCCACCCTCGAGTTCTTCGCCGACGCGATCCCGGAGAACGCCGCGCACATGGAAGACCTGCTCGCCAAGGCGAAGGCCAGGGATGCTGAGGTCGCGGCGGCCGCCGCAGGAGCGACCTACGCCGGGGAGGCCGACCCCTACAAGAAGCCAGCGGTCGGCGACGAGGACGGCGTGGACGCCGAGGCAGACGACGCGGGTGACGAGTTGGAGGATGACGTCGACGCGGACTTCGTGGCCGACGACGGCGCCGACCCCGAACGGTGAGTGCGCGACCGGTTGCCCCCAAAGAGGAACCCGCTCCGGACGGGTTGATCATCGTCGACAAGCCGGCCGGCTGGACCAGTCACGACGTCGTCGGCCGCATGCGTCGGTTGGCCCGCACCCGCAAGGTCGGGCATGCCGGGACGCTGGACCCGATGGCCACGGGGGTGCTCGTTCTGGGCGTCGGGAGGGCCACCAAGTTGCTCACCTTCCTCGTCGGGTGCGACAAGGACTATGACGCGACCATCCGGCTCGGGCAGCAGACCCTGACCGATGACGCGGAGGGAGAAGTGACCGAGGCTGTCGGCGCCGACGGCATCGACGACGACGCGATCGCAGCCGCCATCGACGAGTTGACCGGGCACATCGAGCAGGTCCCCAGCGCGGTCTCTGCGATCAAGATCAAGGGCGAGCGCTCCTATCACCGGGTCCGTGCCGGTGAGGCCGTCGATCTCCCTTCCCGCCCAGTCACCGTCTCCCGGTTCGAGATTCGCGAAATCCGTCGCACGACTGCCGAGGGCCTACCCGTCATCGACGTGGATGTGTCGGTCACCGTGTCGTCGGGCACCTATGTGCGCGCGCTCGCCCGCGACCTCGGTGCGGCACTGGGTGTGGGCGGCCATCTGACGGCATTGCGCCGCACGAGGGTCGGTGGCTTCGACCTGGCACTCGCCCACTCCCTCGACGATCTCGGCGAGCGTCGGGAGCGGGCCGAGGAGCTCCCCGTCCAAGGCCTCGCCGGAGCCGCGCGGGCCAGCTTCGAGGTCCGTGAACTGACCGAGGCCGAGGCCCGCTCGATCTCCTTCGGACAGCGAGTGCCATCGGCCGCGGCGGGGCGCGCCGAGCCCGTGGCGGCCTTCGCGCCTCAGGGTGAACTCGTCGCCATGCTTGACGAGTCACGGTCCACGGCGCGCAGCCTCGTCGTCTTCGCCCCGGCGAGTTCGTAGAGTGGTCCCCGTGCATCGCTGGACCGACCCGACCCAGACCCCTGACAGCCTGCGACCCTGCGTTGTCACCCTCGGCAACTTCGACGGTGTCCACCGCGGTCACCAGGCGGTCCTCGACCAACTGCGTCGGATCGCCGCAGCGCACGGACTGCCTGCGGTGGCAGTCACTTTCGACCCTCACCCGTTGGCCGTCCTGCGCCCCGACTCCGCGCCGGAGCTGCTCACCCCCGGCCCCTTGCGTGACGACCTCCTCGACGCTGCTGGTCTGGACGGCCTGCTCGTCCTCGACTTCACCGCCGAGTTCGCGCAGCAGTCCCCGGAGGACTTCGTCCGCGAGGTCTTCGTCCGCGGACTCAACGCTCAGGCCGTCGTCGTCGGAGTCGACGCACGCTTCGGCCACCGCAACTCCGGCGACGTCGGGACGCTCCGCGACCTCGGCGAGCGCCTCGGCTTCGAGGTTTACGCGATCGACGACGTCGGCGGAGAGGTCCGCTGGTCCTCGACCACGACCCGGACTCATCTGCGTGCCGGCGAGGTCGCTGAGGCCGCCGCCATCTTGGGTCGCCCGCACCGCGTCGTTGGCACCGTCGTCCACGGCCACCACCGGGGTCGCGAACTCGGCTATCCCACCGCGAACCTCGCCCAGGACTCGCTCGGTCTCGTCCCCGCCGAAGGGGTGTATGCCGGGTGGCTCACTCGCATGGACCTGCCGGTCGACGCTCCCGACCGGACGATGCCGTGCGCCATCTCGATCGGGACCAACCCGACCTTCGAGACCGATGGCAAGCGCACCGTGGAGGCCTACGTCCTCGACCGCACCGACCTCGACCTCTACGGCGAGAAGGTCATGGTCGAGTTCGTCGAGCACATCCGGCCCACGCTGAAGTTCGACGGCATCGACTCCCTCCTCGAGGCGATGGCCAAGGACGTGGAGCAGTGCCGGCAGATCCTCACCCAGATCGTTCCCGCCTGACCTCCCCGGCTGGGCCCGGCAGGGCCAAGAGCGTGCGAGACCTCGGCCTTTCGGCTGGGTCTGATCTCCGCTGGTGGTTGCGTCAGGACCTCCCGCTGCTCGTCGCGGTCCTCGGCGTCTGTCTCGTCGGGGCCCTCCTCGTGTGGTCGGCCACCCATCGGGAGGCGGGCACGGCATACCTCGTTCGCCATCTGTTGAACACGGCGATCGGTCTCGCCCTCGCGATGGGAGTCACGCGGTTGGGGCGGCAGGGGATTCGGACCTTCGCGCCGTGGGTCTTCGTCGCGTCGATTGCGGGCCTGATCGCCGTGCTCTCGCCGTTGGGAGCGACCATCAACGGGTCCCGCTCCTGGATCCCGGTGGCGGCGGGCTTCACCCTCCAGCCCGCGGAGTTCGCCAAGGTCGGACTCGTGGTCCTGCTGGCGATGGTCTTCGCGGATCGCTGGGACCGCGGCATCCCCCCGACTCATCGCGACGTCATCGTGGCGTGGCTGCTCGCCGCCGTGCCGATCGGGCTGGTCATGCTCCAGCCCGACCTGGGCAGCGCCATCGTGTTGCTGGCGCTGGCCTTCGTGACCATCGCGGTGGCAGGGGTGGCCAAGCGGTGGGTCTTCGCCGTCGCGGCTCTCGGCGTGGCAGGGATCGTCCTCGCCTTCACGACGCCCTTGCTCAGTGGCTACCAGAGAGACCGACTGCTCGTCTTCCTGCACCCGGAGACCGATCCGCTCGGGGCAGGCTTCCAACTCACCCAGGTCCGGGCCGCCGTTGCCGGTGGGGGAGTGTGGGGGCAGGGCTTCATGTCAGGGCGCCAGACGCAGGCCGGTGCAGTGCCCTATCAACTCAACGACTTCATCTTCTCGGCCGCGGCCGAGGAGTTGGGCTTCGTCGGTGCCGGGGCTCTCGTCTTGCTGCTCGGCTTTGTCGTCGTGCGTGTCCTCCTGGTGGCGGCGCGCGCCCACGACGCCTTCGGTGCCCTCGTCGGCGCCGGGGTCGGGACCTGGCTGGCCTTCCAGGTCTTCCAGAACGTCGGCATGAATCTCGGGCTGGTGCCCGTGACGGGGTTGCCGTTGCCGTTCGTCTCCTACGGCGGGTCCTCGATGTTCGCCGCCTGGATCGCCATCGGGGTCGTCAATGCCTCGTATGCCGCGGAGTCCAGGGGGCCGACCTTCTTCCGGTGAGTGCCCTCCCGGACGCGATCACCGGGGCCGAATGTGGGCGGGGTCTCCTCCCAGACAGGCGAGGGCTGCTTTCGGCCGCTCTGACCGCCGGGTAACATTCGCCCTAGGGCCTCGTCCACTCCATGACCGGTGTGACACGAAGCCTCCGACAAGCCCCGCCCCCGACGACGAGGACGATCAGAGATGCCCACGGCCACCCCCCAGGTCCAGACGCCCAAGGAGGAGTCGATCAATGAATCGGTCCTCCAGAACCAAGCCATCAGTGTTGGCCACATGTATCGGGACCGGGTCGCCAAGACGCCCAATGCTCCCGCCTACCAGTTCGCCCACGTCAAGCCCGAGGGTGACACCTGGGAGACCATCACCTGGGCGCAGACCAAGGAGCGCACGGACGCCATCTCGGCCGGCCTGATCGCCCTCGGTGTCCAGCCGGAGGAGCGCGTGGCGATCGCCTCGAGCACCCGTCTCGAGTGGGCCTTCGCTGACCTCGCGAACATGACCGCGGCCGCTGCCACGACGACTATCTACCCGACGACGATGGCCGACGACGTCGCCTTCATCATCAGCGACTCCGACAGCCGCGTCGTCTTCGCCGAGAATGCCGACCAGGTCGACAAGCTCCGCGGCATCAAGGACAAGACCCCGTCCGTGGTCAAGGTCGTGGTCTTCGACGCCACTGGTGTCGACACCGATGACTGGGTGATGACGCTGGCCGACCTCGAGGCCATGGGCAAGGAATACCTCGCCGCCAACCCCGGAGCCATCGACGCCCGCATCGACGGCATCACCGGCGACATGCTCGCGACCCTGATCTACACCTCGGGCACGACCGGCCAGCCCAAGGGCGTGCGCCTGCTCCACAAGTCCTGGGGCTATGAGGGCGCGGCCACCGAGGCCATCGGCATCCTCAACTCCGATGACCTGCAATACCTCTGGCTGCCGCTCGCCCATGTCTTCGGCAAGCTGCTCCTCACCCTCCCGATCCAGATCGGCTTCCCCACGGCCATCGACGGCCGCATCGACAAGATCGTCGACAACCTCGCGGTCGTGAAGCCCACCTTCATGGGCGCTGCCCCCCGCATCTTCGAGAAGGCCTATGGCCGGATCAAGATGATGATGGAGGGCGAGGGCGGTGTGAAGCTCAAGCTCTTCAACTGGGCCAGCGGTGTCGGCAAGCAGGTCTCCGAGCTCCGTGAGCAGGGCAAGGAACCCAGCGGGATGCTCGGTATCCAGGCCGGCCTCGCGGACAAGATCATCATGACCAAGATCCGCGACCGCTTCGGAGGACGCATCCGCTTCTTCATCTCCGGCTCGGCTGCGCTCAACCGCGACGTCGCCCGTTGGTTCGACGGCATGGGCCTGATGATCGCCGAGGGTTACGGCATGACCGAGACCTCGGCGGCCACGACGGTCAACCGTTTCGTCGCCTACAAGTACGGCTCTGTCGGCTGGCCGCTGCCGGGCACCGAGGTCCGGATCGCCGAGGACGGTGAGGTCCTCATGAAGGGCCCCGGCATCATGGACGGCTACCACAACAACCCGACTGCGACCGCCGAGACGATCGACGCCGATGGCTGGCTGCACACGGGCGACATCGGTGAGATCGACGAGCGTGGCTTCCTCAAGCTCACCGACCGCAAGAAGGACCTCTTCAAGACCTCCAACGGCAAGTACGTCGCGCCGTCGGTCATCGAGGCCACCTTCAAGGGTCTGTGCCCCTACGTGAGCCAGCTCCTCGTCCACGGCAACGACCGCAACTTCGTGTCCGCGCTCGTCACCCTCGACCCTGACGCCATCCAGGGCTGGGCGGCCGAGAACGGTCTGGCCGGCAAGTCCTACGCCGAGATCGTCACGTCCGACGCCGCGAACAAGATGATGCAGGGCTACATCGACCAGCTCAACGCCGGCCTCAACCGCTGGGAGACCATCAAGAAGTTCACGATCCTCGACCGCGACCTCACGGTCGAGGACGGGGAGGTCACCCCGAGCCTCAAGCTCAAGCGCAAGGTCGTCACGGACAAGTTCAAGGACGTCCTCGACGCCCACTACGCCGGCTGATCCGAGCCTGACGGTTCGCGCGAACCCAGCCTCACGGCATACGAAGAGGGCCTCACCGCAAGCAGGTGGGGCCCTCTTTCATGCCCGTATGCCGTCCGCCCACCCGCCAGGTCGCCGCAGGGGATGCCACCCGCGCGCCTGAATCCCCTTCTGGCATCCCGGTCGTGTGGCGCGTCCCTGTCGGCCAGGTTTCGCCTTCGGCGCCGTGGAACCTACCCTTGAGGGATGTCTGGACAGTCGATCTTCCCCGCTCTCGAGCCGCTGCTCGAGCAGGTGAGCAAGCCGATCCAGTATGTCGGCGGCGAACTCAACTCCACGCAGAAGGCTTGGGACGTCGCGGGCGAGCACACGGTCCGATGGGCGCTGATGTACCCCGACGCCTACGAGGTCGGCGTGCCCAACCAGGGCTCGATGATCCTCTACGAAGTCATCAACGAGCGCCCCGATGCCCTCGCCGAGCGCACCTATTCGATGTGGCCCGACATGGAGGCCCTCATGCGTGAGGCCGGCGTCCCACAGTTCACCGTCGACAACCACCGCCCGGTCGGCGACTTCGACCTGCTCGGCATCTCCTTCTCGACCGAGCTCGGCTACACCAATCTGCTCACGGCGCTCGATCTCGCCGGCATCCCGCTCCACGCCGCCGACCGCTCGGATGGCGACACGATCGTCGTTGCGGGGGGGCACGCCGCTTTCAACCCCGAGACCATCGCGGACTTCATCGACTGCGCCGTCGTCGGGGATGGTGAGGAGGCCGTCCTGGCCATCACCGACATCGTGGCGGCGTGGAAACGCGAGGGTATGCCGGGTGGCCGGCATGAGCTCTTGCTGCGCCTCTCGCGCACGGGCGGGGTCTATGTGCCCGCCTTCTACGACGTGTCCTACCTGCCTGACGGGCGGATCAAGCGGATCGCGCCCGACCCGGCATACCCCGGTGTGCCGTGGCGGATCGCCAAGCACACGGTCATGGACCTCGACGCCTGGCCCTACCCGAAGCAGCCGCTCGTGCCGCTCGCGGAGTCCGTGCACGAGCGGATGTCGGTCGAGATCTTCCGGGGCTGCACTCGGGGCTGCCGCTTCTGCCAGGCCGGGATGATCACGCGACCGGTGCGCGAGCGGTCGATCACCGGCATCGGCGAGATGGTCGAGCGTGGGCTTGCGGCAACGGGTTTCGAGGAGGTCGGTCTGCTCTCCCTGTCGAGCGCCGACCACACCGAGATCGCCGAGGTCACCAAGGGTCTGGCGGATCGGTACGAGGACTCGCAGGTCGGGCTCTCGCTGCCCTCGACCCGAGTCGACGCCTTCAACATCGACCTCGCAAATGAGTTGACCCGCAATGGTCGTCGCTCCGGCCTGACCTTCGCGCCCGAGGGTGGCAGTGAGCGGATCCGCCGGGTCATCAACAAGATGGTGAGCGAGGAGGACCTGATCAACACCGTCGCCGCGGCGTATGGCGCGGGCTGGCGACAGGTCAAGCTCTACTTCATGTGCGGCCTCCCAACGGAGACCGACGAGGATGTCCTGCAGATCGCCGACCTCGCCAAGCGCGTCATCGCGACGGGGCGTCAGGTCAGTGGCCGCAACGACATCCGGTGCACGGTGTCGATCGGTGGCTTCGTGCCCAAGGCTCACACGCCGTTCCAGTGGGCACCGCAGTTGGGTGCGAAGGAGACGGACGCTCGCCTGCAGAAGTTGCGCGACGAGATCCGGTCCGACCGGCGCTACGGATCCTCGATCGGATTCCGCTACCACGACGGCAAGCCGGGCATCGTCGAGGGGCTGCTCTCTCGCGGAGACCGCCGGGTCGGCCGCGTCATCGAGGCGGTGTGGCGTGACGGTGGTCGCTTCGATGGCTGGAGCGAGCACTTCTCCTACGAGCGCTGGATGGCCTGCGCCGAGCGCGAGTTGGCGCCCTTCGGCATCGACGTCAACTGGTACACCACGCGAGGCCGTGAGGAGTCCGAGGTCCTCCCGTGGGACCACATTGAGTCCGGCCTCGACAAGGAATGGCTCTGGCAGGACTGGCTCGACGCGATCGACGAGGTCGAGGTCGACGACTGCCGCTGGACCCCCTGCTTCGACTGCGGCGTCTGCCCGCAGATGGGCACGGAGATCCAGGTCGGCCCCACCGGCAAGACTCTCCTGCCGCTGACCGTCAAAGGCGGGTCACCCCTGCGCGAGCAGAGCCACTCGCACGACCACGCGCACGCGTGACCCTGCGCGTCGATCGGATCGGCGGCACCGACGGGGCCACCGACACCGACCTCGCCGACCTCGTGAGGCTCCGTCTTGCCTGGAAACCCGCATCATCCCCCGAGGAGGCGGCGACCCTCGATCGCGAGCTACGGGACTGGTGGCACAGCGAAGGCGACCGCCGTCGTGCCTGGCTGGCACGGCATACGGATGGGTATGCCGTGGGGATGGCCAACGCGACCGTCTTCACCCGGATGCCGGTGCCGGGTCGGGGGAGTGCGCGGTGGATCTATGTCGGGAACGTCTTCGTCCGGCCGGACGCCCGACGCGAGGGGTGGGGGAGGGCGCTCATGGAGTCGGTGATCGAGTGGGCCTGGGCCGAGGGAATGGTCCGGATCGTGTTGGCGCCGAGCGAGATGTCGGTCCCGTTCTATCGTCGACTCGGCTTCCGCGCGGCTGATGATCTCGCGCGACTCGACCTCCGCTGATGCATGGATCGGCGGGGGAGGCCTCCCCATCGACGCGCCCAACTGGGCTGAACTACGTTTGGCGCGGAAAGTGAATTTGGGTCACGAGAGGGGGCCGCAATGAGTCTCGAGATGGATCCGTACCACATGCGGATCGACATCAAGCAGTGGGCTGCCGCGGCGTCCTCCATGGGGTCAGCGCGCAGCGAGATCGACCCCATCCTCGATTGGGCCCCCAAGTTCGGGTGGTTCGACGACGTGATCGGGAAGCCCTATCGCCAGGCGACTGAGGCCGTCGGGGAATTCGTCCACGGGGGCCAGACGACCTTCACCGCCATCAGCGGCGCGCTGAATGCGGCCCTTGAGGAGAACTTGCGTCGAGATGAGCAGAGCGCCAAGAAGATTGCCAGTGTCAGACCGGCTGGCCCCGCGGGGGCGACCGGGGCCGTCCACGGGACCAAGTACGACACCCGACTGGGTGGCCAGGAAGGTCCGCGCTGATGGATGACGCCTACCTCAAGGTCCGAGGGGATTGCTTTGCCGCCATCAAGATCGCCCACGACTGGGGAGCCGCAGTGGGTCATCGCTGGGACAACTACGCCTTGGTGCACGGCTATCACCCTGGGTTCGAGGATTGTGGTTCCCTGTGGAAGGGCTTTGGAGGCGACCTGGTGCGCATGGCGACCCTCTCGCGGGGGAGAGTGGAGGACTCGAGCTGGATCCCGGTCCTGAGGACCCGGGAGCGCCAGTGGCATGGAGTTCAAGGACACGTCCACGCGGCTCAGGAAGCGATTGCCACAAGGGGATCGGGCCTCGACACGAACAAGCTCTGGGCCGTGGAGACGTGGCGGGAGCCGGCCGCCGAGAAGTATCGAGCGACCATCCCGCGTCAACGGGCTGCCATCGAGCTGACCTGGCGCTCCACTCGCACCATGGCCGACGCGAGCAAGGGACTGGCCGAGGTGGGCACCCAGTATCTGAGGGACGTGACCTCGGCCTTCAAGGAAGTCAACCGCCTCCTCCCCTCGTCGTTCTACGACCAGATTGACTATGGGCCCCCCAAGAACGGAATTTGCTCCGTCTACCACGCCAGGGAGATGGAGTACCGACGGCTGGGCCCGCCCCTCTACGGCTGGGTCACCGGAGCTCTGAACGAAGCCACCACGCGGATGGTCCAGAGCGCAGCTCAGTGGTTGCAGCAGTCGGGCGCATCTGATGTGGTCCCTCTCGACGTCGTCCCGAGGACCTCCGTGGCCGGCGCCGTCGCCGACCCTTGGCCCACGATGTAGGGAGTCGACGGGGGCGACGTGTCTCGCGAAGGGGGCCACGGCATACCGAAGCGGTTTGCCGTGGCCCCCTTGGCGAGGGACACCGTGGAGGGGGAGTCCTCCCCATCGACGGCCCAAGCGAAGGCCTCGTAGCCTCGGCGAGACAGCACGTGGAGGGGGAGAACTGGAATGAGCGGCGGCACAGCCCATGTGAATCATGCCCATATGGGCTACGACGCGACATGCTGGGACAAGGCGGCAGGACACGTCGTGACGGCCAAGAACAAGGCTCGTTCGCTGGCTCAGGATGCACCGAAGTTCGGATCGTTCATCGGCCTCAAGACGGCATGGACGGATGATGTGGTCGAGCCCATAGCCTCCTATCTCGAGGCGGGGGCTGGGTCGCTGGCAAAGGTGAGCTCGCTGCTGACGCTGAACAACACCACATCCGAGAACACCGACTCGCAGAGTCAGCAGACCATCAAGCAGGCGGCCGGTCGCAACGGAGGCGGCGGCGCAGAAGGTGAAAACTCGGACAGCGGCGGAAAGTACAAGGGCAAGCTCGAGGGCACGGTGGATGATGTCGTGCCGAATGAGCCCGATCCCCCGAAGCCGCCCAAGGATGCCCAGACCTACGACCGTCTCGAAGCACGCGTCAACGGCATGCTCGAAGAGGACGGCGTCCGATTCAATGCTCTCGACACCAACGACCCGTTCGACCAGTCCCAAGAGACCGTCGTGGCCTACACCGACGCCGATGGCAAGGTGCATGTCATTTCGACCAACCCCAACCAGGGGATCCAGGCCACCGACCTGACGGTCTCCTTCCTCAGCGAGGACGGCACGATGCACGTCATCACGTCAGTGGACAGTCAGATGGTGGAGGCCACCACAGCACCCAACGGGGTGGTGGAGCGGCGGGTCATCGCCCAGGGGAGCCTCGACCAGATGATGGCCGAGGCCAAAGAGGTCTCGATTTCCTACACCGACGCCGAGGGTGCAGAGCACGTCGTCTCCACGGACCAGAGCCAGGGCGGGCAGATGAGACAGGTCGTGCTGGCGTACGCCGACGAGGACGGCCAACAGCACATGGTGTCGAACGAGAAGGGCATCGACGCCTCGCCGAAGGACAGTCTGGCCAATCAGAACATGGCCTTCAGCAGCGGTGGCCTGACCAGCCCGACACTCCAACCGATGAACCAGCCATCGGCGTGAGCCCAGAGGGGGGAACGAAATGACCGTTGCGTCAGACCTGTCCGATGTCGCCACCTACCTGCAGGAGATGAAGGCCTTCTGCTCCACGATCGACGGCAATCTCTTCACGTGGCATGGCTACTGCCTGGATCGAAAGAACAACGGCAATTGGAACGGGCCTCTGGACAACCTGCCCGGTTGCAACAACACCGAGATCCTCAGCTTCCTGACCGACTATCAGGCCATCAAGGATGCCGTGCCGCCGATGCGGACCGCAGTCAACAATCTGGCCACGAAGTGCCAGACCTACACCGATGACAGTGGCTGGATCGCCGAGATGCGAGGGATGGACTCCGACTGGTCCAGCATCGGCAAGCACATCACGGATGCCGCCGCAGAGGTGGACGACTTGCAGGCCTATCAGAGTTGGACCTCGATCGGCTCCCGTGGTGGCGCTGCCGGGAGGTACCGCACCAACGCCGACGCGCAGCGAGGGGCCCTGTCGACGGTCGGAGGCATCGTCAAGACGATCGACAGTGGCCTCAATGGCGCGGCGCTGGCCGGAGAGACCTTCTTCTCACGGATGCGGACAGAGGTCCACGAGTGCCGTGAGCGCATGCTCGCGCCCCCAACTGGCCGCACCTTCTTGCTGCCCTATGAGCTGATGTACACGACAACGACCGGCATTCTCGACGACGCCAAGAAGGCCATCGACGACAACGTTCGATACCTCGAGTACGACTTCTCCAAGGCCTTCTCCAAGATCACTCAGCGGATCCGCGGACTCCCTGAGGAGGACCAACCTCGCTCGACACCCGGTCAGCGCTTGGGTGGCCCGTGGCCAGCGATCTCCGGCTGATCGAATTGGCGGAGGAGCTGTTGGGCTCCCTAGATTGATCTGTATGCCGTCGCGCCAACGTCAGCCCGAAGGGCCACCTCCCGCACCGTCGGTCCAGAAACTCCGGGTCAGGTATGCGCGCCGCGGCCGGATGCGCTTCTCCAGCACACGCGACTTCGCCCGCGCCATCGAGCGGGCCCTACGTCGGGCGGAGGTCCCGATGGCCTTCTCGGGCGGCTTCCACCCCCATCCCAAGATCTCCTACGCCAACGGCGCCCCGACCGGGACGGCCAGTGAGGCGGAGTACTTCGAGATCTCGGTGACCGAACCGGTCGTTCCCGGGGCCGTGCAGCGGGCACTCGACGAGGCACTTCCGGATGGTCTCGACGTGATCGATGTCGTGACGGCCGGACCCGGCTCGCTGGCGGACCGGCTGGAGGCCAGCGATTGGTTGTTGACCTTCCGCGAGACGTCGGTGAGTGAACTGGAGGAGGCGGTCACGGCATACCTGGCGTGTGAGCGTGCGGAGGTCAGCCGAGTCTTCAAGACCGGCCCCAAGACCTTCGACACCCGGTCCGCGGTGGTCCTCATGTCGGTGGACGTCGCGGAGGCCGAATCAGGGCCCCCATGTGCGATACTGCGGATGGTCGTGCGGCACACCACACCGTCCGTACGCCCCGACGACATTCTGACCGCCCTGCGGGCAGTGAGCGCGTTCGCGCCGCCGGTCCCACCCCTGGTGACCCGACGGGCGCAAGGCCCTCTGCTCGATGCAGGTGACGGGGTGGCCGATCCCTTGGCCGCCGATCGGGAGGTCGACGGCTCCTGACCGGTGACGCGCCGCCCGCGCGAACCGATCGAGAGCAACGAAAGACTTCCGGATGGACCCATCGGGTCCACCCGATCGAATCGCTCACCGTGTGAGCAGTCGGTCTCGGCCTGCGGGCCAGGGGCGGTGTGGGGACTGGTCATGCGGGTGACGAAAGGGGCCCACCCATGGCTTCCGACGAGACCACCATCACCGATTCGGCCGAAGGCTTGGATCAGGCGCAGTCCGGGACGGACGAATCCCTCGCAGCCGCCACCCAGGCCCCTCTGGCCAAGGCCGCACCTCGACGCCGGGCCACCAAGAAGGCGAGCGCGCCCGACCCCGATGCCGCGCTGACTGGGTCCGCTGACGGAGCCGACGTGAGTGCGGATGCGGTGCCGGCCAGGAAGGCCGTTCGACGCTCTCGGAAGAAGACCGAGGTGGTCCCCGAGGAGACATCCGACAGCGTCGCCGACGCAGGGACGCCGGCTGCGGAGGAATCCGTCGAGAACACCCCGCGAAAGCGCGCTCGCCGTGCGACCAAGAAGGCTGCGGTTCCGGCCCCAGAAGTCTCGGGTGAGGACGCCGAATCCGATAGCGAATCCGACAGCGAGTCGGACGGTGTGGTGGAGAGTGAGCCCGAGGCGCCCAAGGCGCCCGACACCCTCGAGGCTCCCGTCGAGGCCGCGCCCGCGCCTGCGACTGGTTTCGGACTGCTCTTCCAGGCGCCCGATACGAGCGTTCGTCGCTCCCGTCGCGCGACCTCGCCGGCTGCTGCTCCGAACCCCGTGGTCGCTGAGGTGGCCACCGAAGGGACCGTTGAGGCCACGGTCGAGACAACTGTTGAGGCCCCGACCGGCTCACGGTCAGGGACGTCGTCACGTCGGCGATCGGGGCGTGCTCTGGGAGCAGTGCGGGTTGCGGAATCTCCTGATCCGGTCTCCGAGGAGCAGGTCGAGGCCGATCCCTCCACCGATGACCAAGGCGTTGACGGGACGGGCTCGGAGGAGTCCGGCGGCGAGTCGTCCACGAGTGGTCGCAGTCGTCGCCGTCGTGGGGGGCGCGGGCGTCGCGCACGAGGGACGGGTGCTGAGGATGAAGGCGCCGAGACCTCCGAGGAGAGTTCATCGGACACCGACGCCGATGGCGACTCGCCCAGCGCTGAGCAGGAGGATGCCCCCGAATCCGCCACCTCGCGTCGCCGTCGCCGTCGCCGCCGGGGAAGCGCCGGTGAGAGCGACGACCCGCCCGGCACCGTGACCCGGGTCCGTGAGCCCCGGACCCGCAGCGACGAGCCGACGGCCGTCAAGGGGTCGACCCGGCTCGAAGCCAAGAAGCAGCGGCGCCGCGAAGGCCGTGAGGCCGGTCGCCGCCGGACGATCATCACCGAGGCCGAGTTCCTGGCCCGTCGCGAGGCCGTCGACCGCGTCATGGTCGTCCGCGGCCAGGACAACCTCACCCAGATCGGGGTGCTCGAGGACGGCGTCCTTGTCGAGCACTACGTCTCGCGCGAGACCTCCAACACCATGGTCGGCAACGTCTATCTCGGCCGCGTCCAGAACGTCCTGCCGTCCATGGAGGCCGCCTTCGTCGATATCGGCAAGGGCCGCAATGCCGTCCTGTATGCCGGCGAGGTCAACTGGGATGCCGCTGGGCTGGAGGTCAACCAGGCCAAGCGGATCGAGAACGCCCTCACCTCGGGCGACACCGTCCTCGTCCAGGTGACCAAGGACCCGATCGGTCACAAGGGCGCGCGCCTCACCTCGCAGATCTCCCTGCCGGGTCGTTTCCTCGTCTACGTGCCCGAAGGCTCCATGACGGGCATCTCGCGCAAGCTGCCCGACACCGAGCGTGCTCGCCTCAAGGGCATCCTCAAGGAAATCGTGCCCGACTCCGCCGGCGTCATCGTCCGCACCGCGGCCGAGGGTGCTTCTGAGGAGGAGCTGCGCGCCGACGTCGAGCGCCTCACCAAGGCGTGGGAGAAGATCCAGAAGAAGGCCAAGAGCGCCAGCTCGAAGAAGGCCGGATCCGGTGGCGCGCCCATGGTGGTCCACGGTGAGCCCGATCTGACGGTCCGCGTGATCCGCGACATCTTCACCGAGGACTTCTCCCAACTCGTCGTCTCCGGTGAGAAGGCGTGGGAGGACGTGAGCGAATACGTCGAGGACGTCGCGCCCGATCTGGCCCAGCGGCTGACACGGTGGACGAGTGAGCAGGACGTCTTCACGGCCCACCGGGTCCAGGAGCAGATCGCCAAGGCGATGGACCGGAAGGTCTGGCTGCCGTCCGGCGGCTCCTTGGTCATCGATCGCACGGAGGCCATGACGGTCGTCGACGTCAACACCGGCAAGTTCGTGGGCTCGGGGGGCAACCTCGAGGAGACGGTCACCAAGAACAACATCGAGGCCGCCGAGGAGATCGTGCGCCAACTGCGCCTCCGCGACATCGGCGGCATCATCGTCATCGACTTCATCGACATGGTCCTCGAGTCCAACCGTGACCTTGTGGTGCGGAGGTTGCTCGAGTGCCTCGGTCGCGACCGGACCAAGCACCAGGTCGCCGAGGTCACCTCGCTGGGGCTGGTCCAGATGACGCGCAAGCGAGTCGGGTCGGGCCTGATCGAGGTCTTCTCGGAGAGCTGTGAACACTGCGCAGGGCGCGGCATCGTCGTGCACTCTGAACCTCTCGACAAGAGTTCAGCGATTCCCGCGACGCCGCATGCCACGCCGGGGGCCGGCAGCGGATCGCGCACGGCTCGCAGTCGCCGCGGCACACCGCAGCAGGAGGCCCCCGAGCCGGAGCGCAAGCCCTCGGGGCCGACCGCCGCCCAGATCGCGGCCGCGGCTCACGCCGCCGCGATCAAGCGGGCAACGTCGGGCGATGCCGAGGACGTCACTTCCCCGGACACCGAGGCTCCATCAGACCCGACTCCCTCGCAGGACGCTCCCGTCGACATCGTCCGTGAGGACGATGGTGACGACCACGAGGCGCCGCTGGCTCTCACCGAGCCCGACGGACTCGTCGCCGTAAACGAACAGGTCCCCCCCATGGAGGCCGAGGCTGCCCCCAGCATGGAGGCCGAGCCTGCACCGAGTGGCCGTCGACGCAGGGGGAGGGTCGTGGCTCCCGCGGGTCCGCCCCGTGCGGCCGACGGCGCCGCTGATTTGGAGAGCACGCCCTCCGAGCAGTAATCTGATCAGTCGGTGCGCCCACCGTCCGACGTCCTGGTTTGTCGAAAGATCCCAGGGTCGCTGTCTGCCGGTCAGCCCAGAGCGCGCTCCAACGAAACGAAAGTGAGTTCCCCGTGTACGCGATTGTGCGCGCAGGCGGCCGCCAGGAGAAGGTCTCCGTCGGCGATGTCCTCCTCATCGACAAGGTGGGTTCGGTCGGCGACAGCATCGACCTGACCCCGCTGCTCGTGGTCGACGGCTCGACCGTCACCAGCGACGCCGCCAAGCTGGCCAAGGTCAGCGTCAAGGCCGAGGTCGTCAAGCCCGCCAAGGGCCCGAAGATCACGATCCTCAAGTACAAGAACAAGACCGGCTACCGCAAGCGCCAGGGTCACCGCCAGCCGCTCACTCAGGTCAAGATCACCTCGATCGACGCCTGATCCGCGAACCCCACACGACTTCTCAACTCACGAGGTAAACAGACATGGCACACAAGAAGGGTGCGTCCTCGACCCGCAACGGTCGTGACAGCAACGCACAGCGACTCGGCGTCAAGCGCTTCGGCGGCCAGCTCGTCAACGCGGGCGAGATCCTCGTCCGCCAGCGTGGCACGCACTTCCACCCCGGTGACGGCGTCGGCCGTGGCGGCGACGACACGCTCTTCGCGCTCGTCGCGGGCAACGTCGAGTTCGGCACCAAGCGTGGCCGTCGCGTCGTCAACGTCCTGCCGCGGGAGACCGCCGCAGCCGAGTGACGTCACATTGACGTATGCCGTGGGGCTGGCTCCCGCAGGCAACTGACCACACGTGAGGGGCGGGCCCACAGCGGCCCGCCCCTCACGGCATACCCAAGGCCCTTGAGAGGATCTGACCATGGCGACCTTCGTCGATCGCGTCCTGCTCAATGTCACGGCCGGCAACGGCGGCCATGGCGTGGCCTCGGTCAAGCGGGAGAAGTTCAAGCCGCTCGGTGGTCCGGACGGCGGCAACGGCGGTCGGGGCGGCTCGGTCATCCTCGCCGTCGACCTCAACACGACCACCCTCATCGATTACCACCACACCCCGCACCGCAAGGCCGACAACGGCAAGCCGGGCGCCGGAGATGAGCGCAACGGTGGCGACGGCGCCGACCTGGTGCTCAAGGTCCCCGAGGGGACGGTCGTCAAGACCCGTGATGGCGAGATCCTCGCTGACCTGGTGGGGGAGGACACGACCTTCGTCGTGGCCGCGGGTGGCCGTGGCGGACTCGGCAACAAGGCCCTGGCTTCCAAGCGCCGCAAGGCCCCTGGTTTCGCCCTCCTTGGTGAGCCGGGCGAAAGCCTCGAGATCATTCTCGAACTCAAGTCGCTGGCCGACGTCGCCCTCGTGGGCTTCCCGAGCGCGGGCAAGTCGAGCCTGGTCTCGGTCGTCAGCGCGGCCCGGCCCAAGATCGCCGACTACCCCTTCACCACCCTCGTCCCCAACCTCGGCGTGGTCACTGCCGGTTCCGAACGCTTCACCATCGCCGACGTGCCCGGCCTCATCCCGGGCGCGAGCGAGGGTCGCGGCCTGGGTCTGGAGTTCCTCCGTCACGTCGAGCGCTGCTCGGTGCTCGTCCACGTCGTCGACTGCGCCACCCTCGAGCCCGGTCGCGACCCGATGACCGATCTCGACGTCATCGAGGCCGAGCTCAACGCCTATGTCCCCGACGCCACCCTCGGCGGTCGCCCACTTTCCGAACGCACCCGCATCATCGTGCTCAACAAGGCCGACGTCCCCGACGCGCGCGACCTCGCCGAACTCGTGAAGCCCGAGCTCGAGGCCAAGGGGCTCGAGGTCCACATCGTCTCTGCCGTCGCCCACACCGGCCTGCGTGAGCTCACCTTCTCCCTCGCCAAGCACGTCCGCGAGGCCCGGGCCGAGCTCGAACGCGAGGTCCTCGAACGCCCCCGCACGATCATCCGCCCCAAGGCCGTCGACGACCAGGGCTTCACGATCCGCCGCGAGGAGACACCCGAGGGCGAGGTCTTCAGGATCGTCGGCGATCGTCCGACCCGCTGGGTGCGCCAGACCGACTTCTCCAACGACGAGGCCGTCGGCTACCTCGCCGATCGCCTGGGTCGTCTCGGTGTCGAGGATGCCCTCTTCAAGGCCGGTGCGGTCCCCGGTTCGACGGTCCTCATCGGCCCCGAGGACAACTCGGTCGTCTTCGACTGGGAACCCACGATGAGTGCCGGCGCCGAGTTGCTCACCGGTCCCCGTGGCACCGACGTCCGCCTCGAGGACTACGGTCGCGCGACCCGTCGCGAGAAGCGCGAGGAGTTCCACGCGCGCAAGGACGCCCAGACCGCGGCTCGCGACGAACTCGCCGCCGAGCGGCGCGCCGGGCACTGGGCCACTCCCGACGAGGACTGAAAGACAGATTGCGTATGCCGTCCGCCGAGTCCCAGCACCGGGTTGCCTCCCTGCGGCGTGCCTTTGCCGACGCCCGCCGCGTTGTCGTCAAGGTGGGCTCCTCGTCCCTGACGAGCAGTGCTGGCGGCACCCTCGACATGTTGGCTCTGAGTCGGCTTGTGGACCTGCTCGCCCGGCGCCGGCTCGACGGACACCAGATCGTGTTGGTGTCCTCCGGCGCCATCGCGGCGGGGATCGGCCCGTTGGGGCTCAAGCGGCGGCCCAAGGACCTGGCGACCCAACAGGCGGCCGCATCGGTCGGACAGGGCGCTCTGGTCGCGGCCTACCAGCACCTCTTCGGCATCTACGGGCTCACCGTCGGACAGGTCTTGCTGACTGCCGATGACGTCACCCGCCGCACGCACTACACCAATGCGCAGCGCACCCTTGAGAAGCTCCTCGACCTCGGCATCGTCCCGATCGTCAACGAAAACGACACGGTCGCGACCCACGAGATCCGCTTCGGTGACAACGACCGGCTGGCCGCTCTGGTCGCGGACCTGATCCACGCCGACGGCATGGTGCTCCTCACTGATGTCGACGGACTCTACGACGCGCCCCCGTCGCAGCCCGGAGCCCAACGCATCCCCTATGTCGGCCGTCCCGAGGACCTCACCGACGTGAGCATCGGTGGCACCGGGTCACACGTGGGTAGTGGCGGGATGACCACGAAAGTGGAAGCCGCCGGCATCGCGGGAGCGGCCGGCATACCCACGGTTTTGACGCAGCTCGCCGACGCGAGGGGAGCTCTCCTAGGAGAGGAGGTCGGGACCCTCTTCGCCCCACTCGATGACACCCGGGCCTCGCGCAAGCGGTGGATTGCCCACGCCACCTCGCCGCAGGGTCGGCTCGTGCTCGACGAGGGAGCCGTGGCCGCCGTCACCACGCAGCGGAAGTCGTTGCTCCCGGCCGGGATCACGGCGGTCCAGGGACGCTTCACCGAGCGCGACCCGGTGGACGTGTGTGCTCCGGACGGTCGCGTGGTGGCCCGCGGTCTGGTCAACTACTCGTCGTCCGAGTTGCCCCGGCTCCTCGGCCGATCGACCAAGGACCTGGCCCGCGAGTTGGGCGCCCACTACGAGCGCGAGGTCATCCACCGCGACGACCTCGCCGTCCTCTAGCCGATTCGAGGTAATAGCGACACAGAATCTATGTCGCTATTACCTCGAATCGGCTGGCTGGCCTTCGATCGGCGTGTGGTTGATGCCGTCAAGGCGCACGAATCACGGGGACCACGACTGCGCGTGGGGAGTCGAGGACCACCCGTGTGCCGAAGTCCTCGGGGAGAACGATGTCGATCGTGCGTGAACGATTTGTCTCGACGCAACTGCCGCTTGCCGGGTCCGGACGAAGCACATCGCGCACGCTGATCGCCAGCCCTCGTTGGTCGAGGGCCCACGAGGCCGTGTAGCCCTCAACGCAGCGTGGTTCGTCTCTACCCACGTCGACGAAGTCGACGCGTAGGGTCCTCTGGTCGGTCCCCAGGTGCACTTGGCTGATGTGGGCATAGGCGTAGGTCGAATCCGAGTAGAACTCCGGAAACATCAACACGGGGAGCGCCTTCGCTGGCAGAGCAGCGGCCAGGAGGGTGTCGGAGCTGCCCGCAATGGTGTATCTCCACGCAGGGACGTCGCGGACCTGGACGACCGGCCCAAGCATCACGTTCATGCGTGCGGGAGTCGCGGAGGTGAGCCTGATGGTGATCGACGTGAAGCAATCGCCAGCGAATACGTTGTCCAAGCGATTCAATGTCGCCAGTGCTCCGAGGACCTGCACCTGATGGGTGACGCCGTCCGGACCGGCCACCGGCTGGATCGATGGCGAGGGTGAGGGGGGCTCCTGTGTACCTGCCCAGTCCAAGAATCCGCAGGACATGAGCTGCTGAATGTCCCCGCTGTCTCCCGTGTTCGTCGTGCCCCACGGCTTCTCCAGCGTCGCGGGAGCCTGCGCCAGGACTGCAACGACCTCCGGTCCGAGCATGCTCCTGAACCGCTCCAGTGTCCTGACCAATTCGTTGTCGGTGCCGGCCGGAGCCCCTCTCGCGACGCCGATCTGACGCCCTTCGGGATCCGTCGACGGTGACGGCGCGGCCTTCGGGGTGGCAAGGGGCGACGCTGAGGTCGCCGGCACCGGGGTGACCTGCCGATCAGACGACGGCCGAACAACGGCGATTGCCACCAACACGGCGAGCGCAGCCACCACAACCAGGCCGGGGAAGAACCGTTCTCGCATCCGAGGCCTGGGGACGCGCGCCCGCCGTGCGGTCGCGGCGACCAGGGCCCGCTGGGCACGCGCGGGCGTCGCGAGATGCTCGTGGGCCCGGAACAACGTTCGGATGTCCTCGTCGTCGTCTGTGTGGGTCATCTGCCCGCCTCCTTGTCGAGGTCCTGCCGTGGCGTCCGATGGGTGTCGCGGAGGGTGGCCAGCCCGCGGCTGGCGTTGGAGCGAACGGTGGCGTGCGAGCAGCCAAGGATTTCGGCGATCCGCTCGTCGGGCAGGTCCTCGTAGTAGCGCAGCGCGAGCGTCGCTCGCTGTTGCTTGGGGAGGGTGGCGAGCAGACGCCACCCGTCGTCGTCGGTCCCGGCGGTCGACTCTTCGTATGCCGTGGGCTCGGGCAGGTGCTCGACTGGGCTCTCGCGCTGGCTGGGGCTGCGCTTCCACTGGAGGAACTCGTTGACCATGACTCGGCGTGCGTAGGCGTGGGGTTGGCTGGCCGTCGCGACCTTGTCCCAGTTGCGAAGAAGCCGCTCGTACGTCGTCTGCAGGAGGTCCTCGGCATCGGATGCCGTGCCGGTGAGCATCACGGCAAGGCGCAGCAACGCGAGTCCGCGCGCCCCGGCATACGCCTCGACGGACAGGCCCTCCCCGGTGGTCACATCCCTACGATGCCGGACCCACCCCCATTTGTTGCATCGGCACAGGGGCGAATGCCTAGGGTGGGGGAATGCGCAAAGTGACCGCTCACCTGTTCAGTTCGGCCGACGGCGTCGTCGAGAGCCCGAACCTCTTCCAGTTCGACCGCTTCGGCCCAGAGGAGGGCGAGGCGATGGGCAAGGCTCTGGCGCCCGTCACCGACGTCATCCTCGGTCGCAAGATCTATGACGAGTGGGCTGGCTACTTCTCCGGCAACGACGAGGACTTCGGGGCCTTCATCAACCCGGTCGCCAAGCATGTGGCCAGCCACACCCTGAAGGACCCGCTCGACTGGAACAACGCGACCGTCATCGGTGAGGACCTGCTCGACTTCGTGCGCGAGCTCAAGCAGGGTGATGGCGGAGTCATCTCGGTCAACAGCATCTCGGTGGTGCGGCAGCTGCTCGAGGCGGGCCTGCTCGACGAACTCACCCTGACCGTCCACCCGGTCTTCGCCGGACAGGGACGCAAGCTGTTCGACGGCTTGGCGGAGCCCTTCCGGCTGGAGTTGGTCGATAGCCAGATCACGTCCGTGGGCAACGCGATGCTCACCTACCGCAAGCACGCCTGACGCCGCACAGCGGGGCGGCCGATTCGATGTATCCCGCGACCTGAATCAGGTCGTCGGATACATCGAATCGGCAGGGGGTCCGGCTGTCAGCGGATCTGCTGGACCTCGAACTGCATCCGCGGGTGTGCGATCTCCTCCTGCGACTGCACGAGTTGCAACTCCCGACGTCCTGAGTCCAAGGTGCGCTGGAGCAGGTCGAACACGCTGGACACCGTCCGACCCAGAGCCGCACCCGGGTCACCGGTCTCGAGCAGGTGCGCGGTGAAGAGCGCGGCGGTCACATCGCCCGAGCCGTTGGCCTTCATCGGAAGTTGCGGCGTCTGGACGATCCAGGCGCCGTCACCGTGGACGGCGAGCATCTCGATCGTGTCCTCGGGGCGGTCCGGACGCAGGACCGAGGTCACGAGCACGGTCGAGGGCCCCATCGCCTGAGCCCGCGCGACCGACTCGAGCGTGCTCTCCAAGGTGTCGGGCTCGGTCTCCGTCAGGAAGCCCAGCTCGAACTGGTTCGGCGTGATCAGATCCGCCTTGGGCACCACGCGCTCGCGCAGCAGGATCGGGATGTCCGGGTGGACGAAGCACCCCGACTTCGCATTGCCCATGACCGGGTCGCAGGCATAGATCGCCTTCGGGTTGGCGGCCTTGACCCGCGCCACTGCATCGAGGATCACATCGCCGATCTGGATCCCGCCCTGATAGCCCGAGAGCACCGCGTCGATCTCTGGCATCGCCTCGCGCTCCTCGATGCCCGTGATCACCTCACGCACGTCGTCGGCAGGAATGAGCGGGCCGCGCCACGCGCCATAGCCCGTGTGATTGCTGAAGTTCACGGTGTAGACCGGCCAGACCTCGACTCCGAGGCGCTGGAGGGGAAAGACGGCGGCGCTGTTGCCCACGTGCCCGTAGGCGACAGCGGACTGGATGGAGAGGATCGTGGTCACCGATCAAGTATGCCGTGGGCTCGCCTTACGCTGTGGGGCATGTCCGACCGCACGACCTCAACCGCCGACCGCATGAGTGACATCGACCCCGCGGATCGTGCGCAGGTCAGCACGCTCGCCGCCGCCGCACGTCAGGCCTCCTTCGTGCTCGCTCAGTTGAGCCGTGCCGAGAAGGACCGCGCCCTTCGTGCGCTCGCCGACGCACTCGAGGCCGCAACGGACCAGATCGTCGCCGCCAACGCCGAGGACCTCGAGCGTGGGCGGGCCGGGGGCATGGCCGACGGACTCCTCGACCGGCTCCGTCTCGACGCCGAGCGCGTCGCCGCCGTGGCCCAAGCGACCCGCGACGTCGCCGCCCTCCCGGACCCGATCGGCGAGGTCGTCCGCGGCTCGACCCTGGCCAATGGGCTCCAGATCCGTCAGGTCCGCGTCCCGATGGGCGTCGTCGGCATGATCTACGAGGCGAGACCCAATGTGACCGTCGATGCCGCCGCGCTCGGCCTCAAATCCGGCAACGCCGTCATCCTCCGCGGGGGATCAGCAGCGGCCAGCACCAATGCCGCCCTCGTCGAGGTCCTCCGTGCAGGCCTCAGGGACGTCGACCTCCCCATTGATGCGGTCGCACTTCTCGAGGGTGGCCACGGTGCCGTCCGCGCGCTGATGACCGCCCGCGGTGAGGTGGACCTCCTCATCCCGCGCGGGGGAGCGGGGCTGATCCAGAGCGTGGTCCTCGAGTCCACCGTCCCCGTCATCGAGACCGGGATCGGTGTCTGTCACGTCTACGTCGATGCCGATGCCGACCTCGACAAGGCGCTCGCGATCACGCTCAATTCCAAGACCCACCGACCCAGCGTGTGCAATGCCGCCGAGACCCTCCTCGTCCACGAGGACATCGCCGGAACCTTTCTCCCCAAGGCGCTCGACGCACTCACCGAGGCGGGCGTCAAACTTCACCTCGGCGACCGCTCCTCGGTCGTCGCGCGCTCCCTCGACATCCCCTTCGAGGACGCGACCGACGAGGACTTCTCGACGGAGTGGCATGCCCTGGAGATGAATGTCCGCGTCGTCGACGACCTCGACGGCGCCTTCGCACACATCCGCCGACACGGCTCGGGGCACACCGAGGCGATCGTCACCGAGGACCGCGCGGCAGCCAGACGGTTCGTCGCCGAGGTCGATGCGGCCGCCGTCATGGTCAACGCGAGCACCCGCTTCACCGATGGCGGCGAGTTCGGTTTCGGCGCCGAGATCGGCATCTCGACCCAGAAACTTCATGCCCGAGGACCCATGGCACTACCCGAGCTCACGACCACGAAGTGGGTCGTCGAGGGCGACGGTCAGGTGCGTGCCTGATCCTCGGCATCGGCTGCATCGGCAGAATCGGTCAGCGAGTCATGGGCCACGTAATACGTGGGTCGACCCTGCAGGGCTGAGTACATCCGACCCACGTATTCACCCAGGATCCCCAGAGCCAGCAACTGCACGGCCCCGACGGCAGCGACCACCACGACCGTGGACGTCCAGCCGGGGAGGGCCGCCCCGATGAGGCGAGCGATCACGGCATACACAAGGATGCCGAGCGCCGCGAGGCCGCCGAGCATCCCCAGCCACGTCGCAAACCGAAGCGGCGCGAGCGAAAAGCTTGTCATCGAGTCGATCGACAGGCGGAGCATCGCGGCCAACGGGTACTTGCTCCGACCTGCCGCCCGTTCCTCGCGCCGATAGCTCACCCGACCGGACGGGAAGTTCAGGGCTGGCACGACGAAGCGCAGCACGCGATGGTGCGGCGGCAGCGCATTGATGGCCTCCACTGTCGCCCGCGACATGAGCCGGAAGTCACCTGCGTCCACAGGGGCATCGATGCCCGAGAGCGCCCTCTGGCTCCGATAGAACCACCGGGCGCTGAGCCGCTTGAAGGCCGAATCCGTGCTCCGGTCGCCCCGCACGCCATACACGACGTCGAGATGGTCGCGCAGAGCGAGCACGAGCATCTCGCGCACCACCTCGGGTGGATCCTGCAGGTCCGCATCGAGGGTGACGACGTAATCCCCTCGCGCCGCCGCCAATCCGGCCGAAATGGCGGCCTGGTGGCCAGCGTTCGCGCGCAATCGCACCACGCGCAACTGGGGCCACTCGCGGCGAATCCGCTGCAGGAGCACTGGGGTGGCGTCCCGACTGCCGTCGTCGACCGCCACGATTTCGTATGCCGTGAGCACCCCGTCCGTGACCAGCGCATCCGCCACCGGTCGCAAGCGGTCGACGAGGAGCGGGAGGACCGCCTCCTCGTCGAACATGGGGATGACGATGCTGAGGCCGATGCGACCGGGCTCGGCGGGTGTGGCCATGAGGAGCAGCCTACGGGCGAACGCGGGAGAGGGCCCTCGACGTATGAGATCGAGGGCCCTCCCGTGGTGAGTTCGTGACTCCGCCACGCGGTCGAGTCGGTCCGTCCGGGACCCGAGGGCCCCGATGATTGCCACGCGACGGTGGCGCCGGCCCCAAGGGGCCGGTCTTCGACTCGGGTCGGTGGGCGCGGTGGTGACTGCCACGACGTCGCTCGTGGTGACGTCGATCCGTGCGGGATCGACGCCTTCCGCCTCCGCCGCAGAGGGCAGGGCCCCTGGGCGGACAACGGACGTCACTTCCGTTTTCCAGCCGACCAGCCACCCCCCGGCCGGGGTTCGCACCTGGCTGCTCGGGGATGACTTGCGCACCCATTTCTAGTCCGGAAACCGTTGCGGCGCAAGCGAGTCCGGACAGGTCGACGGCTCTTCCACAGCCACGAGCGAGCGCACAGATCCGTCCACAGCCTCGACCTGCGCAAATGCCCACCGTGCACAGGGCTGTGGACAGAAACGGTGGACAGAGATCGCTGAACGGTCGTGCTCGTCGAGTGGTCCGCTCGTGTCCTCGAGGTGTTCGCGACCGAGGAGCCGGTGGACGGTAGGCTGACCTCCATGTCGATGATCGTCGCGTTCCTTGCGGAGGAGGGCGGGCACGAGGCTCTGCCGATGCCGCCCCTGTCCTACGGCCTCATGGCCCTCGTCTTCTTCGCCCTCCTGCTGGGCGTGACCTGGGCCTTCCGCAACAACCACCAGAAGTCGACCCCGCCAGAGGGCGACGGTCACGGACACGGCGCCGTCGGTCACGCTGGACACGCCGGTCAGGTCGAGGGCCATCACTGAGCCCACGAGACGCCCACGTCTGGGCGTCATGGGTGGGACCTTCGACCCCATCCACCACGGTCACCTGGTGGCAGCGTCCGAGGTCCAGAGCCGCTTCGACCTCGACGAGGTCATCTTCGTGCCGACGGGTGAGCCGTGGCAGAAGGAAGGCCGCGACGTCAGCCCAGCCGAGCATCGCTACCTGATGACGGTCATCGCGACCGCCTCGAACCCACGGTTCACGGTCAGCCGGGTCGACGTCGACCGGGCCGGGAAGACCTACACCATCGACACCCTGCGCGACCTGCGGGCCCAGCACGGCGCGGCCGACTTGTTCTTCATCACCGGAGCTGATGCCCTGGCGCAGATCCTGTCGTGGAAGGACG
>Ga0116184_10001114_pt1 | contig 27283 bp, 27 predicted proteins | sample AD_JPNNA5_MetaG_FD_89886 | JGI IMG/M metagenome (GOLD analysis project Ga0116184, IMG submission 89886) | Active sludge microbial communities of municipal wastewater-treating anaerobic digesters from Japan - AD_JPNNA5_MetaG | ecosystem: Engineered > Bioreactor > Anaerobic > Digestate | place... | reverse complement strand
GGTGCGGGCCGCGACTCGGCTGGTTCAGGTCCGACCTTAGCGACTCGTTCGGCGAATGGGCCTGCCTCATCCCCCACTAAGATGAAAGGCACCCCCGATCCGACCGGATCCCCGACCGCCCCTCGACGACCGGAGAGCCGTGTGACCCTGCCTTGGCTGCTCGGCGTGCTCGCGCTGATCCCGCTCGCGAGCCTCGTGCTGACCAAGGTCATGGGGCGGGCAGCGGGCTGGCCGCTCGGGGTGGCCTTCCTCGCCGTCGCGGCCTCGTTGATCCCTGCGATCCAACAGTTGATGGCGGTCGGCGAGGGCAGCGCGATCACCTGGTCGACCCCGTGGGTGTCCCCGTTGGGCCTCGAGATCGTCCTGCGCCTCGACGGGCTCTCCCTGATCTTCATCCTCATGGCGCTGATCATCGGCGCCATCGTCTTCTTCTACTCGACGACCTACTTCACCAAGGGTGACCAGCGCGGCTTCTACCTCGTGATGTCGGGCTTCACCTTCGCCATGGTGGCCTTCGTCCTCAGCGACAACCTGGTCCTGCTCTTCCTCACGTGGGAGTTGACGTCCCTGGCGTCCTTCCTGCTCATCGCTCGCTCGGGACACCCTGGCGAGGCGGCCTCGATGCGGACCCTGCTCCTCACCTTCATGGGTGGGCTCGCGCTGCTCACGGCCGTGGCGCTCATCATGGCCAAGACGGGGAGCAGTCGATTCTCGGAGGTCATCGCCTCACCGGTCTGGGCCCAGGATCTGGCGTTCACCTCGGTGGTCGCGGTGCTCGTGGCGATCGCGGGTTTCAGCAAGGCGGCGCAGTTCCCGTTTCACTTCTGGCTCCCGGACGCGATGGCGGCGGCCACCCCGGTCAGTGCCTATCTGCATGCCGCCGCGGTCGTGAAGGCGGGCATCTACCTGCTCTTCCGCTTCACCGCGCTCTTCCACGGCACCTTGATCTGGAACATCCTGCTCATCGGGCTCGGCCTCTTCACGGCCTGTCTGGCCGGCTTCTTCGCCCTCCAACAGACTGATCTCAAGAAGTTGATGGCCTATTCGACGGTCAGCCAGTTGGGCCTGATCACGGCGACAATCGGGGTCGGCACCGAGTTCGCGATCTCGGCGGCCCTCCTGCACACCATCGCCCACGCCTGCTTCAAGTCCGGTCTCTTCATGCTCGTCGGCATCATCGACCATCAGGCCGGGACCCGCTCGCTCAGTCGACTCCCTGCCCTGCGGAGATCGATGCCCCTCACCTTCTGGTGCGTCATCATCGGGACCGCGTCGATGGCCGGGGCGCCACCGATGCTCGGCTTCATCTCGAAGGAGAACATCTTCGCGGCCCTGCTCGATGCGCCGGGGGCGACCTACCTCGGGCCCATCCTGCTGGGCGTTGCGGCCGTCGCGGCGGTCCTCACCTTCCTCTACTGCGGGAAGATCGTCACCGGTGCCTTCATCGATGGGCCACAACCGGATGAGCCGATCCGCGAGGCCCGTCTGGTCACGTTGATCCCGGCGGCTGCGCCGGTGCTCGTCGGGGTGCCGCTCGCCTTCATCGTCGACCGTTTCGAGGGACCGGTCGACCTCGCCGTCGTCGCCTCGCACCCGGTCATGGCCCATGACGCCGACTTCACCCTGTGGCACGGCCTCAGCCTGGAATTCTTCGTGACGCTCGGCGTGTTCGTGGTCGGTGCCCTCCTCGTGACCCGCCGCAGCCGATTGCGGCCGCGGGTCGAGCCCGATCTCTTTCCTGTCGACGGCGCTGGCTTGGTCATGAGCCTGACCAAGGTGGGAGAGCGCATCGGGATCAGGGTGGCCGGGTTGGTCCGCGCGGATCACCCCGCTCACCACGTGGGGCCGATCCTGACCGCCCTCACGGCGGCGCTCGGGCTCGGGTCCTGGTGGCTGTGGCAGAGCGGTGCCGTCGACCCGGTCCGCGGTGGCGTCAACGCCCCAGCCGACGTCGCCGTCTTCATCCTGGTCACCATTGGTGTGCTCGCCCTCGTGCGGGCGCACTCGCGTCTGGGCGCGACGGTGCTGATCGGGGGGATCGGGATCATGCTCACCGCCCAGGTCTTCCTGCTCGGTGCACCTGACGTGGGCCTGACCCAGTTGCTCGTCGAGGTCCTCACGGTCCTCGTGATCATGTTGGTCTTGCGCAAACTTCCCGTCGAGTTCGGCCGGGGTCGTCGCCCGCAACGTCGCCGCAAGGCGGTGCTCGCCGTGGGCGCTGGTCTCGCAGCCAGCCTGGCCGCGTGGACCGTCATGGGTCGACGAGAGCGTTCCGGGATCGCCGACTACTACCTCTCGGAGACGGTGGACCTCACCGGCGGCACGAACATCGTCAACGTCATCCTCGTGGAGTTCCGTGCCCTCGACACCTTCGGGGAGTTGACCGTCCTCGGCATGGCCGGGGTGGCGATCATCGCCGTGCTGGCCACCCTTCCCAAGGCCCTCTTGGACCCCGCGCCGGACCCTGATCCGGAGTCGCTGCCCACGTGGGTCCCGCTGCCGAAAGTCGACCTGGCCGAGGAGGGCACGCGGGCCCATCGGGCACTCGAGGACGTCGAGGCCAACACCGAACCTCTCCGGTTGTTGCAGCGCGTGCTTCTCCCGTCCTTCGTCGTCATCTCGGCGGTCCTCTTCTGGCGCGGCCACTACCAGCCGGGTGGCGGCTTCATCGCCGCCCTGGTCGCGGCCGTCGCCGTGGCCTATGTGCACCTCGCGCGCCCCAAGGACGGGCCGGTCTCGCGACCCGCACTACCCGTGGCCCTCATCGCCGGCGGCGTCCTCATCGCCACCGCCACCGGGCTGCTCGGCCTCATCGCCGGTCCGAACGGGGGTGCCTTCCTCGCGCCGGTGAAGTTGGGAGCTGGCGGGTTCGGTGTGAGTTCGTCGATGGTCTTCGATGTTGGTGTGTATGCCGCGGTGCTGGGTTTGGTGATGGTCGCCTTCAACATCCTCGGTTCGGAGACCGCCCACGACGCGACCCACGCGGACGACCCCGAGCCGATCGATGGCCCCGATGCAGCTGAGGTGGTGACCTCGTGATCCTCTCGCTCACCATCGGAGTTCTCGTCGCCGGCGGGACCTACCTGCTCCTCCAGCGAAGTCTGGTCCGGATCGCCTTCGGCGTCGGCCTGCTCAGCCACGCGGTCAATCTCTTCCTCCTCGCGTCGGGTGTCACGGCATACCGGGGCGAACCCCTCGCCGACCGGATGGATCCCGCGGCGGCGGCCGACCCCCTCCCGCAGGCCTTCGTCCTCACCGCGATCGTCATCACGCTCGCGGTCACCGTCTTCCTCCTCGCGCTGGCCGTCGTCGGTCGCAACGACGACAGTTGGCGGATCCCCGAGACGGGGGAGGAGCACGACCGATGACCACCTCCCAGCCCGTGTTTGCCAACCTGTTGCCGCTCTTCGTCGCCATCCCGCTCGTGGCCTCGGCCGTCACGGCGCTCATCGCGAACCGCCACGTCCAGCGCCTCCTGCTCCTCGGCATCCCGCTCGCCTCATCGGTCGGCGGTGCTGCGCTCGTGGGCCTCCATGCCGAACGGCCGGTCCTCGTCACCCAGATGGGTGGCTTCGTCCCGGGGATCGCGATTCCGTTCGTCTCGGACACCCTCGCGGCCGTGATGCTCACGGTCACGGGCCTCACCACGGCGATCGTCCTCACATTCGCGCTCCGCACGGGCGAGGACCGGCTGCGCTTCTTCACGCCCCTGGTCCTCATGCTCGTCGCGGGCGTGAACGGGGCGCTGCTCACTGCGGATGCCTTCAACCTCTTCGTCTTCGTCGAGGTGATGCTCCTGCCCTCCTATGCGCTGGTGGCGATGACGGGCACCTGGCGGCGAATGGCTGCGGGACGGGTCTTCCTCGTCGTCAACCTCGTCACCTCCTCGATCTTCCTCATCGGCCTCGCCGTGCTCTATGCGGGTGCAGGAACGGTCAACCTGGCCGCCCTTGCGGGTCGGGGCAGCGACCCCCGGGTGGCTTTCGGTGCGGCACTCGTGCTGCTGGCGCTGGTCATCAAGGCCGGAGCCGTGCCGGTCCACGGCTGGCTGCCTCGGGCCTATCCGGCAACGTCGGCCACGGTCATGGCGCTCTTCGCCGGGTTGCACTCCAAGGTCGCGCTGGTGGCCATCTATCGGATCCACTCGCTGGTCTTCGGTGAGTCCCGGGTGCTCGGTGGGGTCATCCTGGCCCTCATCGTCGCGAGCATGATCATCGGCGCGTGGTCCTCCTTCGGAGAGAACACGATTCGCCGGGTCGTCTCCTTCCAGATGGTCTCCGGGGTGGGCCACGCGCTCATCGGCGTGGCGCTGTCGACGCTCGCGGCGTGGTCGGCGGGACTCATCTACACCGTGCACAGCATTCTGACGTTGGGCGTCCTCGTCCTCGCGGCTGGCGCGGTCGAAAAGACTTATGGCACAGGCCATCTCGTCCGCCTCGCCGACCTGCTCCGCCGCGAGAAGGCGCTCGCCTGGATCGTCGGACTGGCGCTCCTGTCGATCATGGGGCTGCCGCCCTCGTCCGGCTTCTGGGGCAAGATCGCCCTCGTCCTCGCCTCGGCACAGGAGTCGCCGCCGCTCGCCGCCCTGCTCATCGGGTCGATCGTCGCGGCCAGCATCATCAGCCTGCTCGCCATGCAACGGCTCTGGCACGAGGTCTTCTGGGGACCCAAGATGACTCTCTACCGGCCGCCATCCAACACCGGTCGCGTCGAGACCGACGACAAGCCGGTGCCGCTGCCCGACCATGTCTGCATCAAGCCCCTTGATCTGGCGCCCGCTGGGGCCTTGCTGGCCCTCTCCCTCGTCTTCTTCGTGGCCGCTGGGCCGCTCTGGGAGATCGCAGATCGCGCGGCCGTGGGTCTGGTCGATGTCGCGCCTTATGTCACGGCGGTGATCGGCTCATGAGGAGACTGCTCCAGGCGTGGTGGGCCGTGAGTTATCTCGTGTGGCTCGCGTGGCAGGTGCCCAAGCAGGCCTTCATCCTCGGCCGGGACGTGCTCACCCCCGGGCTCGACGTGTCGCCCTCGATCATCGAGTTCCCGCTCCGGGCCCGCACGACACTCGAAATCGCCGCCATCGAGTCCTCGATCACGATCACCCCGGGCACCCTCACCCTTGGGGTCGCCGAGGCCGATGAGGTGGATGACAGTGACGAGGCAAGCCCGGGCCTCGGAGCAGGGGGCAAGAGCCTCTTCGTGCACTTCCTCTACGCCCATACCCATGAGGGCGCGATCGCCGAACTCGCCGACATGGAGTCGCGCATCCTGCGGGTGACCCGGGGTCGCGAAGTCGCCCTGCTTCCTGACCCGCCCGCGGTAGGTGAGTGCCGATGAACGTCGCCTTCACCGTCGCAGCCGCCATCGTCGCGGTCGCCGCCCTCCTCGGCTTCGTCGGCGTCCTCCGCTCCCACGACGACGCCAGTCGGGCCGTGCTCGCCGATCTCTTCTACTTCAGTGCCATCGCGGGATTCGTCCTCATCGGCACCCTCCTCGACAGCGCGGTCGTCTTCGATGTCGCGGTCATCGCCTCGCTCATCGGTGTCCTGGGCACGCTCGCCCTGGCGCTCATCCTCACGAGGGGGCGACGCTGATGACTGTCCTCGAGACCGTGCTCGCCTGGCTCTCCGGGACCCTTGCGATCCTCGGCGCGCTGGGCTTCCTCGTGAGCGCTGTCGCCGTCCTGCGTGTGCGTGATGCCGTCAGCCGGGTCAACTCGATCGGACCAGCGACCGCCGTGGGGGTGCCCTTCATCCTGATCGCGGCCTTCATCGAGCACGGACTGGCCCACGGCTGGAGTTGGGTCCACGCGGTCGAGGTGGCGCTGGCGCTCGTGGGCGCGGTGGTCGTCTCCTCGGTCGGGAGCAACATGCTCGGTCGCGCGGCCTACCGGTCGGGGGCCGAACTCGACCCCGCGACCGAACCCAACGAACTCTCCGGTCGTTGACCCGGCCACACCATTGGGTATGCCGTCCGCTCGGGTGAGCGGACGGCATACCAAGGCTTTGGATTGGCTTGTCAGGACTTGCCGCTCAGGCCTTCCTGGATGGTGCCCATGACCGTCGAGTCGGCGAGCGTCGTCGTGTCGCCGATGTCACGGCCCTCGGCGATGTCCTTGAGCAGGCGGCGCATGATCTTTCCGGACCGGGTCTTGGGGAGCTCGGGGACGACCATGATCTGGCGCGGCTTGGCGATCGGGCCGATCTCCTTGGCGACGTGATTGCGGAGCTCTGTCGACAACGCAGCCAGGGCATCGGCATCGTCGAGTTCGCCCTCGGCGACGGCGTCGGAGCGGAGGATGACGAAGGCGACGGGCGCCTGGCCGGTCATCTCGTCGTTGGCGCCGACGACTGCCGCCTCGGCGACCTTCGGGTGCGAGACGAGAGCCGACTCGATCTCGGCGGTGGAGAGGCGGTGGCCCGAGACGTTCATGACGTCGTCGACGCGGCCGAGGATCCAGATGTTGCCGCGTTCGTCGTACTTCGCGCCGTCGCCGGCGAAGTAGTACTTGGGGCCGAAGCGGCTCCAGTAGGTCTCCTTGTAGCGCTGCGGGTCGCCCCAGATGCCGCGCAGCATCGAGGGCCACGGCTTGGTGAGGACGAGGTAGCCGACCTTGTCGGGGTCGGTCATCGGCTGACCCTCGTCGTCGAGGATCTCGGCGGAGATGCCGGGGATGGGGCGCTGCGAGCTGCCGGGCTCGAGGGTGGTGACGCCGGGGAGCGGACTGTTCATGATCGCGCCGGTCTCGGTCTGCCACCACGTGTCGACGATCGGGGCGGTGTCGGCGCCGATGTGCTTGCGATACCAGAGCCACGCCTCGGGGTTGATCGGCTCGCCGACGCTGCCGAGGATGCGGATCGAGGAGAGGTCGAACTTGGCCGGGATGTCGGCGCCCCACTTCATGAAGGTCCGAATCGCGGTCGGGGCGGTGTAGAAGATGTTGACCTTGTACTTCTCGATGAGCTCCCACCAGCGGCCCTGGTGCGGGGTGTCCGGGGTGCCTTCGTAGAGGACCTGCGTCGCGCCGAGCGAGAGCGGCCCGTAGACGATGTAGGAGTGGCCGGTCACCCAGCCCACGTCGGCGGTGCACCAGTAGACGTCGGACTCGGGGTGGACGTCGTGGACGATCGAGTTCGTGTAGGCGCACTGGGTGAGATAGCCGCCGCTCGTGTGGAAGATGCCCTTCGGCTTCCCCGTGGTCCCCGAGGTGTAGAGGATGAAGAGCGGGTGCTCGCTGTCGAAGTTCTCGAACTCGTGGGTGCCGGACTGGCCGGGGACGAGGTCGTCCCACCAGACGTCACGGCCCTCGGTCCAGTTGACCTCGGTGCCGGTGCGCTTGACGACGAGGACCTTCTCGACGGTGTTGTCGTCGTGCTCGAGGGCCTCGTCGACGGCCGCCTTGAGCGGGGCCGGCTTGCCGCGGCGCCACTGGCCGTCAGTGGTGACGGCGAGCTTGGCCTTGGCGTCGTTGATGCGCGTGTGCAGGGCCTCGGCCGAGAAGCCACCGAAGACAAGGGAGTGCGGAGCGCCGAGGCGGGCGCACGCGAGCATCGTGAAGATCGTCTCGGGGATCATCGGCATGTAGATCATGACCGTGTCGCCCTTGCCGACGCCGAGCTCGGTCAGCGCATTGGCGACCTTGCTGACCTCCTTCTGCAGGTCGGCGTAGGTGATCGTGCGGGTGTCACCCTGGTCGCCCTCGAAGTGGATGGCGACGCGGTCGCCGTTGCCGGCCTCGACGTGCCGGTCGACGCAGTTGTAGGCGACATTGAGCTCGCCGCCGACGTACCACTTGGCAAAGGGGGCATCGCTCCAGTCGAGCGTGGTGTCGAAGTCCTTGGCCCAGGTGACGTACTTGCGTCCCTGCTCGGCCCAGAAACCCTCGAAGTCGGCGTCAGCGGCGGCATACATGTCGGCGGTGCCGTTGGCCTGCGCGGTGATCTCCGGACGGGGTTCGAGGCTGGCGCGGTCGAGGTGGCTGGTCAGGTTGTCTTCGGACACGGGGAAAGGCTCCTCTTCATCGAGTGCGGCGTCACCCTCCACCTTTCCCTCACCTCCCGCTGACGGCAAGGCCACAACGCGGCGTATGCCGTGGACGCGCCTGTTCACGCGCCGAACGGGCGGGCGGTTGGTCCCCTCTCGGTCGAGGACCCTTCGGTCGCGGGAAGTGGTCAAAGTGTGCACTCCGAGCGCGGGGGGTCGGACGAAATGCTGGTCCCTGTGCCCAGCGTGTCGTGCAACGGTTTCACTCTGCTCAATTCTCTGGTGTCGTGGTGGATACGGACCACGAGGAGGTGGCGCGATGTTCATCGAAGGACAGCTCTATTCACCGGTGACGAAGGCAGCAGACGGTTCGGTCGAGGTGCACCTGGCCGACAACCACCCGGGGCTGCACGACCCGGCCTATCGTGCTCGACGCTCGCAGATCGCCGGGGCCGCGCTGACCGCGCCCCCAAGGACGGTCCCGACCATTGACTACACCGCTGACGAACACCGGATCTGGACTCTGGTCAACGAGCAACTCGCGCCCAAACACGAGAAGTACGCGCACTCCGAATACCTTGCGGCCAAGGGCCGACTGCGGCTGCCGACCGAGCACGTGCCCCAACTCATGGAGGTCACGCTGCGCCTGCAGCCGCTCACCGGCTGGACCTATCACGCGGCTCCCGGGCTGGTCCCCCTTCGTGAGTTCTATGCAGACCTGGCGCAGCGCAGTTTCAACTCGACGCAGTTCCTGCGCCACGGCTCGGAGCCGCTCTACACACCCGAGCCGGACATCATCCACGAGGTCATCGGGCACGCGAACCAGTTGGCGTCACCGCGCTTTGCTCGGTTGACGGAAGCCGCCGGGCGAGCGTCCCTGCGGGTCGAGACCGATGAGGCGATGAAGTTCATCGCCGACGTGTTCTGGTTCTCGATGGAGTTCGGGGTCATCAAGGAGCACGGCGAGGTCAAGGCCTACGGCGCCGGCATCCTCTCCAGTTTCGGGGAGATGGACGAGTTCGGGCACATGGAGCACCGTCGCCTCGACCTGGCCGACATGGGCACCCTCGCCTACGACATCACCGAATACCAGCCAGTGCTCTTCTGCGCCGAGAATCTCGACGAACTCGAAGACGTCGTCGGAGGCTTCTTCGACCGTGTCGACGACGACCTGACCTTCGAGCTCCGCGCCGAGGCCGCCACCCGCGCCTGACTGCCCAGCCTGACTGCTGCCCAGCCTCACTCTCGCGCGATCGCAAGCGTCAGGACTTCTGGTCGGCCCCGTCCTCGCTGCTCTCGTCGACCAAGGGTTCGTCGGTGTCTCCGGTCTCGCCATCGGCGCCGATCTCGGGGTCGGGGTGGTCCTGGCGGTAGGACGGCACGGGGTCCGAACCCAATTGTGGATAGGGATCGTGGCCGCGCAGGGTGAGGACGACGACCTTGGCCAGAGCCATGATCGGGACGGACACGAGCGCGCCCATGATCCCCCACATCGAGGAGAAGGCCACGACGCCCACGATGACGGCCCACGGATGGATGTCGACCGCGCGTGACATGAGCACCGGTTGCAGGACATTGGACTCGATCTGCTGCACGAGGAGCACGACGCCCACCATGATCAGGGCCGCCACCCAGCCCTTGCCGGCGAAGGCGATCAGGACTGCGACCAGCCCCGAGAGCACCGCACCCACGACGGGGATGAAGGCCATGAGGAAGGTCAACACCGCGATCGGCACGACGAGCGGGACCCCGAGCACGAGCGCGCCCAGGCCGATACCAAGCGCGTCAACCGCCGCGACGATGATCTGGGTGCGGGAGTAGGCCCGGACTGCGAGCCAGCCGCGACGGAAGGACTCGTGGATCGGCTGATGCGTCCGGCGGGGGAGCAGGCGGACGAACCACAGCCACAAGGTGCGACCCTGGGCGAGGAAGAAGTAGGTCGACACCAGGGCCAGCAGCAGGATGATCGTGAACGACGACAGGGCTTCCCCGGCGCGGAGAGCACCGCCGGCCAGGGAACTCCAATTGGTCTGCAGCCAATCGCGGCCCTGCTCGATCCAGTTGGAGATCTGGTCGCCACTGATCCCGAAGGGCTCGGTCTTGAGCCAGTCCTGGATGTCGTCGAGCGCGTCGGAGACTCCGTCGACGAGGTCTTGGGCCCCGGTGGCGATCTGGGCCCCGGTCAGCCAGAACGCGCCCACGAGCACCACGAGGAAGAACACCATGGTGAGGCTGGCGCCCAGCCCCTGCCCGATGCCGATGCGCCGCAGCCAGACCACGACCGGCTGGAGCAGTGCGGTCAGGAGCAGCGCGATCGTGATGGCGATGATCATGGAAGACACGGGTGCGAGGGCAGCGCCGATCGTGTTCAGGGCCAAGCCGGCGAGGACGACGATGGCACTCAGCGCGCCAACGACCCACAGTCCGAAGGGAATTGCCTCACCGAGGCGTCGGGTGACGGAGGTCTGGGAGTCCTGGGCCATGCCGTGAAGTCTCGCAGGCCGGAGACGCGGCCAAGGGGAGAGGCGCGCGAACGGCATACCCAAATGCGGGTATGCCGTCCGCTCACCCCTTGGGGGTGGAACCGATCAGTGGTCGAGTGCGGGGCCGACACCGTGTCCGGTGAGGGAGCGCACCTCCATCTCGGCGTACTTCTGCTCGTTGTACTCCTTGGAGAGCTTCGAGCCGAGCCAGCCCAGGAAGAACCCGATGGGGATCGAGATCAGGCCCGGGTTGTCGAGCGGGAACCAGTGGAAGTCGATCGCCGGGTTGGTGATCATCGAGGGTGACAGGCCGGTCTTGGGGTCCGCGGCCTTGCCGGAGACGACCGGGCTGAAGATGATCAGGCCGATCGAGGAGATCAGGCCACCGTAGATCGACCAGAGGGCGCCCTTGGTGTTGAAGCCCTTCCAGAAGAGGGAGTACAGGATCGTCGGCAGGTTCGCCGAGGCGGCCACCGCGAAGGCGAGCGCCACGAGGAAGGCGATGTTCTGGCTCTTGGCCAACATGCCACCGAAGATCGCGACAGCGCCGACGGCCAGCGCGGCGTAGCGCGCGACCTTGACCTCGGTCTCCTGGGACGCCTGGCCCTTCTTGATGACCTCCTTGTAGATGTCGTGGGCCACGGTCGCCGAGGTGACGATCGTCAGGCCCGCGACGACCGCGAGGATCGTTGCGAAGGCGATGCCGGACACGATGCCCAGGAGCGGGCTGCCACCGAGGGCGTAGGCGAGCAGCGGGGCTGCCGAGTTCGCCTTGCCGGGAGCGGCCGTGATGGCGTCGGGACCGACGAGGGCCGCGGCGCCGAAACCGACGACGAGGGTGAGCAGGTAGAAGCCACCGATGAGCCAGATGGCCCACTCGACCGACTTGCGGGCCTGCTTGCTCGTGGGCACTGTGTAGAAGCGCTGCAGCACGTGCGGCAGGCCGGCGGTGCCCAGGACGAGGGCCATCGACAGCGAGATGAAGTCGATCTTGGTGACCGTGTCCTTGCCGTACTTCATGCCGTAGGTCGTGAGCTTCTCCGCGGCCGCCGCGGTCTTCTCAGCGCTCGAGGAGGCGGTCTTGTCCACGGCCGCGTTGAAGAGGCCGTTGAGGCTGAAGCCGTACTTGCCGAGCACCCACACCGTCATGATCGCGGTGGCAGCGATGAGCAGGACGGCCTTGATGATCTGGACCCAGGTCGTGCCCTTCATTCCACCGATGAGGACATAGGCGATCATGACGACGCCGACGACCCCGATGACGAGGTTCTGGGCGAGCTCACCGGAGACACCGAGGAGCAGCGAGACCAGGCCACCGGCACCGGCCATCTGGGCCAGCAGGTAGAAGAGCGAGACGCACAGGACCGAGATGGCGGTGGCCAGACGGACCGGGCGCTGCTGGAGGCGGTAGGAGAGGACGTCGGCCATGGTGAACCGGCCGGTGTTGCGCATCAGCTCGGCGACGAGCAGGAGCGCGACGAGCCACGCGACGAGGAAGCCGATCGAGTAGAGGAAGCCGTCGAGACCGGTCAGCGCGATGGCGCCGGCGATGCCGAGGAAGGAGGCCGCCGACAGGTAGTCACCGGCGATGGCGATGCCGTTCTGACGGCCGGAGAAGGCGCCCGCGGCGGTGTAGTACTCCTCGGCACTCTTCTTGCCGGAGGCCACCTTGATGACGATGGCCAGCGTCACCGCGACGAAGGCGATGAAGATGCCGATGTTGAGGGCGGGGCTGCCGACAGCCGTGGCCGCCGGGAGCGCAGCGAACCCGGTGAGGGAGGCGATCGTGGCCATCTCAGAACTCCTTGCTCTCGAGACGGGCCGCGGCGGCATCAGCGGCGGGGTCGAAGGTCTTGTTGGCCCAGCGCGCGTAGATGAACGTGATGGCGAAGGTCGTCACGAACTGCAGGAACCCGAAGATCAGACCGACCGAAACCCGGCCGAACACGTGGGTGTTCATGAAGCCCGGGGCGAAGATCGAGAGCAGGACGTAGAGGAAGTACCAGGCGAGGAAGAAGGCCGTCATGGGGAAGACGAATCCCCGGAACTTCTTGCGCAGGTCCTGGAACTCCGGAGTGGCTTGCAGCGCGGTGTAGGGGTCCGCGCCGGGGCGAGCATCGTTGCTCACGGTCACCTCCAGTGATCGGGCCGGACGTCGGTGCCCGGTTCGGGTCTCACTGTGGAGGAGTGCGTATGCCGGGTGCCACGGTTGGGAAGGCGGCGTCGCCGGGCGGGGGTGGCTGGCCGTTCTGTGGCGCCCGTCACGTCGATGGGCGGCGGGTGTCGCGCGCCGAACGGTTGCGCAGGGCTGACCTGATGTCAGCGGGTCGGCAGCCGACAGCGGTGCTGAGCGCACGGCATACGCAAAGATGGGAGCCGTGCGAGCGCTCCGAAAGCTGACCGCGGAACCGGGCCTGCAACTCGTCGACATCCCGGAGCCCGTCTGTGGTGACAAGGACGTCAAGATCCGGGTCCTGCGGGCCGGCTTGTGTGGCACTGACCTGCACCTGCACGACTACGACGAGTGGGCGGCCGGCGCGATGCAGGTGCCGCAGACCCTGGGGCACGAGTTCTTCGGCGAGGTCGCCGAGGTCGGGGCCGATGTCACTCACATCGCGGTGGGGGACAAGGTGTCGGGGGAGGGCCACCTCGTGTGCGGCGTGTGCCGCAACTGTCGGGCCGGACGGCGACACCTCTGCATCCACACTGTGGGAGTCGGGGTCAATCGCGACGGTGCCTTCGCTGACTACGTCGTCATCCCGGCGATGAATGCCTGGGTGCACCCGCCGGACATCGACCCTGAGCTGGGCGTGCTCTTCGACCCGCTCGGCAATGCGGTCCACACCGCCCTGCAGTGGCCACTCGTCGGAGAAGACGTGGCCATCACCGGGGCCGGACCCATCGGGGTCATGGCGACTGCGGTGGTGCGGCATGCGGGAGCTCGACGCATCTGCGTGACGGACCTCTCGGCTGCGAGGCTGGCCCTGGCGAAGGCGGCAGGTGCTGATCTGGTCGTCGACGTCACCTCCGGTGGATCACTCGGGGCGGCCCAGGAGTCCTTGGGGATGGTCGAGGGCTTCGATGTCGGTCTGGAGATGTCCGGCTCGCCGGCCGCGTCGCGTGACCTCATCGCGAACATGAACCACGGTGGCCGGATCGCGATGCTCGGTCTTCCCAAAGGGCCCTACGAGATCGACTGGGGCCCGGTCATCACCCACATGATCACCATCCGCGGGATCTACGGCCGGGAGATGTTCGAGACCTGGTATCTCATGGGGGCCATGCTGGCCACATCCCCTGAATTGGGTCGTTCGGTCACCTCGGTCATCACCGGCCGGTATGCCGCGCAGGACTGGGAGGCGGCGTTCGCCGAGACCCGCTCGGGGCAGGGTGGCAAGGTGATTCTCGATTGGAGTTGAGCTGGTGGTCCGTGGACTGATGATCCGAGCGGCAACGCTGGCGATGGCTGCCGTTGCGCTCGCCGCGTGCGGCTCCTCGGGGGCTGGCGGCACCAGTGGTGGTGGGGCGAGCGACCCACCGTCCACCTCCTCGACTCCCTCGGTCCCGACGACGGCCTCGCCAGCCTCATCCGGCTCGGCCGCCGCTACGGCGGGAGCGACGATCGATCCGTGCACCCTGCTAGACCGGGCCGCGATCGACCGGCTGATCGGGGAGTTCACCGAGTTCAACCACGTCGTGACGGCGCAGCTCCCCGGTTGCGAATGGACCAACGCGAGTTCCACCCTCAGCGTGTCGTCGGTCCCCGCCGACGAGTGGGCGGCCGTGATGCCGACGAACATCGCGATGCTTCGCGTCGCGGCCAAGGGCAACCAGGACAAGCTCGACGACCTTGATCGTCGTGCGGCGCTCTTCACCGGATCGATGACCGCCGAGCAGGCCTGTGCGGCCTTCTCGACGACCCTGCAGTGGCAGGGCCTGCCCGCAGAGGAGTGGAAGGCCGTCACGTATGCGCCCGACCCCCAGAATCCCACCCTCGTCGCGGCCACTGCCTGCCACGAGGGCCGTTACTCGGTGGTGTCCCTGACCAAGCCCGACGTGGTGAGCAGTGCAGCCCAGTCCGCGGCCATCCTCGATGCGCTGGTCGCCGCCGATGCCGCCGCCCGAGGGTCATGACGGGGCGCTCGTGCGCCACGGCATACGCTGAATCGACCGCACCCGACCACCGCAGGAGGCGCCGTGTACGGCGAAGTCAAGCAACAACTCGCGACCACCTTGCGGGAGATCGAGGACGCTGGACTCTTCAAGCGAGAGCGGCTCATCACCACGCCCCAAGCGGCCCACATCGGCACTCGCAGCGGCACCGCGCTCAACTTCTGCGCGAACAACTATCTCGGCTTCGCCGATCACCCCGAGGTCATCGGCGCGGCTCGAGAAGCGTTGGGGGAGTGGGGTTTCGGTATGGCGTCGGTGCGATTCATCTGCGGCACGCAGACCCAGCACGACGCCCTCGAGACGGCTCTCTCAGACTTCTTGGGGACCGAGGCCACGATTCTCTACTCGTCCTGTTTCGACGCCAATGGTGGTGTCTTCGAGGTCCTATTCGGCGAGGGTGACGCGATCATCAGCGACGAGCTCAACCATGCCTCGATCATCGACGGCGTGCGGCTGTCGAAGGCTGCCCGGTATCGCTATCGGAATGCCGACATGGCTGATCTGAGGGATCAACTGGAGGCGGCCAGCAACGCTGGTGCGCGTCGAATGGTCATCGTGACCGACGGGGTCTTCTCGATGGACGGCTCCTACGCGCCGCTCGACGAGATCTGCGACCTGGCCGACGAGTTCGAGGCCATGGTGCTGGTGGATGACTCCCACGCTGTGGGCTTCGTCGGGGAGGGTGGGCGGGGGACGCCCGAGCTGTTCGGGGTGAGCGATCGCGTCGACATCATCACGGGGACCTTGGGCAAGGCGCTGGGGGGAGCTTCCGGAGGTTATGTCTCCAGCCACCAGGAGGTCGTCGATCTGCTCCGGCAGCGGTCGCGTCCCTATCTCTTCTCCAATTCGGTGGCGCCGCCGGTGGTGGCCGGTTCGCTGCGGGCCCTCGCGTTGGTGTCCGGGTCGTCCGAGAGCCGAGAGACGTTGCGTCGCAACAGTTCCCTCTTCAGGGAGCTGATGACCGAGGCTGGTTTCGAGTTGCTCCCGGGATCGCACCCGATCGTGCCCGTCATGTTCCCCGGTGACGATGGGGCCCGTCGGGCCGCACAGATCGCTGATCACATGTTGACCGAAGGCGGCGTCTATGTGATCGCCTTCTCCTTTCCCGTGGTGCCCAAGGGCAAGGCGCGGATCAGGGTGCAGCTGAGCGCTGCCCACTCCGAGGCGGACGTGCGACGGTGTGTCGAGGCGTTCGTCGCGGCGCGATCTGCCCTGCCGGCCACTGACGCCGAAGGCTGAGGGCTGACACCGGCCGCGCTCGGTGGCTGGCCGAAGGGCCCAAGTCCGTCGAGGACCAACGCCGCGGACGCAGGTCAGTCGAGGGAGCGGGATCGCAGGTCGATGCGTTCCGGTGTGTGCAGGCGGACGAGCAGGCGGATCGTGCCCGGAGGGGTCGATTTCGGCGTCGCGAGCGAGACGACGATCGCGACCACCGCGGCCAGCGGCACACACCAGGCGGCAGGGGTGGCCAGCAGCGCACCGAGCCAGCCCTCGAACGGTCCGGCGGTGATGGAGACCCCGATGGAGACCAGCGCCGTGAAGGCGCCGACCACCAGCCCGGCGATCGCGCCAGCCCTCGTCAGGTCACGCCACCACACGCCCAGGATGAGCAAAGGCGCGAAGGTGGCGGCAGCCACCGTGAAAGCGAGGAGCACCATTGTCGCGAGTCCGATCGGCTCGATGACCCGCGTCACGGCATACGGGACGATGACCGAGGCTGCCGCCGCGATCCGGAAGCCCAGTGGTCCCGTGGCGTCGCCACCGGTGACGCGCGCGAGGTACGGGCGAACGAGTGATTGGTCGATCACCCCCGTCACGGACATCGCCACGCCTGAGGCGGTGGAGAGAAGGGCCGCGAAGGCGCCTCCCGCGAGGACGGCCGTGAGCAACTCGCCGGTCAGTCCGCCGATGACCGCGTTGGGGAGGCGCAGGACGATGGAGTCCGGTCGCACATCGAGGGGCAACTCGGGCAGGTGGACCCTGCCGAGCACGCCATAGATCGGCGGGATCAGGTAGAAGATGCCCAGCAGGAGGAGCACCGTGACGGTCGTCCGTCGGGCGCCGAGTCCGTCCGGATTCGTGTAATAGCGGACCAGGACGTGAGGGAGACCCATGGTCCCCAGGCAGAGCGCGATCATCATCGAATACACGCGATACGTGGGATGGTCGTCGGGACCGCGAGGGGTGAGGGCCAGATGCCACGATGGATCGGCCACATTCGGATGGGGAGCTCCGGAGCGCAGCCACAGCACGAGGAGGATGCAGGCCGGGACGGCGATGGCGGTGAGTTTGATCCAGTACTGAAGGGCCTGGACGAAGGTGATCGACCTCATCCCGCCGGCACCGACGGCCAGCGCCACGACGACGGCAACGACGGTCCCGCCAACCCACCCCGGGACGCCGGCCACGATGGTGAGGACGAGCGATGCGCCCTGGAACTGCGGCACGAGATAGAGCCAACCGATCCCGACCACGAGGATCGAGGCGATGAGCCGGACGCGCCGCGACTGCAGACGCATCTCCGCGAAGTCGGGAAGCGTGTAGGCACCTGATCGGCGCATGGGAGCCGCCACCATCACGAGGAGGACGAGGTAGCCCAAGGTGTAGCCGACGGGGAGCCAGAGCTGGTCCACGCCGATGTCATAGATGAGTCCGGCGACGCCGAGAAAGGATGCGGCAGAAAGGTATTCGCCACCGATGGCGCTGGCGTTGAGACGGGGTGAGACGGTGCGACCGGCGACATAGAAGTCACTGGTGGCGCGCGACAGACGCAGCCCGAGGCCCCCCACCACGAGGGTGAGCAGACACACGAGGGTGACCGCAAAGAGGGAGAGGGTCGAGGACTCGGCCATGGGTCACTGCTGGCCGACGACGTCGGCGAAGTCGCTTTCGATCTTTTCCGCTTGACGGACATACCAGCGCGCGATCACCCAGGCCGCCGGATAGACGAGGATGCCGAGCACCACCCAGGGGAAGGGCAGGCCGAGAATCGTCAGGCTGCGCGTTGCCGGGACGGCCAGCAGGAGCACCGGGAAACCGCCGATGCCGAGGAAGGCCAGGCCGACGACCAGGGCCGACAGTCGGAACTGGGCCCGCATCAGGCCCGCGAGGTAGACGTCGCCGAGGCCGGTCTGTTCATCGAGGTCGCGGGCGATCGACTGGCTCGTGGGTCGTCCCGCCCCGCGCCGAGAACTGGTGACGCGGATCCTCGTGGGGCGCGGGCCGGTGGTCGTCACGGGCGGCCGATGGGCCGACGGAGGAGCAGGTCGCGCAGTTGCTTGGTGTGGCGACGACTCACCTGCAGCACGGTGCGGTCGATGACGATCGAGCAGCGACCGTGGTCCATGCGCACCTCGGTCACGTGGGGGAGGGCGACCAGAGTGCTGCGGTGGATGCGCACGAAGCCGTGCTCGGCCCATTGCTCCTCGAGGGTGGACAGCGGGATCCGCACCAGGTGGCTGCCGGAGTCGGTGTGCAGTCGCGCGTAGTCCCCCTGGGCCTGGGCGAAACGGATCTGGCTGCGGGAGATGAAGCGGGTGACGCCCCCGAGTTCGACCGGGATCGTCTCGCCGGTTTCGTGGCCCTCGGGTCCTGCGCCGTCCACGGACCGGTGGTCCGGGCCGCCCGTGGGCGAGCCCGGCGCGGCCCCGGGGACGGTGCCCGAGACGGTCCCGGCTTCATCCGCCCGAGCCACCACGCGCCGCACGGCCTCGGCGAGCCGATCCTGGCTCACCGGCTTCATGACGTAGTCGGTCGCGGCAAGCGCAAAGGCGTCGACCGCGTGCTGGTCGTGAGCGGTCACGAAGACGATCTGAGGTTGTGTGCTGAACTTCGCGATGACCCGCGCCAGCGCCATCCCATCCAGCCCCGGCATCGAGATGTCGCTGAAGACGACATCGATCTCACGGTTGTCGAAGACACGCAGGGCCTCGGTGCCGCTGCTCGCTGTGAGGATCTCGCCGATGCGTGGGTCCTGGTCCAGGAGCCACGACAACTCGGACAGCGCGGGGAGTTCGTCATCGACGACGAGCGCCGTGAGGCCTCCACTGGTCATGGGCTTCAGACTAACGGTGCGGCAGCCCACGGGTTCTGGATCGGGCCTCTGGGCTTCAGGGGGCGTCGTGCACGCCGGGGGCGAATTTCGGGACGCGGAAGCTGACCTTTGTGCCGGCACCCGGCGCCGTCTCGACGACCAGGCCCGAGTCGTCGCCGTAGACCTGACGGAGGCGAGCGTCGACATTGCCCAGGCCGATGGAGTCCGTGGCTGCGGTGTCGTCCAAGACCCCCCGGATGCGTTCGGGGTCACTGCCGACGCCGTCGTCCTCGATGCCGATCTCCGCGTCCGTGCCCCGGTCGATGGCCGTGATGGTGACGTGTCCGATCCCTTCCTTGTTCGCCAACCCGTGGCGAACAGCGTTCTCCACCAATGGTTGTACGGCCAAGTAGGGGACCTTCACGGGAAGGACCTCCGGGGCGATGAGCAGGCTCACCCGGAGCCGGTCTCCGAAGCGGGCTTGTTCGAGCACCAGATAGCGCTCCACGTTGCGCAACTCTTCCTGCAAGGTGGTGAAGGGCCCTCCGCGTCGCAGGGCATAGCGCGTGAAGTCCGCGAACTCGAGGAGCAACTCGCGAGCTCGATCCGGATCCGTGCGGACGAAGGATGCGATCGCGGCCAAGGAGTTGTAGATGAAGTGCGGGCTGATCTGGGCGCGCAGGGCGCGCAGCTCGGCCTCCATCACGCGGTTGCGGTCGCGGCCGAGTTCAGCCAACTCGAGTTGCGCGGACACCCATTGGGCGACCTCTTCGGTCGCCCGGGCCAATCCGGGGGAGGCGTCGTCGGTGTATGCCGTGAGCGTCCCGATCACCCGGTCATCCACCACGAGCGGGGCCGTCACGGCGGCACGCAGGGGGCATTCGAGGTCGTCACACCTGACGTCCTTGTAGGTGCTCACCGTCGTGCGCCCCGACTTCAGGGTCGTCGTGGTCAACGAGTGGGTCGTCGCGCGATGGGTGCCGTCCGGTCCGGTCCAGCCGAGCACACGGTCCCGGTCGGAGATCGCCAGGGCGCCGGCGCCGAGCATCGACAACAGGTGCTTGCCCGCCTTGTCGGCAGCCGATTCGGTCAGCCCGTCCGAGAGGTGTCGGCCGGCCGTGGTGGCTCGGTGCAAGGTGGAGTAGGTCGCCTGGTCCACGGGCGAGATGAAGCCGCGTCGCCTCAGCCGGCGCTGGAGAAGGACAGCCGTCAGGATGAGCAGCAGCGTGCCTGTGACCACGATCGCGGTGGGGACATCGAAGCTGCGCACGTTGCGCAGCCTAGAGTCTTGCGACGTGACCGAGTTCGATGAAGCGATCGCCCTGTCCGACCCCGGCCAAGGAGGGGAAGCGCCGGGCGGAGAGCTGACCCGTACCGCTCACCTGCCCGAGGGCTGGCTCATCGGGGGTGCGATCAACGGCGGCGTCCTCATGGCGCTCGGCGTCCGAGCCATGTCCGAGGCCCTGGCGGCTGACGGTGGCGGAGCCGACGTCCTGGCCTTCACGGCCCACTTCCTCTCCGCCAGTCAGGCCGGACCCGCCACCGTCACTCCTGAGGTCCTTCGCGTCGGCCGCACCATGTCCACGGCTCAGGCGTCGATCCATCAGCGTGACGAGGGCAAGTGCCCGGTCGAGCGGGTGCGCATGATGGCGACCTTCGGTGACCTGGCCGCGTTCTCGGAGCCCGTGCACCGTCAGCAGCCACCCCCGGTGTTGCCGCCACCTGACCAGTGCATCTCGGCCTCCGACGGCCCGAAGGAGATGCTCGAGACCATCCGAATCCTGAGTCGCCTCGACATCCGGTTGGATCCCGCGACGGCTGGCTTCGGGTTGGGGGCTCCGAGCCTGGAAGGCGAACTCCGCGGATGGATCCGGTTCATCGACGGGCGCGAGCCCGACCTGCTCTCCCTGCCCTTCGTCGTCGATGCCTTCCCGCCGGTGGCCTTTGATCTGGGGGCGATGGGCTGGGCGCCGACCATCGAGTTCACTGGGCACGTGCGCGCGCTCCCCGCGCCGGGCTGGCTGCGCGTCCGGCTCACAACGACCAATGTCGCGGGGGGTCTGATGGAGGAGGACTGCGTCGTCTGGGACTCCACGGATCGGGTGGTCGCCCAGTCGCGCCAACTCGCCGGCGTCCGTATGCCGTCTGCATGAGTGCCGCCGTCGAGGCGGCTCTTCGACTGGCCGGGATCGAGGAGGTGGCCGAGGCCGTCGCAGAAGCGAGGGAAGCCTGCACTCGGCTCCGCTGGCATCAGGCCTTGCGTCGCAGGATCCCCGAGGCCGCCGCGGAGAGCCGTATCCGGGGGGCTGCGGCCTCTGGTGAACTGGAGGGAGCTCGACTCTCGGATGCCATCGTTCGCGATCTCATGCGCGGTGCATCGACCTGGCATGCGCCCCTCGATCCGGTCGAGGCGGTCATGAAGGGAGTCATCGCTGCCACCGCGGAGACGGAGGTGCTCGCCCGCGTGGTCGCCCGCTCGCCCCTCCAGGCACTTGCTCGGCTGCACACCGTCGCGGCTGCCGATCTGCTGGCTCCGGATCAATTGGGGCGCCCGCGCCACGGCGATGAGGACTGTCGGGAACTCATCGAAGTCAGCCCGGCAGCGCCGGCAGGAGAGGTGATGGGTCGGCTCCGGGGCGTCGTGGACCTGATCACCGCGATGGACTCGGTGCCCGTCCCGGTAGTGGTTGGTCTCGTCCATGCCGAACTCATGCTCACGCGTCCCTTCCTTCGAGGCAACGGGGTCGTCGCCAGAGCGGTCGAGCGGCTCCTGGTCCAGGCCGGGGGTCTGGATCCCACGGGAGTTGCGGTCACCGAGCTCGGCCATGGCCGTCAGGGAGGCCCGGCCTACCTCGGTGCGCTCACGGCATACGCCCGCGGGGATCAACCCGGTGTGGTCCTGTGGTTGGTCCACGAGGCCAAGGCGTTGGCCAGCGCGGCGGCCGAAGGGGAGCGGGTGGCGGACGCGGTGCTCGCTGGACGGATCGGCTGAACGGCCGATGTGATCGCACTCAGCGGCCCGAGTCATGCTTTGGAATCAGTCGTGATGGCTGTTGAGGGTAAGGGAATCCGCAAATTCTCGGAATGAGTTGCCAACCCGGCCCATCGGGTGTTCACTGACGCTATCGCTCCCCTTCGGGGTTGCAGCGAAGGGCGGCCCAGCTTCTCCCCCCCGGAGTTGTGCTCGCTCGACGGCCCCGGTTGTCCCCCCGACCGGGGCCGTCCTCATTCTTCGCCCGGCCCCGGCACGCCGGGGCGTCCTCCCACGCTGAGCGTGGGACCCAATTCTTCGCCCGGCCCCGGCACGCCGGGGCGTCCTCCCACGCTGAGCGTGGGACCCAATTCTTCGCCCGGCCCCGGCACGCCGGGGCGTCCTCCCGAATGTCCACAGGGGATGCGTTGGAGGTGTGTCGTCCACAGGGACGTGCGGGGGCCTGGCCTGGGTTGCTGGGGTGACCCACCGTGAAGCCATGTCCATTGCCACCGTCCTCATCACAGGCACATCCGGCGGGCTCGGAGCGTCGTCGCTGAGTGCGGCCGTTGCCAAAGGCATCGCTGACGCGCTGCGACCCGTCGTGCTCATCGACCTCGATCTCGACGGTGGCGGGCTAGATGTCACCTGTGGGATCGAGCATCTCGACGGGCTGCGATGGCCTGACCTGAGCCAATTGGAGGGGAAGGTGCCGCCAGATCGCCTGATTAGGGCACTCCCGGGTCCGACCGAGCGCAAGGTCCTCAGTGCTGGGCCCCTGCGTGCCGGCCCGTCCTCTGCAGAGTCACCCTCGCAAGCTGGGCGACGAGATGCCTTGGCATCCCTCTCCGCCAGTGAGCGAGTGCTCGTGGTCGACCTTCCTCGTGGGCGATGCGCCATCGAGTCCGAGAGCGCGGTTTGGGACATCCTTCGACCCACGTTGTGGCTACTGCTCGTCGGGACCCGGACGCGTGGCCTCGCGGATCTCGATGCCTTCCTGACCCACGTCGATCGTCGGGGCACCCGAGGTGTCGATGCGTTCCTCATCGTGACCGGCGGGCCGCACCATGTGAGTGGGCTGGATGAGGCGATCACCCAGCACACCGGCGTACCCGTGATCGGCCACGTGCCTTGGCGCCCAGCGGCGGCGCGAACGGCTGACCGAGGAGAGTGGCCGCACTCCGGAGCCCAGGAGGTTGTGCGGGCGGTTTGTCGGCGCCTGCCCGAGGCGCGAGCGGCATGAACGTCCCGACGACGAGCGATGACCCGACGGCGTCCTGGTCCGCTGAGATCTCGGCACTCGTCTCGCGCGGTTCCTCTCCGACGCGAGGAACCATCGACGACCTGGTCCAGAGCAAGGTGGCCAGGCTGGGATCTGAGGGAGTCGACAGCCAGCGTCGCCTGCTCGAGTCACGGCTCATGGGGATGGGCTGCCTGGCTGAGGAGCTGACCGATGCCCGGGTCACGGACGTGCTGGTCAACGGCGACGGATCCGTCTGGGTCGACCGCGGTGCTGGGGTCACGCCCACGGGCCGTCGGCTGGAGTCGACCGAGGCTCGGGCCCTGGCCGTTCGCCTGGCCGGCCAGGCGGGGCGGCGGCTCGACGATGCGCAACCGTGGGTCGACGGACTCCTCCCCGGCGGCATTCGTCTCCACGCCATCCTGCCGCCCCTCGTGTTGGGAGGCCCCCACCTGTCATTGCGCATCCCCCGGGTTGCCCCGGAGGGTTTGGCTGGGCTCGTGCGTCTGGGCATGCTCGACGAAGACTGCCGACCGCTCGTCGAGGCCATCATCCGAGCACGACTGAGCCATCTCGTGGTCGGCGGCACCGGGACAGGAAAGACCACCTTGGTCGGGGGGCTCGTCGCTGCTTGTCCGCCGACGGATCGCATCGTGATCGTCGAGGACGTCCGGGAGCTGGCTCCACGCCACGGTCACTGTGTCCACCTCCAAGGGCGATCGCCGAACGTGGAGGGAGTGGGTGGAGTCAGCATGGTCGACCTGGTCCGCCAGGCGCTCCGGATGCGACCGGATCGATTGATCGTGGGGGAGGTCCGCGGAGCCGAGGTTCGTGAACTCCTGGGGGCACTGAACACTGGCCATGCCGGCGGGGGTGGCACCCTGCACGCCAACACGGTTGGGGAGCTTCCGGCTCGGCTGGAAGCGCTGGGCGCCCTTGCCGGGATGTCGGCTCGGATGGTGTCCACCCAGCTGGTGGGTGGCGTCCAAGTGGTCTTCGGCATGGTCCGCGAGGGCCCGGCCCGCCGCGTCTCGACCATCGGAGTCGTCACTCGTGACTCCGACGGTCGACCAGGCGTGCAGATCGCCTGGCAGAGGCCGGCGTCCGGGCACTCAGGCTTCGGCTCGGGCATGGACACCCTGACCAGGCTCTTGGCGGAGCGCAGGTCATGAGCTGGGCACTCATCGCCGCTCTTGTGGTCGGAGGCGTGTGCTTCTGGCCCCGTCGGGAGACCGTGGCTTGGGTTGCGCGAGATCGGCCCCGTGCGTTGCTCTCGGGAGGCGCGGGGCGCCACGACAGGCAGGCCGAGCACCTCGGTGTCCACGGGCCGCGCAGGAGGGGCATCTGGCCCTGGGGCACTCGACGTGCACCGCGGGCTGGGTCGGTCGAGGAGATCGAGCGGCGAGCGCAAATCGCCGAGGTGGTCGCCGTGGGGCTCCGCGCCGGTCTCAGCATCCCTGCTGCCTGGGACCTCGCGATCGAGACCGCAGCGCACGCCATGGCTGGCCGAATCGGTGCGTTCGGGGGGCCGGCCGATCGCACGACTCCTGACCTGCTGGATCGCTCCCTTGTGCTCAGCGACGTCTCGGGAACGCCCGCTGCCGAGGCGGCATCCAGTGCCGCTCACCATTTGCGCCGCCGCGCGCTGGCTCTGCGGCGTCGGGAGTCGCTCTTGGCGGGTCCGCGATCCTCGATGGCCATCCTCACACTTCTGCCCCTGGCAGGGCCGTTGGTGACATTGGTCATCGGCTCCAGCCCGTCCGAGGTATACCGAGGTGGCGGTGCTGCTGTGAGTGCGGCGGTTGGCGTGGCCCTCACACTGGCTGGCTGGTGGACTTCTCGACGATTGCTCGTTCGGGCTTCGCGCCCGGCACCGCTGCGGTCGGGCACGGCGAGCCCACGCGTTGCGCTCGACCCTGCCCCGTGATCACCGACTGGGGCCACGAGGTGGTCGCCACGGGCGCACTTCTCGCAATGGTGTTCGCTGTGTCGATCTGGCCCGGTCCGAGGGGGCCACGGGACCATGACGACGTGCCGGCTCATGAGCCCTCAGCGGAGGGTGACACGGCTGTTGCCGGAGGCGTTGACGGCGCGAATGAGGACGAAGGTCATGTGGGTGATGCCGCCGATGCCGTGTTGCTGCTGGCCCTCGCGCTGAGATCCGGGCGCAGCGTCATCGAATCGATCGATCTCGTCGCAGAGCTCTGTCGCGGTCGGGTTCGGGACGACTTACGGCGCGTGTCCGCGGCGCATCGTTGGGGGCTGAGCGACGATGAGGCTTGGGCCACCGTCGGGCCCGACTGGGCGCCGGCCGCCACTGCCTGGATGGCCTCGAACCGCGCCGGCGTTGCGCCGGCTGATCTGCTCATGAGTGCTGCGATCCGCATGCACGAGGTGCACGACGAAACCATGGCTGCCCGCATCCAACGAGCAGCGGTCCTGCTGGTGCTGCCGTTGGGCGGTCTCTTCCTCCCCGGCTTCGTCGCGACGACGGTCGTTCCCCTGGTGCTGCACCTGCTTCGGAGCCAGGGCGGTTGAAGTCTGCGCCGATCCACAGGCGTTGCGTCGGAGGCGTGTCGTCCACAGCCTGCACGGAGCGCTGGTGAGCGCGGTGACGCCAGTGTGTGCTGGAGCAACGGGCCGATCGGCCACATCGAAGAAAGGGAAAAGCGCCATGAAACAACAACTTTCACGGATCCGCTCCAGGGTGCGGGGAGAAGCGGGCATGACCACGGCCGAGTATGCCGTCGGCACTCTTGCCGCCGTTGCCTTTGCCGCGCTGCTGCTCGTGGTCGTCCGTTCGGACGCGGTTCGCTCGGCTCTCACCACGATCATCACCTCAGCCCTGAGCAACCCGGTCTGAGCCAGGCGGGACGCGTGGGATCAGGTGCTGGTCGTGGCTCGTGAGCGCCGGGCGGCGGGCGAGGCAGGCATGGTGACCGCCGAGTTGGCGGTGACCATGCCTGCCATGGTGCTGCTGCTCGTGTTGTTGCTCGGCGCGCTGTCGGTGGCCAGCGATCGGATCCGTTGTGGCGATGCTGCTCGGGTGACTGCCAGGCACCTGGCGCGGGGGGAGACCGTGGCCATGGCGACCGGGACAGGTGGCGAGATGGCCCCTTCTGGAGCCGGCATCCACGTGACCCGAGAGGGTCGGCGGGTGACCGTCATCGTCAGTCAGCCGGAGCGGGAGCTCCTTGGCCTTCGCTTCTCCGGTTGTCGGGGCCAGGCCCATGCAGAGGTCGAGGCGGTCGACGGGAAGGGTCCGTGATGAGAACCAGCCGGGGTGCGCGGATGATGCCCCCTCCGGCCGGCCGGTCTCGGCATCGGCGCTGGATTACCGACGAGCGAGGGGCTGGCACCGTCCTGATGATTGCCCTCGTCGCGGCCGCCCTCTTCGTCACTGTGGGCGGCTTGGCGGTCAGTGACCTCCTGCAGACCAGACAATTGGCCGCTACTGCAGCAGACCTCTCCGCGCTGGCGGCGGCCGGTGCCCGAGTCGACGGTGATGATCCATGTCAGGCGGCGGAGCGAGTCATGAGCAGGCATGGTGCGGTGCTCGAGTCCTGCACGCTCCACGACGACGACTCAGTCCAGGTGGGTGCACGTCTGGTGTGGAGCAGTCCTCTGGTGGGAGTGTTCGGGGGTCAGGTCCGCGCCTCGGCACGGGCGGGACCCTCCGCGTGAGTCGTGCAACCCGAGGCTGGTGCTCAGTTCCGGGTCCGCGCAGCCGGTGGAGCGGGGCGTGTGCCCGGGTCCGTCAGGAGCGAGGGTCGTCCGGGCTGGGGGCCAGTTTGCGCTCGGCAACCTCGGCCCGCTGTCGCGCCGTTTCGGTGGCGAGGTGCTGTTCTGCGACCCGCTCGTCCGCCTGCTGACGCAACTGAGCGGCTTCCTCCTCGTGGCGGCGGCGCTCTTCGGCCATGGCGCGCTCGCGCTCGGCGAACTCCTGCTGCATTTTCTGTTCACGGGCCTCGCGGTCCGCGGCTTCCTGGCGGGCGGCTTCCTTGGCTTCTGCGCGCCGGCGTGAGGAGCGTCGGATGCCGCCCCGCAGCATCGCCCAGCCGAGCCAGAAGACCGAGATGGTGAGGGCGCCGGCGATCAGGAGAGCGAGCGGTGGGAGCCCGAGCGTCCCGCCCAACACATTGATGTCGGTCGTGTCGGTGATCTGTTGCGTCCCTACGAAGAGCAGAGTGCCGACGGCGGCCGCAAGGATGATGAGAAGCAGTCCGATGATGATCACGGTGAGTCCTTCCAGGCGGCCGAGCGTGGCGTCCGAGCGCAGCAGTGGGCGATGCTCTGCAGACTAACGCCGCACCGGCCCGGGGAGTGGGAAGGAAGCGGCGACTCTCACCAGTCGTTCGATCGGACGGACTGGCTCAGCCGGCTCCACTGGTGGTCCGAGCAGC
>Ga0116184_10001110_pt1 | contig 27346 bp, 3 predicted proteins | sample AD_JPNNA5_MetaG_FD_89886 | JGI IMG/M metagenome (GOLD analysis project Ga0116184, IMG submission 89886) | Active sludge microbial communities of municipal wastewater-treating anaerobic digesters from Japan - AD_JPNNA5_MetaG | ecosystem: Engineered > Bioreactor > Anaerobic > Digestate | place... | reverse complement strand
TGGCATGGACGTGCGTGCCCGGTCATTCGCGTATACCCGCTGCGGCATTGCAATTGTGCCGTCTGCGATCTGCTGAAGCAGGAAATGTCCGTAGCCCGCATACACATTGATGCCGATCTCCTCGCCCTTGAACTCGGCGCGCGTCAGGGCATTGCCTGCAGAGTCGGTCGCGAGCATGATGGGTGAATTCTGCTGGGCTGCGCTCGTGGCCGCGATAATCTGGCCAATTTTCGGATAGGGCATGTTATCCGGATCTCCAGGAATCAAAGGCGGCTCAACCGTAAACTCTACGTAATTGACCGGTATGCGCTTTTCCGGATCAGAATCCATTTCGTAGATATTGCCGTTATTTGCGTCAACAGTAAGCGCATCGCCGGTCTTGACAAGCTGACCTCCAAGCATGACCTTCCCGGCGCCCGTTACCGCCGGAATACCCTGCTCGCGGCAGAAAATCGCAGCATGACACGTATCCCCGCCACGGATCGTGACGACGGAATTAACGAGGCGCATAATCGGATCGTGGTTCGGATCCGCTTCCAGAAGGTATAGGATGACAGGAAGCGGGTTATCAGGGCCGATATCGTTCAAGTCAAACCCGATCTCCTGTATGCGCCGGCGTTCCTCATCGGTGAAATCCCCTGATTTCAACCTGCGGATCTGGTCGGCATGCCAGGCGATATCCTTGTTCGGATCGAACACAAGCACGTATCCGTGCGTGGCGTTTTCTCCTTTCGTACCGCTGGCAATCGGTTTGGCATCCGAATGATCTTCGATCCATTTTTCATCGGCCTCTGTCCTGGCACGGACGACGTCCGTTTTAAGGTATTCCGCGGTATACGGCCGCGCCTGGACATTGTACAGCCGCATGGGCATTGCCTTGATGCGCGCCTTATCCTCCTCGCTTTTAACCTCAGCGCGCTCGCCCCTGGCATCCACCCCCCATATCCGGCCGTCTACGTCTATTTCGTAGATGCGCAGCGCCTTGTCTTCGGGCGCGGTCCGGTCGACTTCGATGGCGAATTCGATATCGCGTTTGTCACCGTAATATTCGACGATATTCCACCCCATGCGCGCGACATGCGCTGCCATTTCGTCGGCAAACGTAAAGGTGTTCTGATGGACCTTGGTCGTCTTGAAATTCGACGTAAAGCTGTTATCGACGAGCGCCCGCATGAGATAGCTCAGATTTTCCATCTCCACGCCGGAAAGGCCGAGTTTATTGAGCACGGCAATCCGTTCGGGAAGTTCGAATTCCTTGTTCTCCCATGTCTCTTTGATCATGTAGATGAACGTATCGGCTTTCTTCATATCGCCGAGCTGCGCTGCCAGTTTATGCATACCGCGGGTTGTCTCTTTTTCCGCTTTGGTGACTTCCTCGAAGACGTTACGCACAACGCCCGATAATTCCGCTTCCTGAAAACCTTTTTCGCCCTTGCGATGAGCAATGAGAAATCGCTCCTTGATAAAATCCATGACCGCCGCTTCTGGTTCTTTGGCTTTGATCATGGCGGCAATGTCATTGGCAATACGCTGCACCTGAGCCTTTTTCTGTTTTTCGTCAATACCTTCTGCTCTCAAATATCTGGTACCGTATAATTTGGTAGCCAGGATACCGTTAATGCGCTTGCCAACCTCGTCATAGGCAATCGCTTCTTTGAGCGTGACGGCCAGCGTATTCAATTCTTTTTCGCTCATCTTGCCCGTGAAAGACTCGATCACATCCTCGACATTGCGCATCTGAATAAGTTTATTGCCCTTGTTCTTTTCGATCACGAACCAGTGTTCGCCGTCATACGTCGCCATGACATACTTGTCAGGGCTGACCTTGCCGCCGACCACGTTTTCCCCGTATCCGAACGCGATCTCGAAGCTGGCTACGATCGCCTTGGTGCCGGTGATCAGTCCGGTCTTTTTATCCCTGAAAAGCAGAGAATCATCGTTCTTGAACCATGCGTTGTATAAGGACTGAGCTACGCCGGCCATTTTCGTTGCGGGATTGACGGTAAACAGGACGCCTGCAAGATAACTCTTGACCATCTGCATGATGACGACGTCGATGCCGATCTGTTCAGGATGCGTCACCTCTTCGGATTTCTTTTTCAGCACCTTGAGTGCCTCAGCCAGCCACTCTTCCCGCTCGTGACTCAAAATTTCTTCCATCGCATTCATAAGATTTACGGACCCGGGATTCGGGCTCGATATTTGCGACATCTGGTCGGCATACGCGGCATATTCGGGCTTGTTGAGCTTCTTGGCATATTCCCGCAGTTTTGCCACAATGTCCCAATACACATCCTGCGAAAGCTTGCCTTGATAGTCGATGGCTCCTGAAAACTGCAGGAATGTGGCGTCATCGCGGTAGCTGACTGCGCGGTCGGTAAAAAGGCTTGCGAAATCAGCGCGGGTCTTATCAAGGACCGCTTTGTCGCCTTTGACGTTCAAAAATGTATCCGATTGCCCTGCCTGCGAACCGGTGGATACCGGCAGCCAGGTCTTGACATGGATATCCTCTTTCGTGCCCGAGGAGCGCACGGCGACTGCCGCAGGAACGGCCTTGCCTGTGACCTGATACCTGATCATGCTCAACTGGTGGTACATCGAGATGATCTCATCCTTGATATCCGTCGGGATGGGAGCGTTCTTTATGGTTTCCCTTATCTCAGACGTAACCACATCCCGCTTCTGGTCGTCCATGGTGTCCAGCGTCTGAAGCTCATTGAATATCTTTTCCCAGACGTTCCTGTTGTTCCTGACAAACTCGAAATATGCCGTCGTTGTGACGTTCTGTCCGCGCGGCACATCAACGATACGGGACATGACCGACAGGCTCAATCCCTTGCCGCCTGCAAGCGCAAGGCCTACCTGCTTGGCCTGTCTGCGGCCGACCTCTTTGGCGTCTTCAGAAACCGACACCTGTGTCGAAACATCAGTCGCGACACCGGTCACTGCGATAGCCCCTGCCCCTGCGCCGGCGGTTTCCGCCCCGCCGGTCGGGCCAAACATCGGCCCCGCACCCATCCCCATATGGACCATGTCGCTGCCGACGAGCAGGGCAGCCATTTCCTTTGCCTTTTCCATCCCGACTTTCCTGGCCAGTTCATACACATAATCGCGCAATTCGCCGAACTCCACGACCATGCGCTCATTGACCGGGACCAGGCTTCTTTTTTCCAGCACCAGATAATCGTGGACGAGAATATCCACGACCGAAATCCCTTCCCGTTTCATTGCCGCGACATCCTCTTCGATGTTCTCGGCATCGCGCGCGAACACCGATAGCGGCAGATCCGGAATATCGCTGACGATCGCCTTGACCACGTGTTCCCCGGCAGCGTCCTCTTTCACCAAAGCAAGGGGAATGTCCGTATAGGTCAGGGTGTAAAATTTATCGCCCGGGTTGACCGCGCCGAAATAGTCCGCAAGATTCGCCTTTGCCCTGGGAGAACGAGCCAGGTCTATCTGCTGTTTTATAAATGTCCCGTAGGCGAGATTATCGATGGTCGCCGAAATCTTATAGTCGCCCAGAAATGCCTTGAAGGCATCCGCGCCTTTTGCCTCCTGGGAAGCGCCTGACCCGCCGTCCTTTGGAGCGAGAATCTCGGTTTTGGCAACTGACGCGGGCGCGACGTCAAGCGCCCGGCGTATCTCGGTAAGCCTGCCGCCGTCACGCGCAGGCGCGGGACGCAGGTTCGAATCACCAGCCAGCGCGCGCAGGGGCGCTGCACTCACGATAAACTGGACGGAAACAATGACGGCGATTATCTTTCTGGTAAACATAGATTTCGTCAACCTCTGGAACATTGTACTCCTCCCATGTTAGGACGATTTTAAAATATCGGTTATATCTTGTTCAATGTATCTTCGAATATCACCTGGAGTCTGGCTATGTCATCGCTGACCGCAACCAGCGGAATATCCGATATCTGAGCTGTTAATTCATTAAGGGACTTGGCATCCGCCTCGCTGATCATGCCCCTGTCCTTAAATGCCTGCACCATTTTGGCGAACTGCGCTCTCGTAGTGCCGACGTCGAATATAATGGCGATCGCCTTGGCGATTGCCAGCGGGACTGCGTTGATCTGTTTGACCGCCCCTGCCGTCCGCGCGGTCGAAACATGGACCATCTGCAGCTCGCGATTATTGTTGAAGAATACGCTTGCATCGGGTACCTTGTACTCATCCTTGATATTATCGAGATCGAGATCCGAGTTGATGAGCACGACTTTTCTGGGTGATATTTTGAGCTTCTCCATTGCCATGAGGGTTTCGCCCAGGCCCGTGTAGATTGTCGCTATTTTGTCAACGCCCAGCGCCTTTAACGCTGCGACGTCATCGTTATTCCTGGCCCATACGGCTATGGTGAGGACATTGGCCGCGTCGCGTGCCTGAGTGAGCGCTGCAATGCTGCCCGCGTTCTCGAATATGGTGTTGGCACCGATGACCAGCGCTCCTTCGATCCCTTCTATTTCGCGAACGCCCTTGATGATACCTTCATACATAAATGACGTTGCGCTGTACACGTTTCGGTCGGCGTCCTCGATGAACGCGGCAGCTTTACCAACAAGAGAATCGGCCGCATCCCGTACCCGTGCGAGGTCCAGATACGCCTTGACCTTGGAGAAAAAGTCCGCATACGCGCTTTCGACCTCAGGGGTCATCTGCTCGGCAACGAACAATACCGCTTTGCGCGGATCGAGCGAAGTGTACATCGCCTTGACCGTGCCGATGGTCTGGGCGAAAAGCAGGTTATCGTCGAATGGCACAGCCGGCTGGGGATTATTCAATGACGTAAAATATGTGGAAAAGAACATGTTCCTGCCGTCCTGGATGTTCTGCTGGTACGAATGGTTCTTATCCGGCCCTTCACCGAGTTTCGAAGGTATCCGGAGGCCGCGGGTAAATATGTCCCGGCGGGCGTCTTCAAGAATCCTCGTCATGGCAGGGCTCAGCTTGCCGTATGAAGACAACTCAGCGGCATTGAACTCGGTCTCGCCTGCTTTGGCCTTCTGTTCCAGAATCTGGGTGATTGCCGCATACACTGCAGCCGCGTTCTGCATATCCGCGCCCATTCTGCGCACCTGCGCGTCCAGAGCATCGGCAGTGATAATCCCTGACATGACAAGCGGCGCATAATACAGCGTGAATGCGTTTAAGTAATCGGCCGAAAACGGCGCCCATGCTGCCAGAACATCCTGTTTGGTTTGCCCGGAATCCTTCATGGCTTGAGCAATCGCCTTTGATTCTTTTTTGTATGCTTCGACGCCCGGTTGATTCACAAACCTGATATCCCATAAATAACCGATCGTCGCTACCATGCGCTGCAATCCGAGCATAACCCCGCCGATATCGGTAATATCCTTGATATTGATCTCCAGGGTCGGATACCCGTTTTCCTGCAGATACTTCCAGAATTCCCTGTTTGTCTCTGTTGCGCCGAGGTTAATCCTTAGGAAAACGCGGTCATTCTCATCAGCCGGCTTCAAAGACGCTTTCCACTGGTCATTGTCCGTTCCCAGGTCTTCTCCGTAAAAGACCGTGACGCCTTTTCCATCCTTGCCGAGCGATTCCTCGAATAGTTGTTCGGCCCACATAGGCAGAGCATTCAGTTTTTTCGGCACCAGCATGGTCAGCTTGTCTTGTTTCAGATTTCTGGCGCGCACGAAGATCTCTGCCCCCATTTTCAGAAAATCGCCCTCACTGAGGCCCGAATTCATCCGCACGGCGCTCTTTAATATCGGCTCGATATCATCAGCCCCGGGCGTCAATGACCACGGAAGCATGAATATATTCGTGGTCGGCGCGGTAAACCGTCCCCCCACGTCCTTGAGATTATATACTTTGCCGGGGTTGACATCGTTCATCTGGATATATGCCCCCTGGCCTTTTTTGACATGGTCCCCATCCCACGGGCTGCCGGGATCGGTCACGTAAAACAAATGTTTTTCCGGGCCGGACACTGCGTATGCTTCGAATAATTTCCTGAAATATTTCTCGTGCTCAGTGGTTTCCTGGGTGGTCGCTGTCTTTGACATGAAAACCGCAACGGTTTTTTCCAAACCCGCCTTCATGTCATTACCCTCGGCACGCGCGATCTCATCGAGTATGGCTTTTATCGCGGCAGGATCGGTGGTCCTCAGGCTATAGAACGGAGTACCTTCAGAATCGGGATCAAATGTTTGTTTGACCAGCTCCACGCTTAAGCCTGACCCGCCCATTCCACAGAACACCGCGTATTTAAAGCGGTTTACCAGCATTAAATTTTTAAGCCCTGTCGCCTGCCAGGGGACATATTCGTCAGCGCGCGCCAGATCGTCCAGAATAGCCTGGGCATTCCTCACGGTCCACCCAAGGCGAGAGGTAACGCCGTCTTCCTCATATCCCCACGCCGCGAAATCGCTGTCCGCCGACTCAAGCCGCTCGTTCATGCGCTCGGCCTTCAATCGTTGCATAAGCGTTTCGACTTCCCGTTTAACATTCACCGGCTTTCCGCCGTCTTTCAAAAGCGATAAGCGGCTGATGCCGAGATCCTGGCCAAGACTGTGTAAGCGCGAATTGCTCTGCTTTGCCGAAACCGGCCGGAGGTTATTGCCAGCAGCATAACCAGGAACAGCAATGCTATCGACAAAAAAAGCCGCGCTCATGGCTACGGCTATTGCTTTACGAACGCGCCTTAAAGTTTCCGTCGAAGCAGGCATTATCTCCCCCTTTTTATCGGCTTAGATGGCATTACGATATATACATGCCTGCGCGGCAGGCATCATGCCTGCCGCGCAGGTAATTGATATTAAATCTTGTTGAGCGTATCTTCGTACACGGTCTGCATTGCTGCGACTTCGTCGCTGACAGACACCAGCGGCACATCGGCCAGCTGCGCGGCGAGCTGCGTGATGTTAAGCAGGTCTTCCGAGCTGATGAGGCCTTTGTTCATATACGCAGCGGCCATGTTCTGGAGCTGCTGTCTGACCGTATCCTCGGTATTGAAGATCATGGCGAGTGCCTTTGCCATGACAAGCGGCATCGCATTGATGCGTTTCTGCGTGACGGCCGCGCGGGATCCGGTTACGCGCACGTTCTTCACCTTTGCCTTTTCGAAGAACAGCGACGCATCGGATACGGTAAACTCGGCTTCGATATTGTCCATATCGGCATCCGCGCTGATGAGCGCGATCCTGGCCTGCGGGATCTTTGCCGCGGTCACTGCCTCAAGTGCCGCCTTCAAACCAACATGGATCGTCGCGATCCGGCCGACCCCTAATGCCTCAAGGGTCAGCTTAGCCGCGTCGTCCTTTGCCCATACGCTGAAGTCCACAACGCCTGCCGCATCTTTTGCTTTCTCGAGCGCCGCGATGCTGCCGGCGTTTTCCATGATGGCGTTGGCGCCGAGGATAACCGCGCCCCTGGCGTTCTGGACATCGCTGATTGATTTGACGAGATCATCGAAGTTCAACGCGCCTGCATTGTACACGCTTGCATCGCTCTTAAGCACAGTCTCGATGAGATCGGCGATATCGACCATTTCGGGAAGCACCGTCTCTGTTTGCGCAAGCGCAACGGAGGCGCCTCCGTCCTTTGCATAGTCGCCATTGACGAGGGCGCGCATTCTCACGCCGTCCACCATCCACGGTGACCATTTGGAGATCATCTGGTTGGGAGCGGCTGACTGGTTGTCATACAGGCCTTTGATGATCACGGTCTTCTTGTTTTCCAGCACCTGGATCAGCACGCTGTCGATGATTGATATATTGTTCCAGCCGACGACCGCATTGACATCGAGCGGGCCAGGGTTGACCTCTGGATCGCCCTCATAGAATTTCACCACTCCGTCCGACTTGTTGAGCGCGAAATCCTTCAAAGCGGCACGGACCTCCTCCACGGTAGTTTCTCTTTTCAGGTTCAGGGTCACTTCCCACAGGGACGCAGAAACCGTATCCGTGCGCACAGCGGTTATCTCGAACTTGCCTTTGAGCTGCGGTATCATCTTGAACAGGTTCTTCTTGGCCCCGGTGGAGGCGGGAATGATATTGTCGCGGATCGAATCTCCGCGGGCAATATCAAGCGGGTCGCGCGCCCTCTTGCTCTTCATGGGGAAAGTCTCGTTCGAATCGGTCTCCGAATGGATGGTCAGGCCGGTCCCGTTGACGATACCGAACTCGTCCCACATGGCCTTGATGACCGAGATCATGGCGTTGGACGTGCAACTGAGCGTGTCAACGATCTTGACATCCGGCCCGATCTGTTTGCGCATGGCAGAATACAGCGCTTCTTTGAACACGGCGCTGACGGATTTATCGACCGTGTCGGCGCTGACGCCTTCCTGAAGGAACTTTTCCTTGAGCATATTCTTCACCGCGTCGGTGTTGACCGGGGAGGCGGCGACAACGGGGAATCCGGCTTCCATGAACTCCTTGAAAATGCGCGGCTGGACCTTTTCGTCAGTCGGGCCGTAATACGATACCACATCCGGCTTGACTCCGAGTGTCCTGACGGTATCGAGCACCTGCTGATTCGTCGTTTCTGGGCCGAAATACGGAATCTTTATATCGGGCCTTCCTATATTTTTGTCGCCCGGCACGAAGATGAAATTGACCTCGACGCCGTCAACGACCCTGCGCTCGTCCTTGAGCACGCGCATACCTTTCACCTGGTACGGCCCGAACGGGCCGTTGTACCTGCTGTTCATGCGCACGAATTCCTCTGCGCTGGCTTCTTTGCCGCCCTTCATGGACTTGAGAGCCGCCAGATTGACGCCCGGCTCCCAGTTCTTATAGAAAAGCGCAAACGCTCCGGCGCGGAAAATAAGCGCGTTCGCCGCGATGACCACGATGTTCTGGTCCTGCAATGCCAGATCAAGCTTCTTGGGCGTATTGCTTTTCGCAAAAACGCCCATTCCGGCAAGGATCTTGACCTGCGCAAGCTGCCGGTCATCGATACGGTGCAGGATCCTTCTGATCGACTGCATGACTTCCTGGTTATCGCCGCTTTCCTTCTTGATTGTATTCAATTTCCACAGAACAGCCTTCATTTCATCAAGGCCAAGGGACAGTATCTCACCCGGCTTGAGCTGATACAAACGCTTGACCGCAGCCTGATACCGCAGTTGATTCATAGCTGCCTTACCAAGCTTGAGGTTTGTTTTTTCATTGACAAGCGCCATATTCGCCAGCAGGTATTCATCGCGGTGGGCGCCTTTGTAATCCAGCTGCCTGCCGCCGAGTTCCTGATCGAACGGTATGGACTTGATCTGGCCCTTATAGGCGTAGAGCAGCTGATTGTTCTGAAGGTCGGCGATTTTCTCAACAGCCGCTTTGCCGAGCATGCCGGTCATTTCCTCGTCAAGTTTGGAAATATCAGCCGAGCGGAAAAGATAATCGGCCTTGCCTGCGAGGCTGATGTCGATTTTATCTTCCTTGAGCGCCGTCTTTACCACGGCCGCGACGATTAAACCGGCGTTCTCGAGTTTGGGATGACCGAAATCGTCAACGCCGGCTTTCATTGATTTAATGAACGCCGCTTTGGCAACCGGATCGCTGTTGAACGCCGCCAGCAGCAGCTTGACATCGGCATTGCGGGGCTTGACGACTTCAAGGTCTCCGTTGTCGTTCAGCCTGAAGCCGTCGGTCGCGATGCTGGCTCCTTCAGCTACGACGACGACGCCGTATTTGTTCTGCTTGTAATACGCTCGCAGATCATCCACCAGCTTCTTCAGATCCACCATCTCTTCGGGGATCAGGGTACGGGTAGCACCGACATTGGCGCCGATGCGCGCCGCAACAAACCCTGCGCTTCTGCCGAACACTTCGCCGATGAGAATCCTTTTTGTCGATATGGCGTCGATTTTTCCGGCTTCGAAGGCGTCCGTAGCGGCCCGGGTAAAGCTGTCAAAACCATAGGTCTGCGCATCCGGTTCTGGAAGCGCGATATCATTGTCCATGGTCTTGGGCAGGCCGATAAAAAGGAATTCAGGATGCTCTTTCTGCAGCTTTGCCGTAACGCCATTGGTATCGTCGCCGCCCAGGGTAACAAGGCCGTCCAGATCGAGCTTTTTGATATTCTCCCAGACTTTCTGCGCGTCACCTTCCTTTTTATACGGATTGGTGCGGCTTGTCTTTATGAATGTGCCGCCTTTTTTCTCCCACTTTTCGGCTTCCGAAAGGCGTATCGCCCTGGCCTGCGCCACAAGATCGTCTTTGATGAGGCCGGCCCATCCTTCGGGGATAGCAACGATCTCGATACCGTTCTTCAGACCTTCGCGCACCATCGCTGCAAGGACCTTGTTATGCCCTGACGCGGGTCCGCCGCCGGTTAACACTCCAATCCTCTTGGGTCCGACCAACTGTGAAAATTTGACCCCCTGGCGGTCGGTAACGACCTGCTCCTTATACCTGATACCGGTGATAAATTCCACGGCATCGGCAACGGTCGAGTTCTCTTTGCCGCCGATCTCGCCGACTTCGGCTTCCAACCCGGCGTCCTCGGGAATAAAACCGGCAAGAAATGCGCTCACAAGCACGTTCAAGCGCGTGGGCATGAACGACGCGTCAAGCGCAAAGACGGCATGATCTTCTGCAACCTGCTTCTTTACCTGAAGCATGGCCTTGTTGACTGCCTTCATCGCTTTGCCCACGCCGGGCGCTGCGTTGAATGCTTCGTCCTTTAAGGCCGCATTGAACATGGCTTCTCTTTTCGCGATGTCTTTTTCAGCCAGTATCCTCTCGAACAGCTCCGCAACCGCATTCTGCGCCCCCGTGTCCTTCAGGAATGCTTCATCGACTTTGACGGTGACGTGGTCCGACTTGTTCATATAATCGCGGAAACCCTCTTTCATCGCGGCTGCTTTGGTGTTTGCCGCAAACCTGGCGACGTTATCGAGGCTGTATCCGCCCGGCCAGGTGTAATCGAGTTCGCTCATGGCTTGCTGGAACACGACCACACTGCCGGTCTTTTTTGCCGCGCGTATGATGCCGGGCAGGCTGAGCGGATGGCGTATATTGCAGCACATGATCGCCTTATCCGTTCCTTCGAGCGCCTTGAACACATGATAACCCTTGAGCGACGAAAAATCGGACGGGTATTCCAGGCCGTTGGCCTGATAATAATCCCTGACCATCTGCGCCGTGCCGTCAGAGCCAAAACCGATCATGTGCTCGGTCGCCGATTTCTCGGTCGCGGCGTCGATCTTTTCGATAAGGCGCGCGGGAAGCCCCAGAAGCTCCTGATGGAAATCGCCGATGACCATTTTCAGCTCTTTGCCCAGAAGCTTGTCGAGGTCTTTGTCTTTTCCTGCGACATACACGCTGTTCTTGGCTTCATCGCTGCGGGGAGAAACCTTGTATTTCTTTTCCACGTCCGCGGTCTTGGCGATCGTCGCGTCGATCATGCGGTTGACGATTGATTTGGCCGTCGCGTCTCCGTTCTGCGCTTCGGCAACAAGCGTTTCCCAGATGATATTCTGCCAGTTCGTGCCGACGTGAGCGGCGCTGATGCCGACATTGCGCAAGGCCTGGAGGTTCTCAATGGGAGTACCGGTAACGCCGTGCTGCACGATCTTGACGCCGTAGGGTTTGATCGCTTCGTAAATGGCGCCGGTCATCTTCAGGTTCATCTGCGTCTTGATGAGATTGCCTTCGGCATCGTAGTTGTTGCCGTGGGCGGTGCCGTTATTGATCGCAAGACGCTGGATCATGCGCGGCAGGTAATCAGCAAGCCCCTTGCCTTTGCTCACCACGATGAATTTCCCGGTCGCCAGCGAACCGCCGTCCTTGCCGAGAAACTCGCTTTTCATGGCCAGAGGCTGATTGGTATGGTTGGCCGATCTGCCCCGGAGGTGGTCAAATGAGACGACGCCTGCCATCGAGGCGGTGTTGAACGTGAATATGCCGATAATAAGCAATGCCGTTATCCTGAATAACACCCGAGCGAACCGTGAACCGTTCATCGTTTCTTCTCCTTTTTTAATCTTCCGCAAGATATGTATCCTCGAGTTCTCCCTGTTCCCCCCGGAGAACGGAATAATAGATTGACGGGTCAGACCGCTGCGATATCGAAGGGGTAACCACGGCGTAGGAATAACCGTGCTCCTTGAACAACCTGCTCAAACCGGATGTGTGAAAACCGCCGGTAATGACAGCGACATAGCTGCTGTCCGATGCGGTATTGATCTTCCGGGCGATATTGCGCATGAACGCCTGTTCGCGGTCGATCCCGACTTTATAAAAACTGTCGAGCGCATCGAAATTTTCATCGATGACCGTAGACGCGACGGGCCGTGACGGAAGGCCGTACCTTCTGCATGAATCGGATAGAAACACGATCCATCCGGCGGTCACATAGCGGGAGCGGTCGGCCTGCATGGCGTCGTATTCTGCGGGCGTCAGGTCGAGCCGCAGGAACTGATCGAGGGTATCGAGCGCCTCCGAAATGTCGCTCAGGCGGCGTTCGTCATTATTAACAAAAAGCTCCTGCCGCACACGCGCCTCCAGTTCGGAGATCTCCCTGATCAATTTCTCCGCATCGATATTCCTGCCCATAGCGACATACCGCATGTATGCGTCGAACTGCGGATAGGCTGCCGCCAGATCAAGGTGGTCCTGCGCGGCATTGCGCAAAAAGTCATAAAATTCCTGAGCGGATATCTTTTTGTCCTTGAAATCCGCCGTCTTATCTATCAACTCCTTAATCGAGGCGCCCTGCAATTTCTGGGCAAGGTCCTTGATGAATGCGCTCCGCTGGGACTCCGCCTGTTTGAAATCGATCGTCTTTTCAAGTTCGAGGCTTTCCCTGAACAAATTGACCTGCTGGCATTCGGACAGAGAGATACTCTTCTTTTGCGCCGATTCGGCAAGATATGTAACGTATTTGACCAGCGGTAACGCTTTATGCTTGAATGCTCGTTTCTGCGCATCGAGCTCAATCAGCTCGGGATTGAACATATGCGGCTTGAGCGCCTCGACAATAGCGGCCAGCCCGTTGATATCGTTCAATCCCTGCTCCTTGTATGCCTCTATATTAAGGAAGGAATCCAGGTTGCTGTCGTATAATGCGGGGTCTTCAATGCCGAAAAGCTCAAGGTTATGGTCGGAAACGATGTCGAGGTATTCTTCCCCGGATATCTTGCCGTCGCGGAGGTATTTTTCAGCGACTTCCTCGCGCGCCTTTTTATCCGCAAAGTCCCTTAAGAACGAAAGGCTCACGTCGCCGCTGCCCCCTTCGACCATGATGAGCCTCAATTTCTTTTCGCGGGCAAGATAATCAAGGATCTGCGCAAGGTTCTTTTGTGCTTCGTAGTTACAATGGGCGTCCTGGATCTGTATTATTGCAGGGCCGGGCCGTCCTGCCTGTGGCGCTTCGAAGACTTCCTTGATTGTGCCGAACTGGGAAGGTATCTGAAGATTTTTTAAAGGGGTGCTTGGAAAAACGGGATTGACATAAATTAAGGAAAGCAATAAGAAGAATGGAATAGTTTTTTTAAGTTTTTTATTCATGGGCAAATAAAAAAGCCACGACTCACTGAATCCTCTTTTCCGGAGGCATTCAGTCATCCGTGGCCATTCCATACTGTATGTGCTTCTTTTGAAAGCGCTTTCAAAACGCCTTACTATTAAAAAAGATACCATAGAACACCATTTCTGTCAAGAAATACTTTTATAAAAGATTGATAATCTATTTACCTTGTTTCCCATGCACAAATTAATATAGCGATTAAATATTTGTCGAGAAACAGCCGTCTATCCATACAACAAACTCGATCGCTGTTTTTTCAAGGACATTGTTGTTAAACGCTCCCGCAAGAAAGGCTTTGATGCCGCCGTCTTTGTTCTCAGGCGCATTGTCGTTCTTATTGTCTTTCCCACCCTTATCATATTTCACATAAAATCCTGAAGCAGTTCTCTGAGTCTTCTGCGCATCCGTGCACGCAGCCCGCATAGTATCAATAGCCGCGTCTATATTGCCTGCTCCCTGAACCAACGACCGCACGTGATCGGTCTCATACCCGCACCGGCACCAAAGATGCGCAAGCTGTGATTTTTGTTCGCAGGTCGCTTTAAGGCCCAGAAGATAACAAATATCCTCTTCGCTGAACACGTAGCTGCCGGTATACTCTGATCGCCGACAGCACAGCTCGATCAAAAAACTTGTTGTTTCGGCATCGAGGACAATAAGGCTTGCTTTGCTCATGTTCCTGATCTGAGTCTTATTGAACAACGGTTTATTGCCTCTATAGATAAGCGAAAGCAGGAATGCGTTTCGCTCCCGCCGAAGCCAGTACGCGATGCTCTTCAGAGGCCCGGCATTCATTCCTTTGCGAGATTCCATGAATTCGCCAAGCCTCACATACGGGCTTATATTATCGGGCACCAGGCCTGCTTCCACCAGCGCCGTAACAAGCTTGCCCATGCGCGTATTGCAAAGTTCAGCCAGCCGTCTGCTGTCCATCCGCAGGTCCTTAAGGAAAAGGAACTCGGGGTCCCCATACTCTCCTGCCGGATTGTTTATCCGGCAACACAAATTGAACCCCTGCTTTCTCCAGAAACCGGTCAAGCCTGCCAGATTATTCTGCGAAACGAGCACGGACGCAAAATCGCTCCCCATGGCCCTGCATACCGGTTCCATGAATTGTTTATACAAAAATGTGCCAATGCCTTTCCCACGCAGGGCCGGGTCGAGCATAAGCTCGATCTGTGCGCGCCGCTGGGTATCTATTTTGGTAAAGTGCATCATTGCCAGCGGCATCTCCGTTGGTTGCGCGGTTCGGTCTCGCAGGAATACGGAATACGCAAAACCATCCCGTGATGTCACGACTGCCCGGAGCGAAGCGATCCCGGTCAGCTTTCGCAGCTGTCGTATCGGCAGTTCCGATTCGATGAAGGTCTTGACGGGAATTGCGCCTCCGTCCGAACGGCGCACCGCGTATCCAGCCCCGGACCGCCGGATATTGACAGCAGGGTCACGCCGCGGATTGAACACGTAATAATATTCGCTCCTGTCCTCGCAGGGCAGGGACAATTCCCGGCTACGATAATCGTCGCTGTCAAGCGCCTCCTTTGCGTCTGCGGTAAAGCAGGCCCCTCCTGCAGTGAATACGTACGTACGGCTATCCATTCTGACTTTCTTCGACTCGCTCAAGGCGCTTTTTCTTACCAGATACTTGAGATAAATCCGCCTCTCCAGAAGCTGTTCGTACAGACACTGTTCCCCGTGCAGAGTCGCATCGGGATAACTTCTGCAAAAAGCCAATGCCTCCGCATAGATACGGCAGCTGGTGCTCAGGGTAAAACCTGCCTCAGGCGAATAATCGAACAGTATCTGTAATGCGCTGCACGGCCACCTGAAGAGGTATCGGTCAAGCGGGATCTCGTCGCAGGCCCTGCGCCCTGACGGACAGAACGCAAGGGCAATGTCTTTCCTGCCATGCGCATGTGTAGCTCCGAATTTGCGCTGCAACAATGTATTGATTTCAGGGAATCCGCGCTCTGACCGGGCAAAGCAGCACGCCCCGTCTGCGCATCTGATCCTGCCTGCCGTTTCCCGGGAAAAACGAAGTTCTATACCGTGATTTCCGCCGTCTCTGCCTCTTTTCCCCCCACCAGGATCGTCCGGAAGAACCTCAGATTCGGCCTTTGAACGGGTATAATGCACCACGACGGCTGCACAGAATGCCGCTGTCAATATCGCGCTCAAAATGAAAACCGTATTGGACGGCAGCGCAATCAATCCCATGTCCTCAATGCCCGAAAGGAACAAATAAACCAGGAGGCCGGCGGTAATCAGTTTGCTTACCCATCTCAGGCATGTTGAGATCATCGGATTGTGCTGCAGCGTAAGCTGGCAAAGGGATTTTGATACGCATACGTCCAGCACAATGACCAGTAAGACCACATTGATTATGAAAGCCGCAAAGGTAATCCCCGTGCCGAACCGGCTGAGCAGCAGCGGCGTTATTCCGAGCAATCCGGGGCCCGCGATCAAAGGAAAAGAAACCGGGATTACGCAGAACCATTTATAGGGAACGGCCTCGAAATATCTGCACACATGGAGGCGGGGCATGAAGAAATCAAGACAGAATATTCCCAGGACGATGACGCAGGCGATCTTCAATATCCCCAATTGGAACAGGGACAGGGAAAGCCCGAGCGCCATGAAGGCAATCACAAAAACGATTGATATCGGCATCGACAGCAACAACAACCTCCTGATGCTGCCGCGCGTCAAATTAAGATGCTGGGCAATCGCACGGAAAACGATCGCGGTTCCGATGATATTGATCGCCATGCCGACTACAAATACCGCCATGGCCAACTGGTAAAGCAGGCCCATCATGCCTCCGTCCTGCTGCGCCTCAAGTCGCCGGAGCATATCGATCGACCGAGCCTGCGCATAAAGGCCTTTGCCTCTGAGTACCTCCCGGTAAAAAACCAGTATTTCAATCCACGTCCGGCCGGAAAAGTAAAGTTTCTGGTTGCCGAACCTGACCGGATGGCCGTTATCTATCAGGAAAAGCCCTGTTGATTCTTCAACGACCTTAATGACTTCTTCCGGCGAGACCGATAGAGAGACCTCCTTGATGAGCCGGCGGTAGAATAACATCCGTTCCTGCTGGGATACGAGCCGCTTCGACCATGGAGCGCGCCTCTTGCGCGTCTCGATACGCGCGAGTATGTTATCGTACTGGCGGATCAGTATTCCGAACAGGACCTGATGAAGAAACGCATGGACGCTTTGATCCGTACAGGCGAGCTCGCTGTAGAGAGCGCCCGGGGAGGACAGTTTTCTTTCGAAACGCAAGCTTGCGCGCTCGAACCTGCGTTGAGCACGCTCGATCGCACGGCTGCTGTTCGCCGGATATACGGACACGATATCAAAACCGACGTGGTTATTCTCGAATACGACGAGCGCGCCGATATCCGGGTTGATGGCCACAAAACGGCCGTCATTGATGAAGTAATTCGTATCATGGCTCAAGACCACCTCATACGGCATTGCCTCATACATGCGTAGCAGCTCAAGGACCGGTTTATTGCGGTCGTACAGCGGGCTGCGGCTCGGCCATTCGTATAAATGGCGGGAAAAATGCCAGCACAGATTTTCAACGCCGGACCATGCGATCCTGCGAGCGCCTCCGTCGAGATGGTTATTGCCGTTCTTGATGAATTCAATATACGTGGGAAGCGCTTCGACCACATCGTTGTCCCCTTTGACGAGGATCGCGTACATGCCGAGGCTGCGGGCCGGATGGATATCACTGTCAAGATTATCCCCCACCATAATGGCCTGCGAGCTGTCGATATTAAAATCCCGCAACACAATCCTGAACGCTTCCGGGTGCGGCTTTTCTTTCTGAGACGGGAAATCGTCCTGCGTGATGATACGGGAAAAATATTTCTTGATCTTAAGGTATTCGAGCGTCTTATATGCCATCGCTTCGCAGTTGTTCGTCAGAAGCACCAGGGGATAATCCTCTGACAGCCTATGAAGCACACCCTGCAGCTCGGGATTCGGCTGAAGGTACCGGGAAAGATCAATACTGGCAGTCAAGTATTCATGATAATCGTGGGCGCTCAATCCGAACATGCGGCATATCCTGCTATGGCTCTTTTCGCTGCCGACGCGCTGTTCGATCTCCGCGGCGGATAAAAACGGCCTTCGGCACCTGATGAACTCGAGCAGCGCCTGGTCATATTTTTGTGCGAGCTCATCGCTGTCGTAGAGCGTGTTATCGAGATCAAAGATGATAACCGCGACGCTTCCCGAAACCCGCTGCTGGACAGCCGGCAAAAACGTAGAAAAGAAATAGTACACCAGACCCGAGAGCTGCTTGGGCCCCGGATGCTGCTGCTGGTAGTAGATCTTGCGCAGCCGCGCAAGATATCGTTTTTCAATGGGGATCCCCGCGTTATCGACAACTACGATGAATTCAGCCAGCTCCAGAGGATGCGCCTTGAAATATTCATAACTGATGCGGCGGCCGCCCCGTTCCCCTTGATGGGCAAGATGCGCCAGCTCGTGACGGAGGATATCTTCCTGGACGACCCGGGGCAGGGTCAGAAAATACGGATGGAAGCAGATGGTATTGGTCTCCCGGACGCTGTGGGCGACCTTGGACCAGCGCAAAGACTCTTGCGCCGAGATAAGGACGTTGAATTCCGGCGGGCCGCGGATGATGCCGCGTGCCGTATGGACCAGATTGGCGAATTCCTGGAAGCTCCAGAAATAATCATACACGATGGCTCCCGGCTTGATGGCATATCTGCCTTTGGAGATTGAAAAGGATAGGCTCGTCGGTATCCTTTTTGCGTATTTCTTTTGGCCTTCCTTTCGGGCGTGCGCCGGTATGACAAGCGGGTAAAAATGACGCCGATGGCCGTTATTATACATTCTAAAAATCTTCCCGATCAGGATCAGAGAATTCACCGCAAGCCAGACTGAAATACCGATGCTGATGGCCAGGTCGAAGAACGGCATGCCGGTGACGAAGATGGCGATCCCCGCTGCTATTGCGGCGATAGATGCCGCAAGGTCCCCGAGAACATGGATGTATGCCCCTTCCATGTTGATATCGGTGCCCGAATGGCCGCAGAGGAACCGGTACCCGACCAGATTCACGATCATGCCGAAGAAAGCGATGATGAGAACCTCAGCCCCCCCCACCGGTAGCGGCTTGAAAAACCGGACTAATGCGGATATGATGATATACCCCGATGTTATCCCGAGGATCAGCGCGTTAATGCCCGCTGCTGCCAGCTGGAGGAAAGAGTTGCCTTCGTATTTCGGTGCAAGCCCGAACCGGTGCGTGGCCCAATGCGCGACCAATGCGCAGCTCAGCCCTGAAATATCCGTTATCATATGGCCGGCATCGGCGACAAGCGCCAGGGAATGGAACCAGAGGCCGCCGATGACCTCGATAAGCGCATATCCGGCGGTAATCGCCAGGACGATCATGAGCACACGTGTCCCGGCGTGATGATGTTCGTGGCCGCCATCCCTGAAACCATTACGATGGTTGACGTTGCCGTTGAACGTCTCGACCATCTCCGGGTATTCGGCATAGGCAGCATAGCCCTCGCCGATCACCTTTCTTGTCGCCGCGAATATGACCGCGGAAAATACCAGGGTCTGCGTCATGCCAATAGCAAACATGAAACCGAATACCAGATAAGCGCCGATAGACATCACAAAACTGCGCAGGAAATCGCGGCGCGCCGTGCTGCGGCGGTAGCCCCGCAGGATACGCTGGGCATAATTGAGCGGCCCGCCGACCATGCTCACAAGAATGATATCAAGAATTATATTGACCGCCATGTTCCCGCCAAGCATCAATGCAAGCGGGTCTGAAAGATACATTTTAGCCGCGACAATGGGTATGCATGACAGGCCGCTCGCGAACAAATCATTGGCGAGCTTCTTACGGCGCACATAACCGTACGCGCTTATAAGCTTTCGCACGCGCGTGGAAATATCAGCGATCCGGGGACATACAAGCTGATCGCCTACATATCCGCACGCTTTCATATCGACAAGGGCATTGCGCACGATCACAAGGCTGATCCAGACGCAGGAAAGCACAATACTGATCTGCCCGATGCCCTGTCCGAGCGACATGCCGATAACGGTTGCAAGTATCCCCGCAATAACCTTGGCATAGGTCAACGACCTGAACCTATTGTCCTCGAACGGCAGCTTGTTCTCCATGATCGCGTCGCTGATGTCCTGGAACCGCCGGCTGCCCCCGTCTGCGATGCTGTTGTCAAGCACCAGGTCATACTCGTCATCCGGCACAAAAACCAGGCACCGCGATACGGCGCCCCATCCTCTGCACCGGGAATAGTGGCGGCGGTCCTCTTCCCGGGCAACAATCTTGACCTTGATATCGAACATGCCCCGGTCAAGGCTGCTGAGCGAGTGGATACCCTCGACGACAACCACCCTGGCCGGACATTTTGTCGCGCATTCAACGATGTCTGCGGTCAAGGAAGCCCAGTTATGGTGCCCGCAGGTATAATCAAACGATTCTATATACGCATCAGCTGCAAACACCTTCACCCAAAACCTGTTTGCAAACACAAGACCCGTAAAATACGTTTTGCCTACTCCGCTCGACCCGTCGATGAGAACAAACGCCCTGCCTTTCTTGCGGCACACGCCATCGATCATAGCAGGAAGCAGCGCCTGCCCTTCCTTGAGCGTGGCGCGGAGCGCTCCTCCGTCATTCCGGGGATACCGGGGGGAAGAGGCGGGATCTTCCGCCACGGTAGATTCATCCGCCTCTTTTGGCCCCCCAATATGATCCCTGGAATCATAACTCACGAAATGTATTGCTTTGCGTATTGCTGCGGCGTAGAGCTTCCAGACATTGCCCGAATGGTTCTTATGATACAGGTATGATAACAGCACGATCCACGGCACTGATGCGCATTGCGTGATCATATAAGAATACTGCGGGAACACCAGAAATGCGAAGAATACGACCGGAAGCCAGTACGGCAGGTTGGTCATGAATATGAGCCTGGGATATTTCAAATACCGGTGCACGCCCTGTGCCGTACCGTCATAATACACGTCGCGCAGGCTCTGGCGCAGCGGATGCCTTTCGACCCAGAACCTGCCCAGGAAGTATCCTGCGCCCAGGCCGAACCAGGTGCCCGGACCTTGATCAAGAAATGCTTTTATGACAGGGATCGGAAGGCCGGATGCCGGGATGCCGAGCGCTCCGGCGGTATATGCCGTCGCCAGCGGCAGGACTATCCCATACCACCCTATGCCGAACCAGGCAGCGCTGAACGTAAAACCCAGTATCCCTGCCCTGATGACCCTGCCCGTATCGAGATGGCAGTGTTCTTCATCTATGCGGATCTCATAACACTGCGCGAAATAATTTGAGATCGCCGCGCTGATGCACCCGACGATCGCACAGCGTACATAATCAGCCAGAATATAGCTGCTCACATAGGCATCCACGGAAAGGCCTGTCGGAATCGGAAAGATCAGCATGATCGCTGCTGCAAACACGGTGAAAATGACTGACGTAAGCGCCAGCTGTATGATAAACTGCCTGACCTGGCCGTTTTCAGCGCCGCCGTCTTTGTTCAGATCACCAAACAGATGCCGCGCGACGCCGAACCATTCGCGCTCATAGGTGAGGCGCGAACGTTCGATGCCCCGGGCAAGCGCCATCGCCTTCTTTTGTTTCACGCCGAGAAATACCAGTTCTTTCCATGCGCCCTCTCGCACGCTCGCAACGAACAAATCAGCGCCCTTTTCGTCAATAACCCCTTTGCCGATCTTTTCGAACACGCCGGAACCCAATATCTGATGCTGAATAAAATCTTCGTTCAGGTACGCATACATATACGCGGCCATGGCCGCGCCGGCTTCCCTGCCGATCTTGCGTATCAATTTACGGGCAGCACCATTGCCCCGCACAGCTTCTTCAGTCAGCGAACGCAGTGTGAATCCCTGTTTCTTGAGTTTCCTGGTCAGGTTTGGCCCGGAAAACAGGTCTTCAAAATCGCCCCGCAGGTCATTCCCCGACTCGTCCTTCGGGTGATCCCCGCGCGTTTTGGAACCCAGGAAAATGAACCTGCCGCGGTATCCCTCCGGAATATCGGTAAGCGGCACCACGCTGCGCAAGACCACATTATGGCCGAGTTCCCGTATTTCGCCATGCTCGCCGGCATATACTTTATTGTCACGAGCTGCAGCGGCATTACTGCCCGTTCCGGATATCCAGACTGTCCCATGTCCCCAGGGGAACAGGGCACCTTTCGGCGTTAGTTCTCCGTCAACAGCCGCATTGCAGTCATTATCGATATACACGGGCATACTGCGGCCGAATGCCTTTTCCATCCGCTGCCCGAGCGCCTCCCGGAGCGGATAGTGGTCAAACGGCATGTTCTTTGCGGCAAAAGGCGTTCCGACAACCCCCTTTTCCTGGTCCAGAGGGCCGGCAAAAGCTATCCCCAAACCAGCGATCCTATCAACGGCAATCCGGTTGTCGCGGACCACCCGTTCGATTTCGCTTACCATGGCATCAACGCACTCCTCAGGGCTCGCCTGCATAAGGCCCTGTCTGAAATAATCGTTCCACAACAATTCGTCCCCGCGGGCAGCGACCTCATACTGTTTGGTGATCGCGCCGACAGCAAGCTTGCTTCCGCCCACGCTCGCCGCCATCACGAGCGGCCCGGATTCATCGTGCCGGGCTTTTTCGACAATATATCGTACGGGCTCAAGGGATTCGTTATACTGGATGACGTTACGGGCAATACCAGCGGGATTGCTGAAGCTTATATAGACGTCGAAATCCTGCGCCGTAGGGATACGATTAAAATCATCGAACGTCCGTTCCAGATAATTCCAGACCCTCCTTTTTGACAGGGACTGTTTGGTTTCCAGAATATAGCTGTCGATCATTTCATCGTCCGTCAGGAGCAGCCTGAAATCTGTGATCGCAAGCCTGACCGTATAGCCGTCGCCGTTCGAAACAACCCGTGACCTGTTGCCGGGGCGCCCCTCCAGGCGCCTGACGACGCGGTCAACTACTGCAGCCACCGCATCGTCGTTTTCCGCGAAATAGACGATGTTCTTGACACGCTCGAGTCGGCGGTCGTCTTCAAGAGAAAATATGCGGTCGTCGGCATGGGCGTCAAGGATCATGCTGAAAACCGAAATATGCTTGCCGAAACCGGCAATCTGTTCATACAGGTCCTTGAAATGCGCGTTGAACTTGAATTCCATGATGCCGTTGACCGTCGTAGCATCGACTTCCTTTGAACCCTTGGCGGAGATGAACACCCTCTCAAAATCATCGATGTCCCCCAGGTTCGCGAGGAACGCGATGATGTCCTCGAACTCGAAGCTGAACTTATGAATGCCCGAGGTCTCGCCGAGCATGCCTTTCACCCGGCCATAGCATTTTGTATCATGCCTGCAGCCGACGTCATGGGTCCCCAGACGGCTGAACCTGGCGAGCGTCGAGCGCACAACATTAACGAGCATGCCCTTGTGGGGGAAACGCGAATACATGACATTACGGTTGCCTTCCTGCATCAGGTCGTCGAGTTTGCTGACAAAAACCCCCATGTCCGCCTTGCGCACGAAACGGTTCCAGTCCGGTATGATCTCGATGCCGCGGAACAGCTCCTGCATCTGGCAGGACAGGCGCGCATCGGCAGCGCCGGCTTTATTGGCGTAAATCAGGCCGAGCAGAAGGCCGGCGATCCTGCCGTCTTCGATCCTGATCCGCTTATCGGTAAAGGCCGCGCGCATTTTCCTGAACTGATCATCGAGAGCGGACGCAGCGGGACAGAACGAACGTATGTCTTGGCCATAGAGCAGCTTGAATATGCGTTCCATGGCGTCCGTGTTTCCCGTGGCAGGAACCGTAAGATCATTAAGCGCCTTATCAGCTGACGCAAGGGCCTCAGAGGCCGGATACGAGTATCTGACAATATTGGCAAGTATGGCCTGCCGCTCGTGTCCGGGCAGGCGCAGGAAAAAGTTCAGGTCGCCGTTAATTACCTCCTCGTTGCAGGAATCTTTTATCAAACATCGGTCGCAATGCAGTTTATGGCGGAGGATGAAGGTAAAGGTTGGTATATCGTGCAGGGCTGATGCGGGCAGATCGATGACTCCGGTGACGGCGCAGGTCGTGAATATGCCTTTGTCGCTCGGGGAGGAAACAAGCTGGTAATCAGGAGGGCTCCTGATCGAATACACGTATCCCCATACCTTGTATTTCTTGAGCGTGTCAAGGGCGGCATTGAGGATACGCACGATATCGTCCTTGGTAAAACCCTCGCACTGGCAATTCTCAATGATCACCTGTTTGCCGATGATCCTGCCGTAGATGCCCGGCGCTGTCGCTGACGGCGCAATCGGGGCTTCGCCGCCGTCTTTGCGGCTGTTCATCCTGTCAAGCACCGACAGGAGCCTCTTTTGCTCCCGGCTTCTGGCGATCTGCAGGTCTTTTTCATGCAACCCTGCCCAGAAGTCATGATGCAGATGCCCCGCATTCTCGATAATGATCTGATCGATGCGCCCGCCGATTCCGCCGCGGGCCATTACCTCCAGGACGAATTCGAGGCGGAAGGACTTGCGCAGCGGCAGATTGATATTGTCGATCAGGTACGGCACGCAGCCGCGCTCGCCGAATGTTTGGATAAATTCTTTGTAGGGCCACCGGCTGTCTTTGGCCATAACCGCCACGCTTGCGAGCACCCGCTGCGCAAGCAGGCCGGTAAGGATATCGCGGTAACTCCATCCGAACATCTCCGGATTTGCGGCTTTATGGATCGATTCGATGTATTCGATAAACCTGCTGCCGAAACCGTCGGTGTCTTTTGCAAGCTCCTCGATGACCCGGGAATTGAATTGCAGGTTGAACACGCCCATCAGGAACTCAAGATAGAGGTCGAATAACGGCATCTTTTTTTCCGATGTCAGGAATATGATGCAGCCTGCCAGCCGGTCAACGATGATATGGCGGGCGGCATATTTCTGCCGGGCGTCTGATGGCAGGAGGCGGCGGTCAAGCACCCACACCTGCATTTCTTCCCTTTGAATCTGACCGCTGTTCAAATGCCTCTTCCACCATTTCGGCTTGACCGATTTTCTGTCAGTGAAAACCGAGGCGAACGCGAGCATCATGCGGAATGGTTCGCGTTTTTTCTCCAGAATACGGTTATAGATACCGGGGTATCTCTCGAACAGCGCAGCGACCTCTTTCGGTTTGTGCTGTTCGATGAGATCGCGCATGGCCGGCTCGGAGATGGCAAAGACTGTGCGCGGGATGCCTGATTTTTCCATCTGGCCGAGAAAGATGTCGCGCGCCTTGGAAACGCCGGAGGCAGTCGTCGTATCGAGGTCTGCCTTCAGGAAATTCCTTCTGATCTCGGCGAGCATCTGATTCAGTTCTTCCGGGTTATAGAGGTCCTTGCGGTACCGGTTCAGATGCATGGCGCGGATATTGCCCATCGCGTATCCCAGGTCGATCTCGAGGTCGCTCGTGATCCTTGTCGCGCTCACCACCGAACCCGTACTCCTGAATTTCTTGCGGTTAAATGGTATAAGAAAGTGGATGTTTTCCGCGACCTTGCGGCGCAGGACCAGCTTCGGAAACAGGTAATCGATAAAACCGCTGACCACCTGGCTGAAAAGTTTCCTGCTGATCTGGTATGCGCCGGTTTGGCCGAGGATATTGCTGCCGCCGAGCAGGGTACAGCCGATCGTCGCAATGGTAAAACCGACGTCCTTATACGCTTCCGTGTATTGGGCATCGACGCCGAATCCTTCTTTTTTGCGCGTGTACATGGAATACAGGACTCCGGCGACGATATTGACAGGCAGCTGGATCAGGACGATGGCGAGTATCTCACCGTATCCGAGGATATTAACGGCAGTCCAGAGCGACGCGATGTTGAGGACGGAAAAGATGATGAGGCCGTAAAGCCCGTACTGGAGGAATTGCGCGAATTTCTGCCAGTCGATATCGGCCCAGTCCCATTTCTTGACCTTTCCGCCGTACCAGTGTATCTCATCCGTTATCACCGAGCGCAGGAATACGCTGACATGCCACAATATCCAGGAAATAACGGCCCACTCGTATCCGATAGGGATGCCGATGGTGATGAGGAACACCGCAAGGACACCGACAAGCGACAGGGCGATCCAGCCGATATATTCCCAGCGGATCTTCTTCCTTTCATAAATATTCTTGATGACCGGGTCCGCAGCGACTTCCTTGCCTTCTCCGCCGTCCTGAACGGCCCCGGCTCCCCATCGGGAATAAATCCTGCGGTACGCATTCTGCGTGGCTTGGTCCCTGCTGAGCCTGAACTGGTCAACGGTGGCATCGAGGATATATCCGGAATCCTTGCCCGGAGGCGTTATAATGACGAAACTATGGCCGTCGAGTGCATGATACCTGTTCTCTTTAGCATATACCTGATCGACCCGGTACCCGAGCAGGGAGAATGCCTCGGCAAGCAGATACGACGCTAATCCGCAGCAACGCGGATATGCGGGAAGCGTTTTGATATACAGGTGCAAAATCCTGACCACGGCATCCGCCTGCGCTTCTACCGTGTCCATTTCATTCACCCGCAGCACCCGCATGCCCTTGAGCATCTTACTGCGCAGGACGCGCGCCTGCAGATACGGCCGCCTGCTTCCGGGGATAATGGAAATAAATCCGATGTGGTTGGCCAGATAATCAGGCGCAGGCTGCGAGGAAGCAAGATAGAAGTTATAGACAAGCGACCGCTTATCGAGTTTGTCCATTGGGAACAGAACATAATCGCGTCCCTTCTGCCCGGAAATTGAGCGTAAACGCGTATATTCGCGCATGCGCCGTACCCTGACTTTTCTTCCTCCGTCCTGCGTGACGCTTCTTGCATTGCGTCTTTTTTCAATGGCCATAATGGCTTCCCGAACCGCACGGCGCACCTCAAGGTTCCTGTCGTCGCGGAATCTGGCCAATACTTCGATGTCGTTTTCATCCCCTATTTTACCCAATGCCGCAGCGGCATTGGAACGGCTGCGGAAATACACGGACGGTTCGAGATATCGCGCCAGCATATGTTTTGCCCGACAATCACCGGTTTTTGCGCTGATTGTTCCGATTGCTTCAATGAAATCGGGGGTAACGTTTTCATTGTCGCTTTTGCGCTCCAGGGCAAGCATCAAAAACGGTATGGCGCCGGGATTCGCCATTTGCCCCAGATGACCTGCTCCTGTCCTGTTCCAGCAGTTATGATAATTGAATATCATGTTGATCTGCTGCCAGATGGGGGCCTTGCCCTCTTTTGTCTCGATCCTGCCTCTGACCTTTCCGGCTGCCTTAAACGCCTCAAAAACAGACGCATCGATATAAAATAAGCGGATAACGCTCTCTGAACGCGCATGCCGGAATGTTTTCTCGCACGCCGCGAGCCCATCCTGTTCCATATCGTGCTTTATGCGCCTGAATATCTCAACCGGAACTTCATAAACCGTTCCGCGTACCCGGCTACCCGGTTCCCTGACCGCGATCGCCGAACTATATACTTTGCCGTTGTATTCGAATGCATATTTATAGATGCCAATACACCCGATATCGAGCTCGGCGTTCGTTTCGCGGAACATCCTCAATATATCAAGGTCAAACCCAAGTTTCCACGGCCCATAGACAAACAGGGAAACATTCTCTTCTCCGCCGTCGCGCCTCGTATGATTATTCGTTGTGCGCACGCGCTCCAGCAGGGCTGCCAGCTCGCCGCGCCGGTAGCGTTCTAAAAGTATCGCGCGCTCGCGAGCCACAGATGTATTGCTTATTCTCCTGCCAAGTTTCACAGACACTTCCCATGCGGTAATT
>Ga0116184_10001106_pt1 | contig 27497 bp, 23 predicted proteins | sample AD_JPNNA5_MetaG_FD_89886 | JGI IMG/M metagenome (GOLD analysis project Ga0116184, IMG submission 89886) | Active sludge microbial communities of municipal wastewater-treating anaerobic digesters from Japan - AD_JPNNA5_MetaG | ecosystem: Engineered > Bioreactor > Anaerobic > Digestate | place... | reverse complement strand
GCCCTCCCCCCGCCCGGCATCGCGCCCCCCGCCCCCGACGCGAGCGGCACCGGTGCACCCCCGGCGGCGGAACTGGCGGCTGATCCTCGCCCTCTCCGCGATCGGCCTGGTCCTCCTCGTCGCCATCCTCGCGGTACTCACCTTCTCGGTCGCGATCGTCCCGTCCTCCGGGGCGACGACGTACCCCTACACCGTCACCTACGACGTGGTCTTCCCCCATGGCGAACAGGTCCAGATCGGCAACATCTCGATCGTCGCGATCCCCTACCCCGACCGTGTCAGCCTCTCGGTCGACAAGGTGCCCTACGAGATCCGGCTCAACGAGACCCGGCAGATCACGGCGAAGCACGGGACCGTCACCATGCTCGGTATCGCGCTCCTCTCCTTCGACTTCACCCTGGACGCGGAGTACCGGGGGATGTCCGGGAACGATGCCACCTTCCGACTCGCCGTCCGGACCTCGGACCAGCTCCCGAAGTTCATGATCGACCGGCTCCTGCCGGGCGATGTCCAGGCCCGACCGGCCTGATCAGTCCTGCCGGAGCCGCTCGGCGAGTCCGGCCTGGACCAGGTGGGCGTCCGCCGTCCCCGAGAGGAACCGGTCGTGCCGTTCTCCCCTCCCGACCGGGGTGAATGGAAACCCGGTCTCGACCTCCCAGAGGACGAGCCCTGCGGCGGGGGCCGCCGGCGGGTTGCGCCGGCACTCGCCCGAGAGGAGCCGGTCGACCGTCTCCTCCTCCTCCTCGTGCCGCCCGATCGCCTCCAGGACCCATGCCATGCACCGGACCTGGTGCCAGAGGTAACTCCAGGCGGTGCACTCGAAGACCGGCCCCCCGTCTCCGGCGAGGACGCGGGAGACGACGACCCGCCGGACGGGGTGGCGTCCGCTTGCCCGGCAGAGGCGGGAGAAGTCGTGCTCGCCCACGAACCGTGCGGCCGCCCGGTCCATCGCCTCCCGGTCGAGCCCGGGGTCGGAGAAGAAGTAGCGGTAGGTCCGGGAGCGGACGTCGTACCGCGGGTGCCAGGTGTCTGCGACCGGGGCGACCCCGGTGAGCCAGAGATCGGCCGGCAGCGCCCGGTCCAGGACCGGCCCGACCCGCTCCGGGTGGTCGGTCGTGAACGCCCCCACCTGGGCCCGCGCGTGGACGCCCCGGTCGGTCCGGCCCGAGAGCGAGAACCCGGCCCGCCCCGGGTCGTCGAAGAGCCGGGCCTGGAGACAGGCCCGGAGCAGCTCCCCCTCGACCGTGCGGGCGCCGGGTTGACGCTGGGAACCGGCAAAGCCGGCACCCCACCATCCCAGCCGGATGGCGAGCCTCATATCCTGACGCGACGGCGGACCCGGCGCCAGGTGGAGCGGAGCGACTGGCCCGTGTAGCTCCGGAGCGGTGTCATCTTCCCGGAGGGGGTGCAGCGCCCCTCCCTGATCGCCGCGAGGATCGCCCCGACGCTCGGCTCGGCGTCGACGAGCGTTCTGCCGTACCCGACCCACCGGGCGTGGTGCGCGTCCGACCCCGCGACGGCGGGCCGCCCGAGGGAGGTGGCCATCCGGTACGCCTTCCGGTTCGCCGACCCGACGATGTAGCGGCTGTTGAAGACCTCGACCGCATCGACGGCCCGGAGGGCCTCCTGCTCCCGGAGCCCGACCGCGTGGCGAAACCGGTGGAAGGGGTGCGGCAGCACGGCGATCCCCCCGAGTCGGTGGACCAGGTCGATCGTCTCGAGCACGTCCCGCCTCGCCGGGACCGTCTCCGTGACACCGAGCGCGATGAGGTGACCGTGCGCGGTGCTGACCTCGATGCCCGGGATCACGAGCACGCGCGCCGGGGATAGACCGGCGGCGTACCGGACACCGTCGATCGTGTCGTGGTCGGTCAGCGCGACCGCGTCGAGACCGACGGCGGCCGCCCGGTCCAGGATCGCCTCGACCGACGACTCCCCGTCCTTCGAGAAGCGCGTGTGCACGTGCAGGTCGCAGGTGAGCATGACCAGGGTACTTTATCTTCTGGAGCCTATTAAGGAGCACTGATGGCGATCCTCTTTCCAACGGGGGCCTCGACCGAGGCGACCGTCCGTGCCGCCGTTGCCGGCCTCGACGCCGACGTCGTGGTGACCGGCGAGATCGCGTCCTTTCTGACCCCGCGCCAGCTCCGCGACCTGCTGACCGCCCGGTCGTACGAGTACGCGGTGGTCTCCGGGATGTGCACCGCCTCGTTCGCATCGGTCGAGGAGGAGACCGGGGTGCCGGTGCTCCGCGGCCCCCGGCACGCGGCCGACCTCCCCCTGATGGTCGCCCAGCTCGGCCGGATCGAGTTCTCGCGCGACGTCCCGGCCGACGACCTGCTCCGGCACCTCCGGGAGGAGGACGCGTACCGGAAGGTCCGTTCGATCGAGAAGAACGCGGACTGGGACCTCCTGGTCCGGGGGGTGAAGCTCGGCGGCACCTCGCGGATCAAGGTGCTGGCCGAGCTGATGGACGCCCACCGTCGGCCCGACCTCGCTGCAGACGTGGAACGGGCGTTCCAGTCAGGAGCGGACATCGTCGACCTGGGGTTCGGGTTCGACGCGGAGGCGTCCGACGTCGCCCGCTGCTTTGCCGAGCTCGAGGGGGTCGACGGCCCCCTCGCCGTCGACTCCCAGGACCCGGCCCTGATCGCCGCCGCCCTCTTCCGGGCGGACCTCGTCCTCTCGCTCCAGGAGGAGAACATCCCCCTGATCGGCCGGGCGGTCGCCGAGTCCGGGGCGGTGGCGGTGGTCGTGCCCCGCTACCGCTCGCTCGAGGAGAACCTCGCCGCCGCCCGCGAGGCGGGGTGCGAGGCCCTGATCGCCGACCCGCTCGTCCAGCCGGTCGGTTCCGGCCTGGTCCGCTCGCTCGCCGATTTCCGGGGGTACGGGGCCCCGCTCTTCTTCGGTGCCGGGAACGTGGTCGAGCTCCTGGACGCGGACTCGCCGGGTGCCCAGGCGCTCCTCGCCGGTATGGCCCAGGAGGTGGGGGCCGCCGTCATCTTCACGGCGGAGCACTCGGACAAGACCCGGGGAGCGATCGCCGAGATGCGCCGGGCCACCGAGATGATGGTCCTGACCCGGTGCCGGCCGTACCCGAAGGACCTGGGGATCGACCTGCTGGTGCTGAAGGAGAAGCGCCGGCGCCGCGAGCCCCCGCTCGTCTACCAGCGGGTCGAAGAGGCCGACCCGATGCCGGCGGAACTGGTCTACGACCCGCGGGGCAACCTCCGGATCGGGGTCGAGGACGACCGGATCGTCGCCGTCCACGACGGTGTCGCGGTACGGGGACGGCGCTGGCAGGACGTCTTCTTCACCCTGCTCCGGGACGACCGGGTCTCGCGCCTCGACCACGCCGCCTACCTGGGGGCCGAGCTCTTCAAGGCCGAACTCGCGATCCGCTTCGGCCGGTCGTTCGAGCAGGACGGTCCGTTCTAGGGCGCGGTTCCCGGCGGGGCGTCCTCTGCTCCCCTGGAGGAGAGAACCATAACATTCATACGTGCCGGGGTTGTTGTAGCGTCGTGTAGCAGGGCCCCAGTGCCCTGTGATGGAACCAAGGAGCAATGAGCATGGTCAAACACCGAGCCTACGTCTGCAACGCCTGTGGCTATATCTACGATCCCGAGCGGGGCGAGCCGAAGAACGGGATCCCCCCGGGGACGGCGTTCGAGGACCTCCCCGAGACCTATACCTGCCCCGTCTGCGGAAAGGCGAACGTCGGAAAGTCCGGGTTCACTGCCCTGGAGCCCTCAACCGGCCGCTACCGCTGCGTCGTCTGCGGGTACCTGTACGACCCCAAGCGGGGCGAGCCGAAGAACGGGATCCCTCCGGGGACGGCGTTCGAGGACCTGCCCGAGACCTACGTCTGCCCGGTCTGCGGGGTCTACGCCCGGGTGGGGAAGAACGCCTTCGTGGCGACCGAGTGACCGTACCGTCTCCCTCCCTCGCGGGGCCCTGCACGGGTGCTCGCCACGGGCACCCGTTCTCTCTCGTGTCGCGCCGAGTCCGGTCACCCTTCCGGCCGTCCGCCGGAAGACCCTGACCCTCGGCGCCGCCGTCCTCTCTCTTCGTCATGGAGTCCGTGCACGCCCGCTCGTACCCCGGACGGCAGATGCGCTGGTTCGGCCCGGCGCTCCTCCCCCCGTCGTCGGTGCCACGTTCTCCATGAACGCCGCCGGGCTCCTCTCCGGCCGGAAAAAAGGGTGGTCTTCAGTAGATCTTCAGGTAGCGCTCGTGCTCCCAGGGGTGGACGCACATCCGGAACGAGTCCCATTCGGCCGTCGTGATCGCGTCGAGGCCCGAGACGATGTGGTCGCCGAGGGTGGACCGGATCACGTCATCCGCGAGCATCGCTTGGTGGGCGTCGTAGAGGTTGCCGGGGAGCATCTCGATCCCACGCTTCTTCCGGTCCGCCTCGTCCAGGTGGTAGATGTTGACGTCGGTCGACTCGCCGGGGTCGATCCGGTTCCGTATCCCGTCGATGCCGGCGGCGAGCATCGCGGCGAAGGTGAGGTAGGGGTTGCACATCGGGTCCGGCGAGCGGAACTCCGCACGCGTCGAGTTGCCGCGGGCGGCGGGGACGCGGACCAGCGCCGAGCGGTTCGCGTTCGACCAGGAGATGTAGACGGGCGCCTCGTATCCGGGCACGAGCCGCTTGTAGGAGTTGATCGTCGGGTTCGCGACCCGCGTGATCGCGGGCGCGTGCCGGAGGAGCCCGCCGATCCAGTGCAGGCAGGTCTCGGAGAGCCCGATCTCGCTGTCGGGATCGTAGAAGGCGTTCTTACCATCCTTCGCGAGCGAACCGTGGGTGTGCATCCCGCTCCCGTTGATGCCGGCGATCGGCTTGGCCATGAAGGTCGCGTGGAGGTTCGAGCGGAGCGCGATCGCCTTGGTCGCGAACTTGAAGGTGATCACCCGGTCGGCGGTCGTGAGGGCATCGGCGTACTTGAAGTCGATCTCGTGCTGGGACTCGGCCACCTCGTGGTGGCTCGCCTCGATGTCGAAGCCCATGTCCGTCAGGGCGAGGACGATCTGCCGGCGCACGTCCTCTGCCGCATCGTTCGGGGCGAGATCAAAGTAGCCGCCGTGATCGACGAACTCGGTCGAGGGCTCGCCGTTCTGCATCGCGAAGAGGAAGAACTCGAGCTCGGGGCCCGTGTTGAAGGTGTATCCCAGCTCCGCCGCCTCGGCGATCGTCTTCCGGAGGATGTAGCGGGGGTCACCCTCGAACGGCCTGCCGCCGTAGGTCTCGAGGTCGCAGATGAACCGCGCAACGCGCCCGTTCTCGGGCCGCCAGGGAAGGATCGCGTACGTGCTGGGGTCGGGCTTGAGGAGCATGTCCGACTCCTCGATCCGGCAGAAACCCTCGATCGAGGAACCGTCGAACCAGATCCCCTCGGTCAGGGCCTTTTCGGCCTGTGCCGCTGGGATCGCGACGTTCTTGGGCAGCCCCTGGATATCGGAGAACTGCAGCCTGATGAACTTCACCAGGTCCGCGTCGATCCGCTCCAGCAGCTCTGACACGATGTCGGTCGACATACTGGAAGAGAGCTTCTAGCCAATCATATTTATTCTCTTCCCAACAACACTGTTACGCGCAGCGTCGAGTCTGCTGTATTCTAACCACGAGGTTCTATGTGCGGGATAATCGGTGTGATCGACCGGTCCAGGGAGCCGATGGACGGCACCGCGATCCGGCGTGCCCTCTCGATGATGAACGAGCGCGGGAGCGGTGAGGGGGCGGGGTACGTCGTCTACGGGTGCTACCCCGAGTTCAGGGACTACTTTGCCCTTCACGTCTTCTTCGACAACATCCACGAGACGAAACCCCGGGTCGACGAACTCCTCCACCAGTGGGGCAGGGTCGTCCATGACGAGGAGATACCGACATGGGACCTGCCGCGCCTCCGGAAGGTCCACACCCCGTGGCGCTACTTCTTCCGGCCGGACACGCGTCTCATGCCCCGTTCGACCACGCCCGCCGAGGAGATCGTGACCGAGCTGGTGATGCGGATCAACACCTCCGTCGAGGGGGCCCTGGTCTTCAGTTCGGGCCGGAACCTGGGGGTCTTCAAGGCGGCGGGGTGGCCCGAGGAGGTCGCGGACTTCTACCGGATCGAGGAGTACGAGGGGCACTGCTGGCTCGCCCACAACCGCTACCCGACCAACACGCCGGGCTGGTGGGGGGGCGCCCATCCCTTCAACCTCCTCGACTGGTCCGTGGTCCACAACGGCGAGATCACCAGCTACGGCACCAACCGCCGCTACATCGAGTCCTTCGGGTACCGGTGCACGATGTTCACGGACACCGAGGTGGTCGCCTACCTCGTCGACCTGCTCGTCCGGCGGCACGACCTGCCCGAGGAGCTCGCCGTCACGGCGCTCGCCCCGCCGTTCTGGGACGAGATCGACGCGATGGAGGACGACCGCCGGCGCCTCCACCGGGCCCTCCGCCTCACCTACGGGTCGGCGATGATGAACGGTCCGTTCGCGATCGTGGTCGCGAACCAGGAGTCCATGGTCGCGTTCACGGACCGCTCCAAGCTCCGCCCCCTCGTGGGGGCGGAGCATGGGGACCGGCTCTACGTCTCCTCCGAGGAGGCGGCGATCCGGGCGATGGACCCCGGGATCACGCGGGTCTTCATGCCCCGTGCCGGCGAGCCGATCGTCGGGAGGGTCGTCGCATGAGCCCCTCGATCGGGTCGCTCCCCCCGAAATACCGGGTCACGGTCGACCCCGACCGGTGCATGCTCTGCGGCCGCTGCGTCGAGAACTGCGCCTACGGGGCCTTTCGGCGGGAGGGCGACCGGATCCTGACCAACTCGCGCGTCTGCACCGCCTGCCACCGGTGCGTCGCCTTCTGCCCGCGGGACGCGATCGATGTCGTCGAGCGTCCGCTCGACTACCGGTCGCACCCCGTCTGGACGCGGGGGGTGCGGGAGGCGATCTACAACCAGGCCCGGACCGGGAAGATCGTCCTCGCCGGCATGGGCAACGCGCTCGACTACCCGATGATCTTCGACCGCCTGGTCCTGGACGCCTGCCAGGTGACGAACCCCTCGATCGACCCGCTCCGCGAGCCGATGGAGCTCCGGACGTACCTGGGCAAGAAGCCCCAGCGCCTGGAGCTGGCGCGGCGGGGGGACGGCGAGGTCGAGCTTTTGACCGAGCTCTCCCCGAACCTCTGCCTGGAGACCCCGATCATGATCGGGCACATGTCCTACGGCGCGATCTCGCTCAACGCGCAGCTCGCGCTCGCGAAGGGCGTCACGGCGGCGGGGACGTTCATGGGTACCGGCGAGGGGGGTCTTCCCGAGCCGCTCCGCCCGTACCAGGACCACATGATCGTCCAGGTGGCCTCGGGCCGCTTCGGGGTCGACATCGACTACCTGGAGCGGGGTGCCGCGATCGAGATCAAGATCGGCCAGGGGGCGAAGCCCGGGATCGGCGGGCACCTGCCCGGCGAGAAGGTGGACGAGGCGGTCTCGAAGACGCGGATGATCCCGGTCGGCTCGGACGCGATCAGCCCGGCGCCGCACCACGACATCTACTCGATCGAAGACCTGGCGCAGCTCGTCCGGAGCCTCAAGGAGGCGACCGAGTGGAAGAAACCGGTCTTCGTCAAGATCGCGGCGGTCCACAACGTGGCCGCGATCGCGGCCGGCATCGCACGGTCGTCGGCCGACGCGGTCGTGGTCGACGGTTTCCGGGGCGGGACCGGTGCGGCTCCCCGGGTCTTCCGGGACCACGTCGGGATCCCGGTCGAGGCGGCGGTCGCGGCGGTCGACGCGAAGCTCCGCCGGCAGGGGATCCGGAATGAGGTCTCGGTGATCGCCTCCGGGGGGATCCGGGAGTCGACCGACGTGGCGAAGATCATCGCCCTCGGCGCGGACGCGGTCTACATCGGCACCGCCGCCCTCGTCGCCCTCGGGTGCCGGGTCTGCGGCAACTGCTACCGCGGGCTCTGCCCGTGGGGGATCGCGACCCAGCGCCAGGACCTCGTCGACCGGATCGACCCGGAGGCGGGCGGCCTGCAGGTCTCGAACCTGATCCACGGCTGGACCCTGGAGCTGATGGAGCTGATGGGCGCGGCCGGGATCAACTCGATCGAGTCGCTGCGGGGCAACCGCGACCGGCTCCGGGGCTACATGATCGACCAGGCGCTCATGGACGTGCTGGACGTCCGTTCGGTGGGGGCCTGACGATGGACGAGGTCGTGATCGATGCGGCGGGGATGCACTACACGCCGCTCAACCGTGAGATCCGGGCCGCGGTGGCGGCCGGTGCACGCCGGATACGGCTGGAGAACGTGCTCGGCCAGCGGTTCATCGCGAACGGGGTCCGGGGGGACGTCGAGATCCTGGTCCACGGGGTCCCCGGGGGGGACCTCGGGATGTTCATGTCGGGTCCCCGGATCGAGGTCTTCGGCAACGCCGAGCACGCGCCGGGCAACACGATGGACGGCGGTGAGATCGTGATCCACGGCTCCGCAGGCGACGCGGTCGGCCACTCGATGCGCGGCGGCCGGATCTTCGTCGAGGGGGCGATCGGCTACCGCGGCGGGATCCACATGAAGGAGTACGAAAAGAAGCGGCCCGTCCTGGTGATCGGGGAGTCCGCCCGCGCCTTCCTCGGGGAGTACATGGCCGGCGGCACGGTCCTGGTCCTGGCACGCCACGGCGGCCCGGCGGTCGCCGAACGGGGCCTCGGGTCCGGGATCCACGGTGGTGAGATCATCCTGCGGGGCGGCATCGACCCCGTCCACCTCGGGGTCGGGGCCAGCCAGGTCGCCCTTTCGGACGACGACTGGGCCCGGGTCCTCGCCCTGGTCCGGGAGTACGCCCGGCGCTTCGGCATCGACCCGGCACCGCTCGAGCGGCGGGAGGAGTACACGCGGGTCGTGCCGGCCTCCGCCCGGCCGTTCGCCGGCAAGTACGCATGGGAGTGATGATGACCCTGAAGTGTTATACCGACCTGAAGGCCGCCGTCTGGGACCGGGGCACCTGCTCGGGCTGCGGTGCCTGCGTCGCGGTCTGCCCGGCGGACGCGATCCGGATCGAAGGGGGCGCGGACGCCCCGGTGAACATCGGGTACTGCAAGGCGGAGTCGGACCAGGTCCCGTGCGGGGCCTGCTTCGACGTCTGCCCCCGGGTCGACCCGGCCCGCCCGCCGGGCCGGGAGGCCTGCATCGCCCGCCTCTCGGCGAAGGCCGCCTTCGAGGTCCCGGGCCGCCAGTCCGGCGGAGCGGTCACCGCGATCGTGGAGCACGCGCTCTCCGCCGGGCTGGTGGACGCCGTCGTGACCGTGACCGAGGACCGCTGGACGCGCCGCCCCGCCTCGGTCCTGATCACGGAGTCCGAAGCCCTCCTCCGCTCGGCCGGTTCCCGGTACAACTGGTGGGTGCCGCTCCTCTCCGCCCTGAAGACCGCCGTCGTCGACCGGAAGTACCGGCGGATCGCGGTGATCGGGGTGCCCTGCGTCGTCCAGGCGATCGCCCGGATGCGGGCCTCCGAGAACGACCTGCTCCGTCCGTACGGGGACGCGGTCCGGCTCGTGATCGGGCTCTTCTGCACCGAGTCGTTCGACTACGAACGGCTCGTCGAGGGGAGGCTCAAGAGGGAGCACGGCATCGAGCCCTGGCAGATCCGGCGGCTCGACGTGAAGGGGCGGCTCGAGGTGCAGCTCGAGGACGGAAACGCGCTCGAGCTCCCGCTCCGGGAGCTCGAGGACTGCATCCGGCCGGGCTGCGCCACGTGCACCGACCTCACCGCCGTGGATGCCGACCTCTCGGCCGGCGCGATCGGCGCGGCATCGGGCTGCACGACCCTGCTCGTCCGCACCCCGACGGGCCAGGGCTTCGTCGACGCGGCCCTGCGGGCGGGGCGGCTCGAGCGATGCGGGGAGGTCGATCTGTCCGCGATCGAACGGCTGGCGGAACGGAAGGCCTCCCGGGCCTGACCGGACCCCCCGTCGCTCCCCCCGCCCGGTCCGCCGCCGGTGGAAGTCTTATCCGCTCCGGTCTCCAACCCTGCCTGTGCAGGGTACATGATACCGGAAGCCGACGTTGACCTGGTGCTCCTGGACGGCACCCCGCACGGCCCGGTGGCGGGCGGCACGAGGAACCCGCCCCCTCCCCGGGTCGTCGTCTCGGACGGGTCCGTGCCGACCGCGTTCATCCGTCTCGGACCCGGGACGCCCGCGGACGAGCGCGGGGCCGCCATCGTCCACGCCCGCCGGCTCACCGCGGCACCCGACTCGCGGTCGGGTGCCGCCCTCGATGCGACCGTCCGGGCGATCCTCGAGATGGACTCGAAGGCCCGGCACGACATCGCGAACCAGCTGATGGTGCTGACGGGTTACCTGGAGCTCCTGGAGGAGCTCCTCCCGGAGGGGGAGACCCGCGAGCTCCTGGAGGGGTCACTCCGGGCCGCGGAGATGGTGAACCGCCACCTCGCCTTCACCCGGTCCTACCGCGGGTTCGGGACGGTCCCCCCTGCCTGGCAGGACCTCTCCACCCTCCTTCCCGCCGGGGTGGAGCTGCCGGAGGGTGCGGCCGGGGTGCGGGTGTGGGCCGACCCCCTTGCCCCGTCCGCCCTGGCGAGCCTGCTCGCAGCACGCGGTGGCCCGGGGGTGCGGTGCCGTGCCTCCCTCGAGCCGGGGCCGGACGGTGCCCTCCTCCTCGTCCTGGACGACGACGGCCCCGCCCTCACCGACCGGGACCTCCGCCTCTTCTTCGAGTACCGGCAGACGAACGACGGAGGGGGAGAGCCCCTCCTCGCCCGGTATGTCCTCGGCGCGACCGGGATCGGCCTCGAGGCCGCCGCATCGCCCACGGGCGGTCTCCGGCTCCGCCTGCAGGTCCCCGGGGGCTGCGTCCTCGGCGTGCCGGACCGGTAGGCGGTCATCTCCTGGTCACCACTCGCGATCGCCGGCCTCTTCGAGGTGGTCCGGGCGGTCATGCTCCGGCCCACGGGGGGTTTCTCCCCCCCCCTCGGATCGGTCGTGACCCTCGGGGCGATGTTCCCTCCGCCTACGGCCTATCGCTCGCGGTCCGGACCGGGATCGGGGCGCTCGGGACGGCGCCGGTCGGCATTCCCCTCGGCGAGCCCCGCGCCCTCACCCGGATCGTCTGCCTCGTCCTGATCGTGGGCGGTACCCTGGGCCTGAAGGCGACCTCCGGCGGGTGATCCGTCCCCGACCCGTGCCCGGAGCGCCGTCACCCGGACGGCCCCCTCCCCCCCTTCGTCCTGCCAGGTGAAGGTGCGCACCTCCCCGTGCGCCCTCGCGAACTCGACGAGGGCGAGCATGTGGGAGAGCCCCTCGAGCGCCCCGGGGTCCTCGAGGACCCCCGGCGGTGCCTTCAGGAGCGGGCGGGAGAGGCAGACCACGCACTTGGACCGCCCCCGGGTCATGGCGACGTTGAGGCGGTTGCGCGAGTAGATGAACGCCGCCTCCGCGAGCGCCGTCTCGACGTCGCTCACCCCGTAGGAGACCAGGACGACCTCGCTCTGCTGCCCCTGCATCCGGTCCACCGTGTCGACGAACGGCACCCAGGCCCGGTCGTGCAGAGCGCCGAGACGGCGGCGAATCTCGTGGATCTGTGCGTGGTGCGGGCAGACGATCCCGACCCCCCTCCGCCAGAAGGCACGGTCGCCCGCCGCGTCCGGGGGGTAGTGCCGGCCCGTCCCGGGGTCGATCATCCGGTCCCGGAGCTGAAGGGCAAGGTGGGTGATCAGCCCGGCCTCCGGCCGGTTCTCGACCGTCGCCCGGACGTCCTCGAAGATCGCCACCGCGAGGGGATACTCCGGGGCGAGGAGGAAGGAGACGAGTTCGGGGCAGGGGCCGGGGGGGGCGGACCCGGAGGGCGGGTCGAGGCGGAGCGTCCGTCCCGCCACATCCGGGTTCGCGGCGGTGTACGCCGGGAAATAGATGGTCTCTGCCGGGAAGCGGCAGAGGGTCTCAGTCATTCGCCAGTTCTCGACGAGGGCCCGGGTGAAGCTCTGCTCTCCCTGTCCGTCACGGGCGTGGAGGTAACTGAAGACCGACGCCTCGAGCCCGGGAAGACCGTCGGCGGGCGGCGGGTAGTCGCCCTTCGTGATCGGCGGGAGCTGGCGATGGTCTCCCACGAGGACGAGCCGGCCGTCCGGGGCGAGGAGGGTGAGGGCGAGGGCGAGCTCCGTCGCCCGGAGCTGCGAGGCCTCGTCGATCACGACCAGGTCGAAGCGTGGGCCGGCGCCACCCGTTCCGCCCCCCCGGCCCGCGAGCCGATCGAGCCGGTAGCCGGTCCCGCCGACCACGGCGATCGCCCGCCCGGCGAGGTACGCCCCGGTCACCTGGGACACGCGGAGCAACCGGACGGTGGGGGGGCGGGGGACCAGGCCCCGCCACTCCCCGAGCTTCGCGAGGAGCAGGTCGTCGGCCGGGGGCTGTTCGGCATGCTCCCGGGCGACCGCGTCGAGCACGTTCTCGATCGCCGCGTTCGTCAGGGCGGAGACGGCGATCCGCGTCGCCATCCCCGCCGCCGCCCTCGCGCGCCCGAGCGCGAGCAGGGCTTTCGCGACGAATGCGGTCTTGCCGGTGCCCGGCGGCCCCCAGACGAGGGTGAGACGCCGCCCGAGGACCTGCTCGAAGGCCCTCTGCTGGCTCTCCGTCATCCCGCACGCCCTCGCGAGGCGCCGCGCCGCCTCCGCCACCCCGGGGTCCTCCCCGGCCGGCTCGCAGAAACCGACCGGGTCCCGGAGGAGCCGGAGGAGGGGCGGGTCGTCCTCCGCGTCGATCGCCGACAGCCGTCCGATCACCTGGTCGGAGGTGTAGTCCTTCGCCACCGGGTGGAGGACGCCCCGGAATCCGGGGGTGGGCGGCGGCGTCTCCGGTCCGGGGGGGGTGAGGCGGAGGTCGAGCGCGGTGATGGACCCGTCCCCGTCCTCGCCGTGCACCGCCCGGACGCGGGCGTACCACGACCCCCGGGGAGGGCGCGCCCGCGGGCTCCGGAGCCGGAGGTCGTCGTGGCCCTGCTGGATCCGCTCGCCCTCCGGGCCGGCGGGGACGAGGAGCGAGACCGAAGAGTCGTGGTCGAGCCGGTGCTCGCGCACCACCCGGAACCGGTCGACCGGGACCTCGACCTCCCACCGGTCCCCCCCGCGGTAGACGACCGGGACCGAGACGCCGTCGGCGACCCGTCCCGCGAATGCGCCGGCCCGGCGTTCGCGCAGCTCGATGGCGGCGAGGTAGGCCTCGTACCGGACGATGAACGCGAGGCGGGAGAGCTCGGGGGCCCGGAGCGCGAACGCCTCCGGGAACCGGAACCGGGGGGGCCAGGCGAAGAGGCCCCGGTCCGCGAGCAGGCGGCGGCAGCCGGCGACCACCGCCGATGCGGCCCGGACGCGCCGTTCGACCTCCGCCGCGACCCCGTCGGCGAGCGCGGGGCGCCCCTCGTGCCAGGCCTCCAGGATCCGGTCGCTCTTCATCCGGTTGGAGAGGTCGAACCAGTAGGCCGGGTCGCGCCGGCAGACGAAGGTGCAGTCGAGGGCGACGCCGACCTCCGGGAGACCGTAGGAGACCGGGACCGGCAGGGCGATCATCCGCTGGAGGACGCCGGTCAGGACGATGACGGGGAAGAGGACCTCGGCGCCGGGGTGCCGGCTAGCCTCGACCAGGACCGGGTCCTGGTAGTGGAAGAGGAGGGCGAGGGCCATCCGGGCGTGGGCGGGGTCACCGACGGCCTCGTGGAGGAGGCGCCCGAGGAGCTCGCGTTCGTAGTGGTCGAAGACGTAGGTCTGGACCGTCAGCCGTTCGTGCCACGCGTGGGCCGCGTTGTGGTCGTGGACCGCACGGAAAAGGTCGTAGAGCCCGCGTAAAAAGGCGGTCACGACGTCCTGGCAGTCCTCCTCCCGCCGCGCCACGAACGACCGCGTCTCTGTGCGGGAACCGAAGACCCCCTCGCCACCGTACCGGTCCCAGCCGGCCGCGTAGATCCTCCCGGAGACCGGGTCCTCCTGGAGGGTCAGGGCGAGCCGGACGTGCTCGCCCCGCGGGAAGGCGATCGAGACCGCGTCGTGCGAGACCGGCCGCTCCGAACAGAGGGCGGTGAGCGCGCGGCGGAACGCCGCCTCCTGGTGGCGGAGCGAGCCGGCGAGGTCGAAGATGCGGGCGATGTCGGGCCGGTGGAGGAGCCGGTCCAGGTCGTCCAGGGTCTCGATCGGGGTGCCGCCGGGCCAGGGGGCCTCCCGCAGGTACCGGCGCGCGTGGACCGTGAGATACGGCAGGAGCGAGACCGAGCGGGTCGCCTCCGCCTCGGACCGGCAGTCGTGGTAGAAGGGGCACCACTCGCAGCGGTAGTGGAGGTGCCAGTCCAGGTCGGCGGGGTCGGCGCCGAGGATCGCGCCGAGGTCGTCGGCGAAGAAGTCGCGCAGGACGCGGAGCCCGGGCTCGAGCTCGAACCAGTCCGGCTCGTCCCGTCCATGGAGCCAGACCCCGCCCCACTCGAGGTCAGCCCGTCGCCCGATACGGCGGTCGCGGCAGACCCGGTCCAGGACCATCGCGTAGAGCCCGACCTGCACCCGGTGGCTCCCGCGGAGCATCTCGCTCGCCTTGACGTCGATCACCCGGATCCGGTCGTCCTCCCCGACGAGCAGGAGGTCCGGGATGCAGTCCCGGAACCGGTAGAGCCCGGGGTCGATCCCCCAGTCGGCGAGGAGTCCGTGCGACGGGGCGAGCGTCGGCTGGAAGAGGTACTCCCCCAGTCCGGCGGTCCGGAGGAGGGTCACGCTCTCCATGGGCGAGAACCGCTGCCGGCCCGGGTGCGGGAGGCCCGGCGGGGCCTTCATCCGGACCCGGTCGGGGATCTTCGCGCGGACGACCTCCTCCTCCCAGCGCTCTCCCTGCTCGGTCAGGAACCGGGCGGCGATGCTCGGCCTCTGCTGGCCGGGCGGGAGGCGGCATACCTGCCGGGTCCCCAGCGGGAGGGACGAGAGGCCCAGGTAGCGCGGGCACTCGAAGAAGAAGTACCGGGCGACGAGGGTCGGGTTGAGGTTGTGTACGACCATGGGCGGGTGGATACGAGAGGTGGTGCGGGAATCCGGATGAGCCTATCCCCCCGGGGGGGGACTCGGTAACGTCGCTCGCGGACCTCCGGGGGGCCGGCCCGGTCCGGACCGGGACCATCCATGTAAATCCATCGAAGGACCACTCTCCTGGACATGCCACAGATCGAGGTTGCCGACCTTGCCAAGGCCTTCGAACGACGCCAGGTCCTGGACGGGATCTCGTTCGGAGTCGATGGGGGCGAGGTCTTCGGCCTGCTCGGCCCGAACGGGGCGGGAAAGACGACGACCATGCGCCTCCTCCTCGGTCTCCTCCGGCCCACGCGGGGCGAGGCCCGCGTCCTCGGCGTCCCGCTCGCCGACCATCCCGACGTGCGCCGGCGCGTCGGCGTCCTGCTCGAGCAGTCCGGGATGGCCGACCGCCTGAGCGCCCGGGAGAACCTCCGGTTCTACGCGGCCCTCCACGGTGTGGACCGCGAGACGGTCGACGATCGGCTCGGGCGCGCCGGGCTCCTCGACCGCGCCGACGACCTGGTGGGGACGCTCTCCACCGGCATGAAGCGCTCCCTGGGCCTGGTCCGGGCGACCCTCCACGACCCCGAGGCCCTCCTCCTCGACGAGCCGACCTCGGGGCTCGACCCGGCCGCTCAGGCCGGGATCCGCGACCTGATCTCGGGCCTCGCCCGGGAGTCGGGGGCCGCGGTCCTGGTCAACTCCCATCACCTCGACGAAGTGGAGCGGATCTGCCATCGGGTCGCGATCCTGGACCGGGGTCACCTGGCAGCGATCGGGACGGTGGCCGGCCTCCGGCAGGGAACGGGGCCCCGGCGGTACGGGGTCGTCCTCGCCGGCGGGGCCGACCCGGAACAGGCGAGGGCGGTACTCGCGGGCTTCGGTCCCGTGGAGGACGGGCCGGACCCGGGCGAACTGGTGGTGGCGCTCCGGCCTGGCGAGGCGCCGGCGGCCCTGCTCCGGGCCCTGCTCGAGGCCGGCATCGGCGTCGAGGAGGCCCGGTACCGTGCCCGGTCCCTCGAGCAGGTCTACCTCGCGGCGATGGGACGGGGTGGGGCATGAACCCGGTCCTCCTCGTCGCCCAGCGCGAGGTCCGCGTCCTTTTCCGGGCCCGCCCGGTGATCGGGGCGGGGGCGCTCGTCGGGCTGTTCATCGGCGCAACCCCGGTCTTCACGGCGCTGGTGACCGGCCAGGACCTCTCCCGCCTCTTCATCCAGGGACCGGTTCTCGGGGTCTTCCTCGGGTACCTCTTCTCCCAGCAGGCGTTCCTCCGGGAGAAGCAGGACGGGACGATCGAGACCGTGCTCTCGTCCCCGCTCACCCTCCGTGCGATCTGGGCGGGCAAGGTGCTGGGTGCGGGTGGGACGGCCGCCGCAGTCGCCCTCCTCTGCACCGGTGGTCCGCTCCTTGCCGCTGTACTCGCGGTGCCGGTGGCGATCCCGGTCACCCCGATGCTCGTCGTCCACCTCGTCGCCGTCGTCCCGCTCGCGACGGCCGTTGCGGTCGGACTCCTCGGGCTGGTCCAGCTCCTGCTCGGTCTTCGCGAGAACCAGGTCCTGAACCTCGCCCTCGTGATCGGCCTGGTCCTCCTCCTCTCGGTCGCCCAGACGGTGTCGGGAGGGACGCCCACCCCCGACGCCGGGGCAGCGACCATCCTGGTCCTCGTCGCGGCCCTCGCCCTGCTCGCGCGGCTCGTGGGCCGAGTCGATCGGGAGCGGATCGTCCGGACGATCGCGTAAAAAAAGAGGCGCCCCTATCGCGGCAGGAACCTGCGGCCGGACGAGAACCCGGTGCCGACCCGGTCCCCGACCCCGTGGTAGCCGAGACCGAAGGCATCGTAGAGGAAGGGCCGGAGCCGTCCGAGCGCAGGACGCCCGTCGCCGTCCAGGCAGTCCTCGTCGACCAGGACGTCGACGATCTCCCCGACGAACTGGGTGTGGGCCCCGAGCTCCACCGTCTCGATCAGGCGGCACTCCAGGACGAGCGGGAACTCGCCGATGTAGCAGGCGTCGACCCTTTCGGACCGGACCGGGGTGAGCCCGGTGGCGGCGAACTTGTCCAGGTCACGCCCGGAGGCGATCCCGAAGAGGTCCGATTCTTCCACGTACCGTTCGGACGGGACCGAGACGGTGAAGGCCTTCCGGGCGGTGATCCCCTCGTGCGTGTACCGCTCGGGACGGATCGAGACCGCGACGGCCGGTGGGTTCGAGGAACAGATCCCGCCCCACGCGACGGCCATCGCGTTCGGCCGGCCCTCCCGGTCGTAGCATCCGACGATCAGCACGGGGTGGACTCCGACCGAGGTCCGGGGACCGATCGAGCGTTTCTGCGGCAGCGCCGTCATGCATCACGACTCGTCGCCGGACCAGATAGGCGTTCGCCCAAAGGAACCGTCCGGAACCGAACCCGACCCGTCCTCAGTCCTCCCGGAGCGCGGCGATCCCCTCGTCCCGCGTGGCGTGACAGGAGAGGATCGTCGAGAAACCGGTCAGGCGCATCACCCGCTCGACCTCGGGCGCGAGCGCGGCGAGGGCGAAGGCATCCCCGGGCTCGCGAAGCCGCCTGGCGGCCGCGAGGAGGACCCGGAGGCCCCCGCTGCTGATGTACGGCACGCCGGCGAGGTCCACGAGGAGCCGGCGGGCCCCCCCGTCGATCGCCGCCCCGATCGCGGTCTCGAGGGTGGGTGCCGTCGTCGTGTCGATCCGGCCGCTCGGTGCGATCACCTCGACCCCTGCTTCGTGATACCGCTCGATCTCCACCATCTCATCCCCGGAAGGGAGGTGGTCGAGGAGGACACTTAAAGGTGTCCGGCGTCGACCCTCTCTCTCGTGGCGCCGGACGTCTTCGAGCGGGGGGTCCCGGCGGCGATCGACGAGCTCCCCGGGCTGCTCGATGCCTTCGAGGGGTGGCTCGTGGAGCATGCGGTCCCTCCCGAACCACGCGACGACCTTCTGCTCGCGCTCGACGAGGCGTTCTCGAACGCGGTGGTGCACGGGTACGCCGGGGCCCCGGGGGAGGTGGCGGTCCGGGCCCGGGCCTGTCCCGGCGGGGTCGAGCTCGAGGTCGTCGACCGCGCCCCCGCCTTCGACCCGTTCGCCGAGGCCCCCCTCCCCGACCTGGACGCACCGCTCGAGGAACGGCCGATCGGCGGGCTCGGGGTCTTCCTGATCCGGGAGCTGATGGACCGGGCCGAGTACCGGCGGGAGCAGGACAGGAACGTGCTGATCCTGTCCCGGAGGTGGTCGACCGGATGACGGACGGTTCGGTCAGTGGGGGGGACGGCCATAGCTATTTCAGGTTTCGTTCCCAACCGGGGGATGTGGGACCGGAGGTCGTGGATGCCCTTCCGCACCCCGTGGTTGCGATCGGCCCGGACGGAGCGATCCTCTGGTGCAACCGCGCGTTCCGGGTCGCCTTCCTCCTCGGTGACCGGACCCTCGACGGGTTCCGGCTCTTCGCGGTCCGGGACTGGCTCTTCGACGAACCCGCCCTGCACGAGGCGCTCTCCGCCGTGCGGGAGGGCCGGCCCGAAGCCACCTGCACCCTCTCGCGGGACGGGAGGACTGTCCACGAGGTGACGGTGCGCCTCCTCCCGTCCGCCGGCGACGGGGCCTCGCTCCTCACCTTCACCGACGTCTCCGGCAAGGCCTCTGCCGAGGCCGAACGGCGACGGTACCGGTCGCAGCTCGCGATCGTGAACGAGGTGATCCGGGCGTCGGCGTCGCGCCTGACGACGGACGAGATCCTGGCGGCGGTGCTCGAACGGACGGTCTCCCTCCTCGGGTTCGACGCGGGCGCGGTCTACCTGCTCGGCGGGGAGAGGGGCGTGGCGCACCTTTCTGCCGCGCACGGCCTCTGCGACCTGGTCTTCGAGGGGTCCCCGTTCCTCCGGCTCGACACGCCTCCGCTCGACGCGGTCCTCGAGGGCCGGGCCTGCTACACCGAGACCTACCTGGACGTCGAGCACGACGAGGGGGAGCTGGGCGTCTTCTCGTCGGCCACGGTCCCGGTGCTGGCGGACGGCCGGACGATCGGTCTCATCGCGGTCGCCTCGACCAGCTTCCACCGGTTCTCGCCCCTGGAGCGCGAGGTGCTGGAGGCGATCGGGGCGGAGATCGGGGGGGCGGTCCGGCGCGGCGAGCTGGAGGAGGCGTCCATCCGGGAGCACCGTGCGGCCGAGCTCTACCTCGATCTGATCAGCCACGACCTCGGCAACCTCCAGACGGCGGCACTCGCATACGCGGAGGACCTCAGGGAGAGCGGCGCGCCGGCGGCCCCGCTCGTGGAGACGCTGCGGCGCGGCCTCTCGATCGTCCGGCAGATCGGGACCCTGCGGCGGATCGGAAGCACGGAAGGCGTCCTGGAACCGGTCCGGCTCCTTTCCGCCATCGACTCCGCCCGGGTGGAGGCGGGGGAGACTGAAGTCCGGGTCGACGGGGACGGGACGGTGCTCGCGGACGCCCTCCTCCCGGAGGTCTTCGCCAACCTCTTTGCCAACAGCCACAAGTTCGGTGCGACCCGGATCCTGGTGCGGGTCCGGGAGCTCCCGGACGGGACGGAGGTCCGGGTCGAGGACGACGGCCCGGGCATCTCCGACGAGGAGAAGGACCGGGTCTTTCTGCGGTACCAGGCCGGCCCGCACCCCGCCTCCGGCTCGGGGCTCGGCCTGTCGCTCGTCTCCCTGTTGATGGAGCGATACCGGGGGGGCGTCGTCGTGGAGGACCGCGTGCCGGGGCACCCCGGGGAGGGTGCCGCCTTCGTCCTCAGGTTCCGCCGGCCTGGCTGAGGAGGAGCGCACACGCCGCGGGGACGTCGTCGGCCAGGAGGAAGAGCCGGTCGAACCCGGTCATCCCGACCACCCGCCCCGGCTCGTCGGAGAGGCCGGCGAGGACGCACCCGCCCCCGGCCGCACGCGCCGCCTTGAGTCCGGCGAGCAGGGCACGGAGGCCGGAGCTGCTGATGAAGGTGAGCCGGGCGCAGTCCACGACGATCCGGGTCCGCCCCTCGCGGACCGATCCCAGGAGGGCCGTCTCGAGCCCCGGGGACCCCAGGGCGTCCGCCCGACCCTCGAGGGTCACGATGCGCACCGGCCCGTCGTCCCGGAGCGCGATCCCCAACCGATCGGTCATCCCGGAGATCTACGCCTTTCGGGGTGAAGAAGCGTGTCCCGGCGGGACCGTCGGTTTCATTCCCGCATCCGTTCAACCGCAACATGATGGCCCCTGCCGCATGGCGCCCGGTACCGGGTCTGCCCTCGACCCGGTACGCCGCGTTCCTCCGCAGACCGGACATCTGCTGCTCGAACGCGCTGCTCGCCGCCGGCCCCGGGGCGGTGCTCGTCGTCGACCCCGGGGCCGACGCGGCCCAGGCGGCCCTGCTCGCCCGGTTCGCCGGGGAGGCTCTCGATGACGGACCCCGCCCCGTCGTCGTCGTCCTGACCCACTGCCACATCGACCACGTCCTCCAGGCGGTCACCCCGTCCGGACGACTCGGTCGGATCGGGGCCGTCCTCGCGGCGCACGAGCGGTGCGCGGCCGTCCTCGCGGACGGCGACCCGGTCCTCTCCGCCGCCCAGCTCTTCGGTGAGCGCCTCCCGCGGTGCACGGTCCCGGTCCGCCTCTTCTCCGGCGGGTCCCCGGAGGGACCCGGTGAGATCCGCTGCGAGCCCTGCCGCACGGCGGGGCTCCGGGGGGAGCGGCTGACCGCCGGGGGATCGCCGGTGGCGGAGGTCTACCCGGCCCCGGGCCATACCCCCGACTCGGTCGTGGTCCGGGTCGGTGACCTCCTCCTCGTCGGCGACCTGTTCTATGCGATGGACCCCGGGGTCACCGGCCTGCCCGGGTTCGACCCCGGGGCACTCTCCCAGACGGCCGCCTCGGTCCGGCGGCTCGTCGAGGAGGTGGGGGTGGTCGAGGTGATCCCCGGGCATGGCCGGCCGCTTCCCGCCCGGGAGGCGGTCGCCGCCCTCGAACGGCTCGAGCGGGCCGCCCGGATCGGGCCCCGGGTCCGCCCCCTCACCCCGGAGCGGATCACGGCCACCCGGATCCTCGCCCAGGAACTCCTGGACGAGGCGGACCGGGTCTTCGCGCAGGTCGGCGGACAGTTGCTCGTCGCCGCCCACCACCTGGAGGCCCTCGGCGAGGCGGATGCCGCGAGCGGGCTCGGGGAGTTGCCCGCGGTCGTCGAGGTCGAGGCCTGCCTCGCCTCGTTCAACCGGTTCGTGCGCGAGTTCGAGGCAGGCGAGCGGATCGGATACCAGGTACTCCTGAAGGCGGTCCAGTCGACCCAGCGGATCGAGTCGGCCCTCTCCCGGGGGTGCCCCGGGGACCCGGCCCCGCTCGTCCGCGTCCGCCGGCTCACCGACGACTTCATGGCGACCCTCGCGACCGGGGCTCCGGCGGTCAGGCCCGTCCCGGTCGACCTGAACGAGGCGGTCGGGGCGGTCGTCTCCGCCGCCCGGAGGTCCGCGGTGCCGGACGAGGCGGTGCTCGCGGCGGTCGACGACGAGCGGGCGTTCCTGGACGTCCTGGTCCGGCGCCTCACCGCACCGCCCCTCTTCTCCGACGACAACCTCCGGTTCATGCCGTCGCCGGTGCCGGTGCCCGTCGTCACCGATCCGGACCGCCTGGGTGACGGGCTCCGGGCGGTCCTGGAGGACCTGGCCGGGGCGGGCCACGGGACGGTCACGGTCGAGGTGGGGCCGGAGAAGACGGTGACAGTCCGGGGCGTCCCGGATGGCCTCCCCCCGTTCGGCCTGCGGCGGCGCGAGGCCTACCGGCGGCGGTTCGAGGCCTGCAAAGCGGCGTTCTGCGCCCGGGACGTGGAACCGTTCGCCTGCCGGCTCGACTTCTCCCGCTGACGGCGGCCTCCTTCCCTTCCGCTCGCGGAGCGCCGGGGATGCAGACCCGCCCGGCAACCGGACCCGACCTCTTCACCGACCCGGTCCGGCTGACGGGCGACGACACGGACTGAGAGGTGGCCGGGTTCGCCTGCCGGCTCGACCCAACGGCCCCCGGCGAGGCGGCAATCGCCTCCATCCGTGCCACCCGTCCCCCACGTCCGGCTCGTCCGGGGGCGGGGGTGGGGCCTATTGGAGATGGTGGACCCCCCTGCCGTTCTCCCGGTGACGCCGGAGGGCTGCCAGGAGGACTACCGGCTCCCACGTCCCGGCCCCCGTCGACCCGTACGGCCCCCTGCAGGTCCGCGTCCGCCTCCCCCGTCGTCCATCGGGTGACCTGGTCGTCATCGACCTCTCCCACGCGGCCCCGGACGGGTGCGGGTTCCCTGCCCTGATGGCAGACCTGTCCAGGGATACCTCGCCCCCGAAACCCTCGCTCCCGTCTCGCTCCGTTCCGGGGGACGCTATCGGGCACCGGGAAGGGCCCTGTCCCTCTCCCGACGCGCTGGGGCGGGTCGATCAGGTGCGGGTGGAGAACCACTCCTTTCTCGCCCGGGCGATCTCGCAGAGGTAGGGGACCGGCGCGGTGAGCGTGCCCGTCTCCATCAGGGACCAGGCCGGGCACCGTCCGCAGTGCATGACCGCATCGCACCCCCGGCACGCAGGGTCGGGAGGGCCCGCGCCGTCGACGAACGCCTGGACCCGGGACCAGGCAGCACCGAAACCGGTCTCGAGGGGTCGGGCGGACGGCCGGTCCATGAGCAGGCAGACGTTCATCTCCCCTCCCGGCCCGATGGCGAACGCGGACTTCCCGGCGTGGCAGTAGAAGGCATTCCCGATCTTTTTCGCTGTCTGCCCCTGCGCGAGCCCGGTCCACTCGTCGGAGGTGGCCCGGTCCGCGGCCTCGAGGGCGATCCCCTCGGAGGGGGACAACCGGCAGTCCTCCACCCGGGAACGGGCACCGTCCGGTCTCCTGGCCAAAAGCCAGCTCGCGGAGAACGGGACGCCCCAATCCTGCGCCATGCGGCGCATCGCCTCCAGCTCGCCCACGTTCTGCCTGGTGAGGGTCGTCTTGAGACCGAGGGGGATGCCGTGCGCGAGCAGGGCCTCGATGCCCGCGCGACAGGCATGATAGCTCCCCGGTACGCCGGTGACCGTCTCGCAGGTGGCCGATGTTGCGCCGTAGAGCGTGATCTCCGTCCGGCTCGGCGGTGCCCGGGCAAGGCGTTCGGCCACCTGTTCGGTGACGAGGGTGCCGTTGGTGAAGACCGAGATGACCAGCCCCATCCGCGTGAGCGGCTCGTAGATCCTGAAGAAGTCGGGCCGCAGGAGGACCTCCCCGCCGGTGAGGAGCAGAAAGGTCATGCCGGCATCCGTCGCCTCGCGGGCGATCCTGACCCAGTCGGAGGCCGAAAGCTCCCGGACGGGCCCCGGACGGAGACCCGGTCCCGAACGGGCGTAACAGAACCGACAGGCCAGGTTGCACCGGTGGGTCAGCTCGAAGGCACCGCAGGCCGGCTGGCGGTCCCGGGCGGCCCGCCCGAGCAGCTCCCTCACGAGCGGTCCGTACGCGGGGGAGTTCGTCGTCATGGCTCGAGGAGCCCCATCCGGCCCAGGTCGTCCAGGAACGGCCGGACGTCGGCATCGGCTCTCTCCCGGTCGATCCCGAACCGCGCCGCGAGCATGGCGGCGAGTTCCCCGGGGGACCGGTCCTCGGCGAGCAGGTCCCAGATATACCGCCCGGTCGGGTTCAGCACGACGATCGAGTTCGTCTTCCCGACCATCGCACCGATCGGGACCAGAAGGTCCTGGCCCCCAACCGTGCGGACGACGAAGTCCGGGCTCCGCCTCATCGTCCCCCCGGGAGGTACGCGAGGGAGGGCCTTTGTGCCGCTCTTCGACCCCGGCACGGCGTCCGTTCAACGGCGATCGTCATACGGACGGTGACGTGGGGCGCACTCCGCGCTCGTCATCCCGCTCGGCCCGATCCCCCGTGCCTCACTCGGTGAGTCCGCAGACCTGGATGGTCGTGAAGTTGCACCCCGATATCCGCTCCTCGAGCCCGACCTCCACACGGCACGCACGGGGTGGTTCGTACGGCTGCCTCCCGGTCGGGGACCGCAGTGCCCCGATCTCCGACGCCCTCTCCTGCATCACGAGCTGTCTGTTGAGAATACCGGGAAATATATTTTCCGCTCCGTATCGACCCCCCCGGGTCGTCCGGTCGCCCGGGACCCGGAGTCGCCGGGTGCGTGAACCATCACGCCGACGGTCACGGGGGGTGGAGGACAGCTGCAACCGGTGACGGGATCCGGGGAGGCGAGCGGTCCGGTGGAACCGTCCTCTCCGGGTGGGCGGAAGGGGCCGGATGCCCCGCTCCCCCCCCCGCGACGGTCAGGCCTCGCCGTTCTCCTCCGGCAGGGACCGCTGTCCCCGTCGCCGCTCCGTCCAGGGCTCGAGCCCGTGACGGACGCGGTAGTCGTTGATCGCCCCGTGGATCCCCTCCTCGGCGAGGACCGAGCAGTGCAGCTTCGCCGGCGGCAGTCCGCCGAGCGCCTCGGCGACCGCCGTGTTCGTGAGTTCCCAGGCCTCCTCGAGGGTCTTTCCCCTGATCAGCTCGGTCGCCATGCTGCTCGATGCCACGGCCGCACCGCACCCGAATGTCTGGAACTTCACATCCTCGATCCGATCGTCCTTCACCTTCAGGAAGATCTTCATGATGTCCCCGCACCGGGGGTTGCCGACCTCGCTGACGCCGTCGGGGTTCTCGATCTCCCCCTGGTTCCGCGGGTTCATGAAATGGTCCATCACCTTCTCACTGTACACTGGATGACCTCCGGTATGTTGCATACAGGGGTGACATGGCGCGGAGCCGCTCCACGATCGGCGGCAGGGTCTCGACCACGTAGTCGACGTCGCCGTCGGTGTTCGACTCGCCGAGGGTGAACCGGAGCGAGCCGTGCGCGACCTCGTGCGGCAGGCCGATCGCGAGCAGGACGTGCGAGGGGTCGAGGGAACCCGACGTGCAGGCCGACCCGGTCGAGGCGCAGATCCCGGCCTGTTCGAGCAGAAGGAGCATCGACTCGCCCTCGATGAACTCCACCGAGAGGTTCAGGTTCCCCGGTAACCGCTCGGTCGGGTGGCCGTTGAGACGGACATGGTCGATCCGCCCGGCGATCCCCCGGAACAGCCGGTCGCGGAGCCCGGCGAGCCTCCGTGCGTACTCCTCCCTCCGCGCCTCCGCCCGCTCGATCGCGACTCCCATGCCGACGATCCCGGGCAGGTTCTCCGTGCCGGCCCGCCTGCCCCGCTCCTGTGCGCCACCGTGGAGCAGGTTGTCGAGCCGGACGCCCTCCCGGACGTAGAGGGCTCCCACCCCCTTCGGGCCGTAGAACTTGTGGGCCGAGAGCGAGAGCATGTCGACGCCCAGGGCCTGGACATCGACCGGGACGGACCCGACCGCCTGGACCGCGTCGGTGTGGAAGAGCACACCCCGCTCGCGGCAGACCCCGGCGCACGCGGCGATCGGCTCGAGCGTCCCGATCTCGTTGTTCGCGGTCATGATCGAGACGAGCAGGGTCCTGTCCGTGATCGCGTCCGCGAGTGCCGACGGGTCCACCCGACCGTACGCATCGACCGGGAGGTAGGTCACCCGGAATCCCTGGCGCTCGAGGTACTGGCAGGTGTGGAGGACCGCATGGTGCTCGATCGCGGTGGTGATGATGTGATCGCCCCGCCCCCTGCCGGCGAAGGCGACGCCCTTGATCGCCCAGTTGTCGGCCTCGGTCCCGCCCGAGGTCAGGTAGATCTCGTCGGGGGCGGCGTTCAGCACCCGGGCCACCTGTTCGCGGGCGCGATCGACGGCCGCCCTCGACTCGCGGGCGATCCCGTAGATCGAGGATGGATTGCCGAACCGCGCGGAGAAGTACGGGAGCATCGCCTCCACGACCTCGGGGGCGGTGGGGGTCGTCGCCGCATGGTCCAGGTATACCCGACGCGTCCCGCTCATGGATCCACTGTCACCGCAGATCATGAACCACCAATCTACATTAACTGCGCGGGGTGGGGGACGCGGATGGGCCCGATGCACGTCTCGCGGTGCGGGCGGCGGGGTCACCCTGGCTCCCACCGCGTCCGGAAGGACCGGTCCTCCCGATCATCCTCCGGACGGACGCCCCCTGCCGGCACCGTGCAGGGGAGGGTGAGGGCGGTCGATGACGGGTCGCTCACGGGGACCAGGCCGCCCGGGGCGATCCTCGCCGTCTGGAGACCCATGAGGGTGCAGCCCGGGCGTGGTTCGGGCTCTGATGGCGCCGGTCTGTCCTGTCTTCCGGACCCGTGTTCACGCCGTCATACCTGGACCGGGGACCATCGAGATGGGTCTTTTCGGGTCGATCAGTTACCGTCCGATGAGCCGGAGGGAACAACCCGGTCGCCCTTATATGGTGGGAGATGGGAATCTCCGAACATCGCGATTGGAGCCTTCGGATTCCGATCTCGTGGCAGGGTGTTCTCTCTCCGAGCAAAGATGCAAATGAAAATTTGAGTATACTACACCGATCAGGTGCAGGTGGAAAGAGACTGAATTTTATTGCAGTTATTATTTTTTTTACTATCATGTTTACCATCATTTTCATGAAGAGAGCCGGTTGGATCGTTCGAATCCGCTGGCCTGCCCCATCTTTGCTGCTCCCTGTGCCGGCGAGCGGCGGAGCGTAAACAAACCAACATACCGGCAGTGATGGGCGCCGCCCGTTGCCTTGGGGGCAGCTTCGGCATAGAGCGAGTGCCCCCAACAGCACTGGTCGATGACGCTCACGGTCCGGTCGCCCCGACGATGATCACAAGGCACCCGTGCCGGGTCTATGGTAGGAAAGACCCCTCCCGAATAATTCATGACGATATCGGCTATATTCAGAAAACAGTGTCATCATGGCAGATGCCTCCGGGTTTCGAGATGCGATCCGATCGGTTTTCGAGCAATCCGAGAACAGCGGACTGGAGTTCGTGGATATCCGGTCCGGCGACATCCACAGGCGGGTGGGGGGTTACCCGGGCTGCAACCACAAGATGCCGGTCTGTTGTTCCGTGATGAGATCGCTCATGAGAGGGAACGATCGGGTGATCCAGTCCCCTCGGAAGGGGGATGGGTCAAGCCTTGTTATCCGATATTTTTTACCGAGGGGACAGGACTCCCCTTCGGGCCCCCATACCATGCCCTCAGGATTCATCGCCTCCGGTTCGCAACGATACGCAAGCTCGGGAGGGAATGTACGATCCGATGATCCCGTCGGCCTGGATAACCCGGGTTCACATGCACGGGAGGGTCCCGGATCCGCCAGAGGGAAGGCCAGGACGGTTCCGCCGGATCCAATGCAAAGCCCTGCTGCTCTCGCGAAATTTACCCGTCTTCTCGGCGAAATCCGGTAGCGTTTCAGAAGTGCTGTAATTTCCCTCGGGTCCTGTCTCCCTGGATCTCCATCACTCGTCCATCAGCAAATACCTTTTCCCGGTGATCCACTCCTCGTTGATGTCCTTGAGAATCG
>Ga0116184_10001102_pt1 | contig 27552 bp, 18 predicted proteins | sample AD_JPNNA5_MetaG_FD_89886 | JGI IMG/M metagenome (GOLD analysis project Ga0116184, IMG submission 89886) | Active sludge microbial communities of municipal wastewater-treating anaerobic digesters from Japan - AD_JPNNA5_MetaG | ecosystem: Engineered > Bioreactor > Anaerobic > Digestate | place... | reverse complement strand
TGGTGTTCGGGAAGTATCAACCGCCCGTCATCGAGCCAGATGTTCCCCAAATCGTGAACGATATTGGAGGTGACAGCGCCATGTCGCCGACGGTTCTCTATGCCGCGGAATCAAGGAATGCCGTGCAGGCCGTCTACACCAACCCGCAGCGTACCGCTTATGCGATGAAAAACAAACAGGCGGTCCTGACCCATGAGCTGGACGCCTTGCGCAACAAAACCGCTACCCTGCAAACCGCGGGCGGCAAAACCTATTTTGACGATACGCTGGACACTTTCTGCACGCTGCAAAACGGCAGTACCTTCTATTCGTCGCAATCCGCAGCGAAGGGCCGGGTGAACACCATCCGCCTGGGCCAGTATTATGACGAATGCCATGTGCGCGACCTCGCGTTCGGCTCGTTGCTGAAAACGACGCCTTTTAAGGTCGACAAGGCCTTTCATGTCTATGCCGACAGAATGTACGCGGAGTTGAGGATTTTAGCCTCCGAAGCAACCCGGGAACTCGCGGCGTTCGGCAGCGTCGTTAAAATCCCCGCCGATACCGTCGCCGCGCTGCAGATAAGGGACGCAAACGGCGCTTCCGGTTCGCTCGCGGGATTCGACCCGTCAAAAGTATGCTACGCGGCGTTCGATATCCGGGATGCCGGCGTGGTCGGCTTTATCGTGCCGTCGGACGGTTCGACGAAAAGTTTGACCGTCTCGCTGGAAGGCGGCTGTTATGTTGTCCGCCAGACGGCGAACTACGAGCACGGCGCAGGAATCAATAAATACGACGAAACCGGCGGCTATGCCCTCAACGACGTCCGTTTCGGCTTCCGCATTTATACCGACGAAACGCATGATTTTGCCGGCATCGACCATGCCGCCGCTCTCGAGAGAAACCCGCTGACGGGCATCACGGTCGGCAGCGGCAACGCCCGCGCCGCTTATATCGGCTATGAGGCGCTGCGCGGCTCGTACAAAATGGTCATGGACGGCACCGGTTTCCAGTACGCATACGATAACCCCGACTACCGCTTCAACGTGCCCGTATCCGTGACCTGCGACAATAGCGACAGGGATATTTATTTTCGTTCCAACGGAAGAGTCGGCTGTTTGGAGGCGGCGGCCCTGCTCGACGACACGGGCACGCTCGCGGCGATGGACGTCCAGGTCTGCAAAAACTTTCAGGGCGACGGCGGCGAAGAGTTTTACAGTTTCAAGGATTACCAGTACGGCGACAGCATCTTCCCTCTGCGCCTTCAAGCGAACGAAACGCTGCGTTTTACGCTGCTGAATATTTACCAAAACTGGGGGAAGTACCCCATCAAGCAGCTTTCCTCCATTGAATTCTTCGTTTCCTACTACCATCTTTCCACCGGCACGACGGAGTCCAACTGCATCGCCCCGTATTTTGTCTATCAAAAAGACGGCTGGACCCTGCCCGACCACCGCGGGCGCAGCGGGACGATGTGGAGCGGCCAGCCGCAGTTCAATTCCGTCGGACGCCTGCACTTTATGAAGTACCGCAAAGACAATAAAGGCAGCGAGACGCTCAGCGAATACGCCGGTTCCGATATCAAAAGCGCGGGGCTGGCCTACGCGGATATCGAATACTCTTATGTGTCCGATTGCGGCTCGTACCGCTACACCCTGCGCCATACCGAGTTCCCGCAGACGGACGAAAACCGCACCTACTATACCGTGGATATCGTCTTCGACCGAGACATCACCTTCAAGAACTTCAAACGGGACTTTGACTTTTTCGCCTTCGACGGGCGCTTCGTCGCCTTTGACAAGATGGGCTGGCTCGACGAGAACAACGCCCCGGCTTATGCCGGCGCCGACCTCGCGGGGCAGAAAGCAGCCTATCACATTCTCGGCAGCGACTGCCCGTATTTCGGCTATTTCGATATCCGCGACGAGGACAGGGGCCAGATTGACAGGGGTTTCGGCTCCAACTTCGCGCTGATCGTCAAAAACAGCAAAATTGTAAGGGGCGGGAAGGAATACCGCACGGACTTTGTTTTCCGCGACAGCGCCAAAGACAGCCTCAACTACGGCGCGCTGACCCTCAACGAAAAATGCGTTACCTTCCGGGCGGGCGACACCATCACGCTCGACCTCGTCCTGCTGCCGTGGGGCACTGGCAGGGAAGAGACGGACGCCGCCGTCCGCGCTGTCCGGGAGGACAGCGCCCTGAAACCCCCGGCCGTCACCGCCGAAACCGGCACAGTTGAAAAGGACCGCACCGTCCCGACCGTTACCGCGCAAAACAACGCGGCCGTTTTCACCCTGACCGGCGGCAGGAACAACAACGCCGTGCGTGTCAACGGCTTCACCGGCCTTTCCTGCCCGGCCGTCGAACGCCTTGTTGACGGCGTATGGCAAAGGGCAGACCTCGCGTCGGTTCACGGCTATGACGGCTATACGGTGTTCTACGACAAAATGACCGGCCTTTACGATTTCTCCTTCGTCTATACCGCCGCCAACCCGGATGCCTCCTATACCTTCAGAGTTTCGCGGTAACGGCCTCTCCGACAACCTAGATGCTAGATGCGATGGTTCTCCTATGTTAGGAGAACTGTCGCCGAATGGCGACCGAGAGGTAGTCCAAAACACCTCCTATATGCCTCCCCTTGATAAGGGGAGGTGGCAGGCGAAAGCCTGACGGAGAGCTATTCCAAAACACCTCCTATATGCCTCACCTTGATAAGGGGAGGTGGCAGGCGAAAGCCTGACGGAGAGCTATTCCAAAACACCTCCTATAAGCCTCCCCTTGATAAGGGGAGGTGGCAGGCGAAAGCCTGACGGAGAGCTATTCCAAAGCACCTCCTATATGCCTCCCCTTGATAAGGGGAGGTGGCAGGCGAAAGCCTGACGGAGAGGTATAAATATTTATAACCAAAGAAAGGCCGCTATGCAAAACATCCCCTTCCTCCAATGGCTGAAGTCCGCCGCCGCTTTTGTCATCTCGTTTGCGGTGATTCTTTTCCCCGGGCTTTCCGCCTCGCCGGACAGCGCGGAAATCGCCCGGCTGCGTCAGACACCCCTCGCGCTGAGCGAATCTTTCACCATCACCGCCCACGCGGGCGCGATGCATCTGCCCGATAATTCGGCGGCGGCGCTGCTCGCCGCGGTCACCGCCGGCTTCGACACGGTCGAAATGGACCTTTCCTACCGCTCGGACGGTACGCCCGTTATCATTCATCACTCCGCGCCGGGCCCCGATGAAGGCCTGCCGCTCGACGACGCGCTCGCCATCGTGGCGCTCAGCGGCAAAACGAAGGTCAACCTCGACAACAAGTCCGTGGCCAACCTGCCGGAAGTTTATCGTCTGGTCGTCCGGCACGGCCTTGCCGGCAGGGTCTTTTTCACCGGTGTCGACGAGCGTGTCGCCGCGCTGCTGAAAGCGCAGTGCCCCCTGCCGTATTACCTCAACTGCGCCATTGAGCCCGAATCGCGCGACAGCCGCTCGTATATGCAGCAGCTCGCACAGCGTGCGCTGGCCGGCGGTTTTCTCGGCATTAACTGCGACTTCCGCGGCGTTAGCCCGACGGTGGTGGATGTTATGCATGAAAACGGTCTGCTCGTCTCCGTCTGGACAGTCAACGACAACATCGATTTGTACAGGATGCTCTCGCTTTCGGTCGACAATATCACGACGAGGGAGCCCGGCCGTCTCCGGCTGATCATCCGCACCTGGGCTGCGGCGCAGCCGCTGCCCGCTTAAAGGCAAATTCCCCGTCTCTGCAGGAAGGTTGGGATTCGATGAGTTCATGCCCCAAATGTGGCAAAAAACTGCGCATCTTCGACTGGAAACAGTATTGCCCCTTTTGCGGCGTGAACCTGCGCTTTTACGGCTTTAACGAGCAGTTTGTCCGCGACGCGAAAATGGCTGAACTGTCCTTGGCGAATATGCACGTCAAACTGCAGGTCATGAAGTCGGCCTTTGTCGGCGGCCGGCTGGCCAAAGCGCGCCTTACGCTTATGTTGCTGCCGCTTGTCTCTTTATTGCTCCCTGCGGCAAAAGCGCAGGTGACGCTGCCGTTCGTTTCCGAAAAATGGACTTTAAGCATACCCGGGTTTTACGGCATGGCCGGCGGCGGCGCGTTTCGCCTGATTTCCTCGGCGGCAGATTCTTCCGTAACCGGGGAATCATTCGCATCGCTGAAGAACCTCATCTTTGCCTTTGCCGCTGTGCTCAGCCTGGCACTGCTGGCGTTTCTGCTGACACTGTTGTGTTTTGCCAATATCAAAAGGATGGCATCTGTGCTTTGTTCCCTTGCCTGTCTGGGGGCGGCGTCCTGTGCGGTAACGGTTGTACTCTCGTTCGCTTTTCAAAAAGCCGCGCAGACCTCGCCGAACGCGATGCTCAACGGTTCTCCTTCTTTCGGTTTGTTTATTGCGTTCTCCGCTTTTGCCGCCGTTGCCGTTGTCAATTATCTGATCGCCCAAAAAGGCCTGCCTGTACAGTTTGATGAGGGCGACGTGGAAAGGGTTGAGATTGCACGGAAGGTCAAGCGCGGCGAAATGAGTATCGACGATTTGCCGCAGCCCGTCGTCGAAACGGCGGAGACCAGGGCTATCGACGAGGAAATCCGAAAAGTCCGCCAGCAGTTCGAGCAAAAGGAGGAGCCCGCTTCTTGAAAAACTTCGACTTCAAAAAAGTTTTGCCCAAAGCGGTGACCGTTCTTCTTTGCGCCTTTTTTGTCGGCGGTGTGATCTGGGGCATCGACAGCGTGCTGAATATGGAAGGCACGCTCGTTGCTTACGAAGCGGCGCGAAGCCTCAGCGCCCGCCCGCAGACGCAACCGGAGATTTTGGCTTACCTCAATCGCTCTATTGCCAAGGCGATCGAAGAAAAACCGAAAATGACATCCTCAACCAACTGCGATTTGCTCGGCTTTTCTTTTCGGTCTGCCGAAAAGCCGCTTCTTTCCGGCGCAGCGGAATACGCCGTCAAATCGTTAGAACAGCGCGTGGAGGATTCCGCCCGCTTGATTTTCGCCGATTTCGGCGAGGGTTTCACGGGCAAAGTTGCCCCACTGCAGCTCGGTGCGCGCGACCTGGGCTCTGCCGAATGCCGCTGCGAATATTACGTCTGCGGTGTGTGCGGCGGCGAGAACGACGGCCGGCCGGCCGAATGCCCGGAGTGCGGCAGCAAGGGAACTTGGCAGGAGCGGTACCGCGACGAATACACCATCACGCTTTGCCTTGCGGACGGCTCCGAGGCGGTCGCCCGCAATTTTACGCTGCGGACGCCTCGGGAGATCGCCACCCTCATCCGCGGCGGCGCGGCCGGCTTTTTCACCTGCGGCGAGCCGGAACTGCGCTGCCGCGACGCTGAAATCATTGCCAGAGTCAACCGCCTGACAGACCAGTTGATAAGCCTGTCTTTTCAAAAGAAGACGGATATTTCCCTGAACCTCCGTTTTACCGGGGATTTCGCTTCGATCGGCGTTGTGCCGGCTGCCGTGTCGGCCGAGGATACCCGCACGCTCGATTTCACCTGGCCGGGCTTGGTCCTGTCGGAGCATGAACTTTCCATCGCCCCCAAAAAGACCGCGGCGCTGCACGCGTCGCTGAACTGCTCCGATCCTTCGGACGCCGCCGTCCGCTGGTCTGTTTCCGACGAATCCATCGCCGTTGTCGACAGCGAAGGCTATGTCAAGGCCGGTAAAAAGAGCGGGCGGGCCACGGTGACGGCTTCCTTCGATTTTCAGGGGAAAACCTACACCGACAGCTGCGAAATCTTCGTGAAGACTTCCGTGGAGGGACTCAAGTTGTCCAGGCGCCGCCTGACCATGCGTCCGGGCGAAACGGCCGGACTGGAGACGCGCATATCGCCCCGCAAGGCCACGGTTCAGACCGTCAAGTGGTATTCATCCGACAGTGCAGTCGCGCAAGTCGACCGGAACGGAAAAGTAACAGCCGCGGCGCCCGGTACGGCGGAAGTCTACGCCGTTTCAGACGACGGGTATTTCAAAGCGACCTGCGTCATTGAGGTGAAGCCGTGAAAAAAAACAAAAAATCCCTGTCAAAAACCTTTTTCGGTGCCGAAGAGAACGCGGCGGCCTCGATTGATCAAACCAAACTCAATGATTACAGCGACATCGCGGTACGGATGTTCCATACCAGGGTCCTGACGGCGAAGGAACTGTCCTTCCCTTCTATGGCTGAGTTCGCGTCCCGCCTGCTGGGCGGCATCACCTATTACCGCATGCTGTACTTTGTCAATGTACTCAAAATCGACATGACCTACGTCACGGCCATCCTGACGCTCATCGGCATCTATGACGTGCTCAATAATCCCATCATGGGCATAGCGTACGACAAAACCAGGACGCGGTGGGGCAAAGCCCGTCCTTATATCATGTTCGCGACGATCCCGTATTTCCTGAGCACCGCTATCTTGTTCAGCGGCGCGTCGTTTCTCGGCAACAGCTCCGGCGACGATCTGAGAAAAATCATCTTTGTCTTTACCATGCTCTTCGCGCAGGAGACTTTCTCCACCATCTATTCCATTCCGCGCAACAATATGGTTACGCTGATGTCGCCCAACCCGAAGGACAGGATTACCGTCGGTCTGCTCAATACCTATATCGGGGATTTCGGCGCCCAGCTGGTCTACATCATCTTCCTGCCGCTGATGGAACTCAACAACAAGGGTTACATCAACGCGCCGTTGTCCTCGGTGTTTACCGTCGTGACGTTCATCACGGCTACCATCGGCGCGGTCAGCAACGTCGCCATGGCTTTCGGCTGCAAAGAGCGCATCATCCTGCAGCCGGATCCCGCCCCCGTGACGAAATCCATCTTTTACATCCTCAAAAACAAGTACGCGCGCAGGAACTTCCTGGCCAATTTCGCCGTCAGCTGGTGGAGTACGGGCGGCTATTCCTGGGACGTTGTCACCCAGATGGAGATTTTCGGCGGCTCGCTGTATTCCATGCTGGCCTATATGCCGTATACTATACTCGACCCTTTGAGCATCGGGCTGATCCCGAGGTTCCAGAAGCTTTTCAAAAACAACAACAGGAATGCGGTCATCTGGCTGCGCGCATGGGACCTCGTCGCGGCGGTCGGCATGTCCGGCCTGGGCTGGTTTTTTGTCGACAGGAAATGGGCCATTATCGCGATTTACGCTTTCTTCTACGGCCTCAATGCCCTCAACAACGGTCCGGCCAATGTCTTCGAGGCCGAACTTGGCAGGGAAATCAACGATTACACCGAATACATGACGGGCGAAAGGCCGGACGGCACCATCAACATCCTCACCGACCTCATCACCAAAGTCACTTCGCCCATCAACGCCCTGCTGACCATCGCGCTGTTCAAATGGTCCGGCTATGACACGTCCATCCCCATGCTGCCGTGGTCCCAGGGGAACAAACTCGTTTATCAAAAAGTGTTCTTCATGTTTTCGGGCATCGGCATTTTGCCGCATGTGATCAGGTCGATTCCGTACCTGTTCTACGACCTGGTGGGGGAAAAGCGCGGGAAGATGTATATCCAGCTCAACGAGCGCCGCGCGCTGATCGCCAAACAAAACGAGAAAAACAAAGAAGTCGAAAAAATGATCGAGATGCTCAAGGAGGAGAGCCGGTAGGTATGGAACGCTTTGTTGCCGATCAAATCAAATACGGTCTTCGCCACATTCCGCTCAACGCGGCGAAGTCCTTTTTTGTGCCGTCGTCCAGCCGGGAAACGCAGGCCTTGCGCGGCCGCGGTTTCATCCGCGGCGTCTGCCACCCCGGCGAGGATTATGAGCAGATTAAAAAGGCGAATATCCGCTGGGTCCGCATCGATATCCCGTTTCCCTACGGCGAGGGGAATACGCTCTCCGGCGCTTATCTGCGCTTCAAAGAACGCGCCGAATCCTACGCGCGGCAGGGTATCCGGGTCATGGCCGTGACGCCGTATCCGCGGGATTATATTGCCGCGGGCATTGACTTCCGCCGGCCGGAGCACGAGGCGCGGCTCGGTGAAATCGCGCTGTTCTTCCTGCGCGACTTGAAAGGCATCGTCTCCGCCTATCAGATCACCAACGAAATGGGCATCCCGCACTTCACCATTCCCGTTACGATGAAAGAGGCGGCGCGCTTCATCGGGCTGCAACTGAAGGCAATGCATCCCGAAAAAGGAAGCGTCCTTATCGGCTACAATTCCGCAGGCCCCCAGGCGGACCTGCACCTGCTGATGAAACCTTACCACCGTTACTGCGATTATGTCGGGATCGACATCTACGTCGGCTGTTTTTCGAATGTCGGCGGTTACCTCTGGTTTTTCGATCTGATGCTGCGCTACCTCTGGGCCTATACCCGCAAACCGCTGCTGCTGCAGGAATTCGGCTATATAGGCGGCGGCGAGGCGAAGAGCAAGCGGGAGAAAGAGGCCATCCTGCGCGCATACGGCGTCCGGACGCCTCAGGAGGCGAAAGACAACATCCTTTCCTTTGTCGAAAAGCTGCCGCGGCGACTGCGCGAGCACGTCGAAAAAGTCGGCGGCGGCGACCCTTCGCGCTATTACGGCCTGCTCTTCCGCAGCGACTTGAACAACCACCTTTACCGCGAACTGCCGCGGAGGACGCATATCCCCGGCTACCCGCACACGCCGCAGGGGCAGGCGGATTTTTACCGCGACATCCTGCCCCGCCTGTACCGCCTGCCTTATCTTTGCGGCGCCTTTATTTACTGTTACAGCGACGCGGAACGCTGCTATATCTGCGGCCAGGAAGATTGCCCGACCGAAACGCGGTGGGGTCTGGTCGACTGCGCCGGCCGCGAAAAGCCCTCTTATTTTTCCGTACGCGACGCTTTCGGCCTGATGGGCTGAAACGAACGTATTCAAAGACCGGTTGATTTCGGGCTGCGGCGGCAAGTTGCCTGTAAAGGAAAGGTTCGTGAGAATATGAAAAAACAATCCCTGCGCTTTGTTTCCCTGCTGCTTTCGGCGGCGCTGGCTCTCGCCTGCGTCTTCTCCGTCCCCGCGGCGGCGCGGACGCCCTCGTCCGCGCAGGTCCCGGATACCGCTGCGGCGTCCGTATTCGCGCCGGGCGGCCTGCTCTACAAGCCGCTTTATCGGGCGGCCGACAAGCTCCTCAACACGCTGCTCACGGCCATCAATTTCATCTATCCCTCGCCGGCCTATCCCGATAAGGCCGGTTATGTCAGCGAGAATTTTTATGAAGGTTCGGGCGCGTTTCGCGACGAGCCTCAGGCAGGGGCCCGCTGGCGGCTGGGCTTTGCTTCCGCGTCGATATTGACCGGCGACGAACTCGACGGCAAGCATTTCGTCGGCGGGTCGATAACCGCCAAAAGCCGCAAAACGGTCACCGAAATCTGGGACGATATGAAAATCAGGGTAACCGCCCTCAGCGACGGCAGCGGCGGGACGGTCGTCGTGGCGTCCCTCGACGCTTACGGCCTGGCGAACAACGACGTCAGGGAAATCCGCGCGCGGCTGGCGTCCTATGCCGAACGCCGCGGCATCGTGAGCATCAACGTCTGCTCGCTTCACCAGCACAGCGTCGTCGACACTTTCGGCATGAACGGCGACCTCGCCGACGCGCTGGTGTTCAACCCGCTGAAACATCTGGCCGGATTCCGGAATACCGAAAACGGTAAAAATCCCGCGTTTATGGAGAGCCTGTTCAACGTCGCCGTTGACACGGTTGAGCGGGCCTGTGAAAACATGGAACCCGGCCGCCTGTATTTCGGCTCGGCGGACGCGGCGGAATATGTTTTCGACAAACGCCCGCCCTATGTCAACGACGGCCGGCTCAACCGTCTGCGCTTTGACCCCGACAATCCGCAAAGCAGGGAAACGATGATGCTGTTCTGGTACGCCCACTGCCTGGGCAACGGCGCAAGCAACACGCAGGTGACCTCGGATTATCCCTATTATATGGAAAAGATTGTCAACGAGCGGGCGGACGCGAACTTCATGATGCTTTACGGAGCCGGCCAGAGCAACACCATGAACACCGACCCGCAGCTGCTGGGCCTGTCCGGCTCGTACACTACGCTCGAAAAGATACAGGCCTATGCCGCGGCGCTCGCTGAGCGGATGCTCGGCATATCGCCGGCCGGCGAGGCGCAGATTGAGCCCCTGAGCAACATCCGCCACAGCGAAGTGTTCCTGCCGGTCGACAACGAGGTCATCCGTTTCGGCCGCAACGCGGCGTTCTTTCAAAACACCGCGCTGCGCAGCGGCCGCGGCCTCGAGATGGTGACGGAAATCGGCTATTGGGAACTCGGCGCGCGGTTGGCCGTCGTGTTCGTCCCCGGTGAAATCGAGCCCGCGCTCGTCTACGGCGGCGCGCTCTCGGAGGCGGAATCCTGGAGCGGGCAGCCCTGGAATTACCCGTCCCTGCAGGAGATGGCCGGGCCCGGCAGGAAACTGCTCGTCGCCGGCGTAGCCAACGACCAGATCGGCTATATCGTGCCGGACAACGACTATATGCCCATGACCGCGCCGCAGAGCAAAGGCGTCGAGTTTGTGTCGTTGGGCAAAACCACCGGCTCGCGGCTCGTCACGGCGTTCTATAAGTTGATTACCGAAGTACGTTAAAAATGGTCATTATGATATATAATATTACTTGATAAATTCATCTTTATCTGTTCGGATGTAATGGGGGTGGGCGGTATGAAACAACGCTACCTGACCAAATCCCGCTTCAAGCTGGCGCAGGAGTGCCCGGCCAAGCTCTTTTACACCGGTAAAAAGGAATACCCCGACCAAAAACAGGAGGACAGTTTCCTCGCGGCGCTGGCGGACGGCGGCTTCCAGGTCGGCGCGCTCGCCAAGTGCTACTACCCCGGCGGCGTCGAGGTCGAGTCTCTCGATGACGAACAGGCGCTCGCCGAGACCAACGAACTGCTCAAGCGGGACAAAGTCGTTATCTTCGAGGCGGCGGTGAAATACCAAAACCTCTTCTGCCGCGTGGATATCCTTGTCAAAGACGGCACGCATCTTGAACTCATCGAAGTCAAGGCGAAGTCCTTCAACTCAAGCGAAGGCCCCGACGGGTTTTTGAATAAGAATGGAACAAACAACGAAAGCAAATGGGGGCCCTACCTCGAGGATGCCGCTTTTCAAAAATATGTACTGGACAGGGCCTTCCCTTCATATTCCGTCGCGCCGTACCTGATGCTGGCGGATAAGGACTCCGTATGCCCCGTCGACGGGCTCAACCAGAAGTTTAAGCTCTTTGGAACGAACGGCAGGCGGGGCGTCAAAATCTCGCCGCCGGTGACGCAGCAGGATATTGAAAAAAAGATACTCTGCAAAATCCCCGTCAACGAGATGTGCGAGATGATCTACGCGAAAAATTACGGGACCAAAGACAAACCGCTCACTTTCGGCGAAATGGTGGCGAGGTATGCCGATTATTATGAGCGCGACGAGAAAATCGACGTCCCGGTTTCCGGCGCCTGCAAAGGGTGCGAATTCCGCGCGACCGCCGAACAAAAAGCGGCGGGGCTTAAAAGCGGTTATGAGGAATGCTGGCGCGAGAAGTGCGGCTGGACGCAGGCGGATTTCGAGGAGCCGAATATTTTCGATATCTGGTTTCTGCATTACAGGACCCGTGACAAGTGGCTCGGTGACGGCATTCTCAAAATTTCGCAGATAAACCCGTCCGATTTCTCCGCGGCGCCCATGGACGAGGAATATTCAACCAAGGGCAGGCAGCTGCTTCAGATTACAAAAACGCAGCAGAAGGACACGAGCCCCTGGGTCGACAAAAGGGGCCTCGCGGCCGAAATGCGCTCGTGGCGCTACCCGCTGCACATGATCGATTTCGAGACGGCGATGCCGGCCATCCCTTTCAACAAAGGCCTGCGGCCTTACGAAGGCATCGCTTTCCAGTTTTCCCACCATGTGATTGATGAGGACGGCAGCGTCGAGCACCGCGGCGAGTACATCAACTCCGAGCCCGGCAAATACCCGAACTTCGATTTCATCCGGGCGCTTAAAAAGGAACTGGAAGGGGACAACGGCAGCATCTTCCGCTATTCCCATCATGAGAACACCTATCTGTGCCACATCTACGAGCAGCTGACTTATGCCGGCGCCGGCGAGCCCGACAGCCGGGAACTGCGCGAATTCATCAAGTCCATCACCAAAGCGAAAAACGAAAGCCCCGAACAGTGGCAAGGCCCGCGCAACATGATCGATTTGTGCGAGTTGGTCAAACACTATTACTATGACCCTTATATGAAGGGCTCTAATTCCATCAAGGTGGTCCTGCCGGCCATCCTCAACAGCTCGCAGTACCTGCAACGGAAGTATTCCGCGCCGGTTTACGGCGCGGTGGGCGGCATCAAGAGCTTCAATTACAAAGACTGGCGATGGATCGAGTTTGAACCCGACGGCAGCGTCAGGGACCCCTACCTGCTCCTGCCGAAGCTGTTTGACGACCTTTCGCCCGAGGAGTTCGAGCTGCTTGAAAAAGGCGAACTGTTCAGCACCAGCGAGGAACTCCACGACGGCGCGGCCGCGATGACGGCTTATGCCAAACTGCAATTCACCGAGATGACGGAACTGGAACGCCGCAAAATTATTGAGGCACTGCTGAAATACTGCGAACTCGACACTCTCGCGATGGTGATGATTGTCGAGGGCTGGCGGGAAATGGTACGATAACGCCCCTCGTTTAGAGCTCATTGATTCCCGCAAGAGAACCGACGAAAGAAACAATAATAAAAAACAAACGATAAAAACGGAGGCATTGACCTATGCACGAAATCACATGTCCGCATTGCGGCAAAACGTTTAATCTGGATGACACCGGTTACGCGGAAATCCTCGCCCAGGTGCGCAACGAGGCTTTCGCGGCGGAACTGCAGGAGCGCCTGGCGCTGGCGGAGCAGGAGAAAAAGAACGCTGTCGAACTCGCGCGGGCGAGGGTAGCCGCCGAGATGCAGCAAACGGCAGCGCAGCAGAATATCGAGATCGAGCGCCTGAAAGCGGAGCTCAAATCAAAAGCGGAGATCATCGAGGCGACTGTCAAAGGCGAACTGAAAGACGAAGTGGCTAAAAAAGAAGCGGAGATAGCCCGCCTGCAAGAAGAACTCAAAGCCGCCGACGTCGCCAAACAGCTCGCGCTCAAGGAGGCGCTCGGCGCTGTGGAAAAACAACGCGACGGCCTGCTGCACGACCTGGAAGCCAAGGAAGCCGAACGGAAACTGCAGGAGGCGGCCCTCAAGGAGAGGTACGAAACGCAGATACGCGACCGTGACGACACCATCAAACGCCTGCAGGAACTCAAAGCGCAACTGTCGACCAAAATGGTCGGCGAAACGCTCGAACAGCACTGCAGTATCGAGTTCGACAAAATACGCTCCGCCGCGTTCCCCATGGCGCATTTCGAAAAGGATAACGACATCAGGACCGGCAGCAAGGGCGACTTCATCTTCCGTGAAGCCGACGGGAACGGCACCGAGTTCATCTCCATCATGTTCGAGATGAAAAACGAAAGCGACGAGACCGCGACCAAAAAGAAGAACGAGGACTTCCTCAAAGAACTCGACAAAGACCGCAACGAAAAAAAGTGCGAGTACGCGGTCCTCGTATCGCTGCTGGAACCGGACAACGAACTGTACAACGGCGGTATCGTCGATATGTCGCACCGTTACCCCAAAATGTATGTCGTCCGGCCGCAGTTCTTCATCCCGATCATCACCCTGCTGCGCAACGCGGCGCTGAACACGCTGAAATACAAAGCGGAGCTTGCGCTGGTCAAAGCGCAGAACATCGACATCACCAATTTTGAAAACGAACTCGAGAATTTCAAAGAGGCCTTCGGCAAGAATTACGAGCTTGCTTCAAGGAAGTTTGCAACAGCGATCGAAGAGATCGACAAGTCCATCGACCACCTGCAGAAGACCAAGGAAGCGTTGCTGAGTACGGACCGGAACCTGCGCCTTGCCAACGACAAAGCGCAGGACGTGACCATCAAAAAACTGACGCGCGGCAACCCGACCATGGCGACGAAGTTTGAGGAATTGAAGAAAGGGGAGGCTGGTGGGGAATGAGGCTTGAATGTACAATTCGTCCTCATTCGTACCAATCCCTGCCCCATGGCGCAAACCTTCGCGCGTGAAATCGAAAGCAACAACCATTCAAACGGGGTTAAACTTTAAGTAGACGCGATGAAACTAACCGCAAAAAAGCAGCTAAATACGCAGCCGGCCCGCATGTGCGGACCGGCTGTGTTCTACTTCATTTCGCGGGTATTATGCCTTTTTGCGGGCAATATAGGCTGCGGCAGCCATCAGCGCGCCCGCGCACAGTACGGCCATCAGCGCCGCCGGCGGGATGCCGAACCCGTCCGGGCTGCCGGTTTGAGGAATGGTCTGTTCCTCGGTGGTTTCTGCCGTCGTTTCCGGCTGCGTCGTGGTTACGCTGTCCGGGTAGGTGATGATGAAGCGGTACCTGCCGTACTGCACATTATTGGCGTCAATCGCCTTGAGATGGAAAGTGTAGACGCCCGGCGCGGTTCCCTCGGGCATTTTCAAGGTGACCGTGAAAGGCACATGGACGTCGGTCGGGCCGGAATAATAGGGCGCTTGAATATCCGTAATCCAGGCGCCGAACTCCGTTTCCTCCGGCACGAGCCGCAGCTGTTCCACATTGGGCGCCAACAGGGTTTTTGAAATGGCGGCTACGACATCCTCCGCGACATCGCTCGCGTTGGTATTATAAGCCTCGCCGCCTGTCAGCCCCGCCCAGTGGCTCCAGTATTCGAGAAAACTGCCTTCGGTCTGGCAGGCCAGCAGTATAATGTTGTTGGCGGCCATGCCGGCGACCACTTCCTGCAAATCCAGGTCGTCAGCGGTACCAAGCAAGGTGTCGCGGCCGGGGTCGATACCGGTCGATAAAACGTCCGTTTTGCCCGGGATGCCGCTATTGACATCGTCGTCGTGAGGCAGGCTGTCGCCGAAGTTGACGAAAATCTTTTTCGCGCCGCTGCGCCAGCCGATGCTTCCATCGGAATAACTCTCGAACAAAATACGCGTATAGGCTTCGGGATAGTCTCTGCCGTAACCCAGCGAAAGGCCGCTAATGGTATCCGAAACCGCGTTTTTGTCTTTGGTGACGGCGCAGTTCATCGCGTAGGGATAGTCTCCGTCCGAGGCGACGCCGTAAATGTCGGCATAGCCGGCGCTTTCGTAATAGCCGTCGTAATCCATGTAGGAGACGACGCCGAAAGAGATATCGCTGCCCAGAGCGCTAAGCTGTTCCATCATGCTGATGGCGTTGCTTTTGGCGGTCGACAGGATGCCGCCCATGCTGCCCGTCAAGTCGAAGGAAAAAATGACGTCGGCCGACGGCGGCGCTTTGGGCACGTAAACCGTAATCGGCTGTTTGCGTTCATCCCGCGGATTCATTTCAAACTCGAACGTCTGGCTGACATCGGCTGCAAATGCGCCGACGCTGCCCGCGGCGAGAAGAAACACCGCTGCCATGAACATAGCGAGAATTCCCAAGGTCTTTTGCGCCGTTTTCTTTTTCATCATGACACCTCCGAAAAATGATAGTCCCTGAACGATGTGACTTCATTGGTTTTCGCAAGCTGTGTCCCGTTGAAGAGGGCGGTGTTTGCCGATGCGAATTGACGCGGGATTCGATATGAAATTGTATATGTTATTCGAATTATAAAACCGCTGATGTTATTTTGTCAACCAAAACAGAATGGATATGTCAGCAAAACGGCAAAGTTTCGGCGAAACGTGCTTGCGCGAAGGACTTGATCGCCACCCGCCCGAACCGAAAACCCGTCACCGCCTGCTGTTTTCATAAAGGCCGTACACTTCTTCGTAAGGGAACGAACCGGATTTCAAACGATAATATGCGCTATCGTTGCCGACGGTAAACACGCCGTTTTTGTCGACGCTGAAACGCGCGGTTACCTGGTCGCCATTTTGAAAAACGACGTTCATCGCCGTAAAAACATCCATTTCCCGGTCCGTTTCCTCAAACTGCAGCCCGCTGAAAGCGTCCGCGATTTTTTGAACGGCGGTTTCGTCTTGCGTGAACATCGCGTAACTGCTGACGCCGTAAGTGATGGTGACGCGGTCCGCCCGGATTTCGGCGGGCGCGCCGGGGGCTTTCGAGCAGCCGCTGAATGCCGCGGCCATCCAAAGCAGCGGCAGAAGTAAAGCGAGCTTTTTCATCTCAATCAACCCTTTGCCGTCAAGTTGAAACATCTACGGTTTTGTGAAATAGAAATCCGTCACCGCGTAGTAATTGCTTTTGGGCTTGGAGTCCTTGTCGAAAAGCAGCGGCCAGTCCGGCCTGTCTTTGCCGAGCGCCCTCCATGAAACGGCGTCGTTGACGCCCCAAAAAGTGACGTTGGTAATGACGTCGGCATTGTCGCGCAGTACTTTGAAATACGAGCGGTAGCGCTCGCGCTGCAGCGTTTCACGCCACTTCGGCAGAGTTTCGTATTTCACACCGGGAAAGATATCGTCGTACACGGTGATGTCCATTTCCGTGATTTCCACATCGATGCCGAGGCCCGCGAAGCGTTTGATTTCTTGATCCAGCCGCCTGGCGGACTCGTTCGGGTGGTAAAAATCAAAATGCCCCTGTAGGCCGACGCCGTCCACCCGTATTCCCTGGTCCAACAAGCTCTTGATCAGGCGATAGGTATAATCCATTTTAATCTGGTTTCTTTCGGTCTTTGTTTCATTGTAAAACAGTTTCGCGTCGGAGCCGATCCGATCCAGCGCTTCCCGGGCAAACTCAAAAGCCTTTTTAACGTAGTCCGCTCCGTACAGTTGATATACCAAATAATCTTTATAGGTGCCGGTATTGTCGTAACTCAGCGCTTCGTTGACCACGTCCCAGCAGTACACCACGTCGTCGTACCGCTCGATGACGGTCGTGATGTATTCCTTGAGCCTGGCGTAAAAAAGCTCCGGGGACGCGTAATTCTCCCCGTCATAAAGCATCCAGGGGCAGACCTCATAGGCGTAACCCCAAACCAGCGTGTGCCCGCGCATCACCAGCCCGTTTGCGCGGCAGAAGTCCGCGATCGCGTCCGCTTCGGCGAACTGCCAGTTGCCCTCCGACGGCTCGAGGGCATAAATTTTCATGGCGTTTTCGCAGGTAATCGAATTGAAGTTTTTCAGGACCATCTCCTCGTTGGCGAAAAGCGACTGCGCGCTGACGGCGGCGCCGATGAGAAAATAGTCCTCATAAGCGGTTTTCAAGCCGATATAGTCGCCGGTGTCCGTGCGTTCCACGCGGCTGAAAAGCGGGTCCAAAGATAACGTGGATACGGCCATCAGCAAGGCGACAACCACGGAAAGCATTTTGTCCAGTGCGGCGATCATAGCGTTCCCTCCCGTTTTCAACAAAAATGAGGCGTTTTTCGGCGGTTATCTCACTCAATCAGCCCAGCGTAAAACTTCCGCACCCTCGCGGACCATTTCGCGACGTCGCAGGGTCCGTATGTTTTCGGCATCGCTTTCATCAGCAGCGCCGCTTTACCGATTTTCGCGCCGGTACGCGCCGCCTTTTTCAGTAGTTGGGGCTGCCCGATGAGCGCCTGCGCGCGGTTGACGGCGTCGCCGGGTTTGATTTTCAGCATGCTCGCGAGGCTGGTGTTGCCCGACCCGAACGCGAAATCCTGTGCGGTGAGAACGCCTTTTTCAAAGCAGTAATCGAGTTCGGCCGGCGTGATGCTCATCAGCAGGCTTTTGATGCAGGCGATTTCGCTGAGCCCGGCGCCGATTTCTTTATAGTATTTCACCTGATAAGGCCACAGCGTATGCGCGCTGTATGCGCCGCCCTTGTCCGCGAGCACGGTTTTGGCCAGCATGCCCGCCGCGCGCAGGCTGTTGGCGATACCCGAGCCGATGATCGGCATCGTCATGAAAGCGCTGTCCCCGACGGCGGCATAACCGTCGCAGACCATAACGCCCAACGGCTGGCGAACAGGGATTTCGGTCAAGCGGCCGCCGCGCAGCACCTTGCGGCCCAGCCGGGGATTCTTAACGCGCAGGGCTTCCGCCATACGCTCGGCCTCGTCCAAACCGAAAGGTTCGAATCGGCCGACGAGCAAATCGGTGAAACCTTCCTCCGCGGCAATCCAGGCGATGCCCCTCGTGCCTTCCGGCAGGAGGAATATCTTATACTTCGCGTCCGGTTCTTCCGCGCAGGCGCGGTCGTAGAACGCGCGGTAGACATAGAGCACCTCGTAACGGCGGGGCTCTTTTTCGATGCCGCAGACGGCGGGCAGGCGCGTGCGCAGCGGCGTGCGGACTCCGGCCGCATCAATGACCAGATCGGCATGGATATCGCCCTGCGCGGACTTGATGCCGATGACGCGGTTGCCCGCGAGCAACGGGCCCAGGATGTCGCAGCCGTAGACAAACCGCGCCCCGCACCGCTGAGCGTGGCCGATCAGATGGCGGTAAATATCCCTGCGTTCCATCTTGATTTCCCGTTCTGCCGGCGGGATGATCTGGGTCAGCGGTGTCTTCCGGTTGGGGCTGTAAAAGGTCATGTTCGTTTTGTATTCGTACATCTCGCGCGGGGGCATACCCATTCCAGCGGCTTTCAAAGCCCCGGGCGCGAAAATGTCCGTCCAGTCGTAGCCGAGCGTACCTTCCCGGGCGCGTTCATATACGGTCACATCCATCCCCGCCTTGGCGAGCAGGGCGGCGGCCGCAATCCCGCCGTGACCGGCTCCGGCGACGATTATTTTTTTACTCATGAATACTCTCCCGGCATGTTTTTCCGTCGTTGCTGAAGCGCTATATCAGAACATGCCGCGGGCAAAAGCGAAAAGGTCCCTCAGCGCGTCGACGAAAGCAAGCAGGATGCCCGCGTCCAGCAGCGCCGCCTGTTCCCCGCAGCGGATGACAATTTCCCCGTCGACTTTTTCCATCGTATCGGCGCGGTAGGTGTTCAGCGTAACCGCGCCGCCGCCGAATTCGAGCACGGAGTACATCGGCGCGAAACTCTGCGCCGCAAACGCGATGTGGGGCGCGGCCGTTTCGGGCGCACCCGAATACTTGCTGCCCGAACCCGAACCGGCCGAAACATAAACGGCGCCTTCTCCGTCCGCCGCGGGTTTGAACCCGCGCATGGGAACGGTGCGGTAATAGACATGGTCGTGCCCCGTCAGCACCAGGTCGACGCCGCAGCGGTCGAACGCCCTTGCCAGATAGGCGCCGTTGAAGTCGTCTGTCAACAGGTTGCCCTGCGGGCCGGAATCGGCTTTGTAAACCGGGTGGTGCATCATCACCACGCGCGTTTCGCATTCGGGGTAGGCCTGTACCGCCGCGCACAGCAGCGCCTCATTGGCGTAGAGCAAGCCGTTGTTGGAGTCGAGCACCACAAACAACACGCCGGCCGCGGTGAAGTAATACCCTCTGCCCCCGAGTGAGGTGGTCGCGTACGCCTTGAAAGGGTTCGGGTTGTTGAAACGGTCGGTATATATCGGGTAACTGAAATCGTGGTTGCCCTGCGCCGCCGCAAAAGGCACGTGGCGAAGGGCTTTCGCCTCCAGCAGCGCGTTGTACTCTATTTCGCTGGTCGCCGTGTTGACCTGGTCGCCGGCGCACAATATCAGCGAAATGTCCGGTTCGGCAGCGAGCGCTTTGCGCAGCGTCGCGTTGAAGCCGCAGGAGTCGCTGATGAGCACCGAGTCGAGCGATTCGTCGCCCGAGCGGCCGATTTGCGGGTCGGAAAGGAACAGCGCCTTCAAACCCTCGCTGCCGATAGCCATGAAACGCCCGGGTTCGGTCCAGACGCCCCCGGCGGTATAACTGTAGTAATAATCAGAGCCGGGCGACAGCCCCGTTGCCACGGCTTTGTTGGACCATTTACCCGTCAAGGTCAACGACTTGTCGACATGAAGGGCTTGCGGGTCCGACATATCGGGCTTTGAGCTGACCATCAGCTGCGAACGGCCGTCGCGAAGCCGCGTCTGCCATGCGAAACGCATCTGCGTTTCGTCGGTTCCGGGCGTCAGGACCATGTCGCCGGGGTCGTTTTTGATGGTTTCCCAGCCGGCCGTCCACGCCTCGAGTTCTTCCGGGATATAAGCGGGCGCCGCGAACGAGGTAAAGCACAAGTAAAAGGCGAGTATCAAAGCGAGCGGAACCATGCAGAGCCGAACGGTTTTATTCATTTTGGAACACTCCTTCCGTATAGGGGTATTATATCAGCAAAAGCGGTATTTGCCACACCCGTTTCGTTGAAATGGCAGTGCGCTTATGATAGGATAACACATAGAAAAAACGAATCATAACCAAAACGGAGGCGGTTGTTATGTTCGCCGGCGCGGGATTGACCAGGCTTGTGAAAGTCATCAAAGCGCTTATCCCCCTGTTCGCCCTGCTCTTTACGTTTAATTCCACCATGTACGCCGCAAAAATCGGCAACAGCGGCATGTTCGACAACACGCTGGACAACGCCCTTCCGCAGACCGCCGTCGCCAACATGGTCAACGCGCATTTCAGCCAGCCGCTGCCCCCGGGCAAGACGGTCAAAAAGTGCGTCATCTTCGGCTGGGACGGCGCGCGCTGCGACTCCCTCCTTACGCTCAAGGACGAGCCGCTCAGCGCCATCCGCGAGGTCTCGGATGCGGGCGCGCTGTTTGCCGCCTATGCCGGCGGCGAAAGCAAAATCATCGATACGCAAAGTACGAGTACGGCCCCGGGCTGGGCTTCTATTCTCACCGGCAAATGGGCGAAAGATACCGGCGTTTACAACAACGGCGATTTGCTGAAAAGCAGCTGCCGCACCGTGCTGACGAGCCTGGTCGAGAGCGGTCAGGCGTCAAGCGCCGTCTTTCTGTGCAGCTGGGGCGGCCACATCACCGCTTCCGACGCGACGTACCGGGCAGAAGCCGCCTACACCGCGCAGCAGGGCCTCGATGTCCGTTGGGAGACTTACAGCGGGGACGATGCCGTTCAAGGCGCGCTGGCGCAAGAAGTATCTTCGCCCGGCGCAGCCGATCTGATCTTTCTGATTTATGAGCGGCCCGATTCCGCGGGACACGACGGCGGGTTCGGCAACGGCAACCCCGCCTACGCCGATGCGGTCCGCGCCTGCGACCGCGATTCGCTGGCTGTCATCAGGCTGATTCAGGCAAGGGATACCTTTGACAGCGAGGACTGGCTTTTTATCATTGCCTCCGACCACGGCGGGCAGGGCACCGGCCACGGCGCCCAAACCGTCGAGTGCAGGACGACGTTCATCGCTACCAATAAAATCCGCCAAGCCGGCGGCTGACTGCCGTTCGGCATCCGGCCCAATGAACAAGCCTGTTTGTTTTAGGTGAAAACGATGCTGCAAACTGTAAAAAAAATGGCCTTGTCGCTCCCGGCGCTGCTCATGGCCGTGCTGGCGGGGCTCGTGATTCCGGCAGGCGACGGCCAATACGCCCGGAGGCTGGACGAATCGGGGATGTTTGCCAACACCGCAGCCGGTGCGTACCCGCAGACCGTCGTCGCCGAGGCGGTCAAGGCGCATTTCCGTTCGCCGCTGCCCGCGGGCAAGTCGGTCAAGAAATGCTTTGTCATCGGTCTCGACGGCGCGCGCTGCGACAGCGCTTTGCTGTTGAAAGGAAAGGCAGACAGCGGCGTCAATCTGCTCGCGGCCGAGGGCGGCCTCTATATCGCCGCCGCGGGCAGCGACGGGACGCTTCTGCACACGCAGCCGACCAAAACCGCGCCCGGCTGGACGACCCTGCTGACGGGCGAGTGGGCCGTCGGCCACGGCGTTTGGTATAACGGTTTTATTAAAACCGTCCGCCCGAAGACTTTCCTGACGCAGCTGGTGGAAGAAGGCAGCGCCCGCAGCGCCGTGTTTGCGTGTATTTGGCCCTGGCACGTACAAAAGGCATGGTCCACCTACCGCATCGAAGCGCTATACGACCAGGCCAAAAAGCTGCCCGTCGCCTGGAACACCTATGCCGGCCAGCAGGAGATGCAGGCGGCTCTGCTTGATATGGTTTCAAGCCCCGGCTGCCCCGATATCCTGTTCAGTATCTACGAGCGTCCGGACGAGGCGGGGCACGCCTGCGGTTACGGCAACGGGGTGCCGGAGTATGGCGAAGCCGTCGCCTTGTGCGACCGCGACGCCTTTGATATCATCCGGACCATCCGCGCGCGCCGGGACTACGCCTCCGAGGACTGGCTCATCATCATCACTTCCGACCACGGCGGTCAGGGGAACGACCACGGCAACCTTTCCGAGGACTGCCGCCTGATTTTTATCGCTTCCAACAAGGCGGTCGGCGCCGATGAATAAACGCAGCGGCGACCGGAGCGCCACAGTGCTTTTTGCCTTTTTCTGGTTCGCTTACTCCGCCACCTATATCGGGCGGCTTAATTATTCGGCCTGTATGCCTGCCATCATGGCGGAACTTCACCTGTCAAAAGCCTTTGCGGGTGCCGTCGGCACCGGTTTCCTGGCTTTTTACGCGGTCGGGCAGCTGCTCAACGGCCTTATCGGCGATAAAATATCCCCTAAATATATGATCGGCGCCGGCCTTTTCGGCGCCGGTACCGCCAATCTTTTCATGGGTTTCAACACCTTCGTGCCGCTGATGCCGGTCATCTGGTGTTTCAACGGCTATTGCAGCGCCATGCTCTGGTCGCCGCTGATACGCGCCATCTCCGAATGGCTGCCGCAGCACCGGCAGACGAGAGCGGGCGTCGGCATCGCTTCGACGATACCGGCGGGCACCATCGCTTCGTACCTGAGTTCCGCGCTGATCCTGCGCCTTGCCGGCTGGCGCGCGGTTTTCCTGTTCAGCGGCGGCTTCCTGATTCTGGCCTCGGCGGTTTGGGCGGCGGGCATGGCGGGCTTGCGCAAGTATATCGCGGCCGCTTGCGCGCAAAGCGAAGCGGACAGGAACGCCCGCAGGGAACAGGCGGCGGCTGCCGGCAGAAAAGAGACCCTGCGAAGCGCCTTGAAACTCTTTGTCGGCAGCGGCCTGGCGTTCGCCGCTTTCGGCATTCTTTTCAACGGCGTTCTCAAGGACGGCGTAACGCTCTGGGTGCCAGCCTTCCTGAAAGAATATTTCGGCGTATCTCCGGCCTTTGCCTCCGTGCTGTCGGTGGCTCTGCCGGTCGCCTCCGTCTTTGGCGCCTATCTTTCTGTGGGGCTTAACAAACGCTTTTTTGACAACGAGTTTACGACCAGCGCCGTGATGTTTCTCATTAGCGCGGTGTCTTTCACCCTGCTAATCCTCCTGGGCGTAAAAAATATCTATGCCGCCGTGCTGATGATCGCCGCTTCCTCCACGGCGATGCTCGGGCTCAATACGATGTTTTTGACCTTTATTCCGCTGTATTTTAAACAGTTGGGCAAGTCCGCCACCGTGACGGGCTTCCTCAACGCGTGCTCCTACGCGGCTTCCTCCGTGTCGAGCGTGACCATCGGCGTGCTGGCTGCCCGGGGAGGCTGGAACGCGACGATTCTTTCCTGGGTGTGCATTGCCGCGGCCGGCCTGCTCATCTGCGTCGCCGGCAGAAAACGCTGGGCAGAAAACAGGGGCTTAATCAGCCGGGGCATCGAGGAAGAAAATCCGCAAACCGTCTGACCGGCCTGCGGCGATATTGATTGCACGGCTCCGCTTGCCCCGGCCTCCCGCCGCGCAGGCAGGGGGCCAAGTTCCTTAATGCCCACGCCTTTTTTGACGCGCGGCGCCGCCGCGCAGACCGCGCTGAGCACGGCAAAAACGGCTCCGAAACGGACGGGCGCGACGCGCCGGCCGGCGAGGCGAAAATACCCGCGCCGAAACGCGCAAAACGGCGCACTTTTTGTTGACGCGGACGGGTTTATCGCTTAACATAGTCATAATGATTTGGCGAAAGGATGCTGATTGATATTTCCGGCAACATTTACGCGGGCAGGACCCCTCCCGAACACTACGAGCAGCTCATCGCGTTCCTCGACGAGGTCTTTTTCCGCGACGACGACCCCGAGACCAAGCGCGATTTTATGTCCCTGCTGCCCAAATTGTACCAACCCCGGTATGACCCCTGTTACAACAACTTCTGCGTTATGGAAGGGGACACCGTCAAGGCCGCCGTCGGCCTGTATTACAATACCGTTTCGGCGGGAGGGGAAGCCCTTCGCTGCGGCGGTATCGGCAACGTCGCCGTCGCGCGCGACGCGCGCTCGAAGGGCTATATGATCAACTGTATGAACCAGGCTCTCGACGATATGATCGCGAGTAAAACCGATTTCGGCCTGCTGGGCGGCCAGCGCCAACGCTACGGCTATTTTTCTTTCGAACCGGCGGGTCTGCAATACAGTTTCGGCTTCAACCTCTCCAACATCAGGCACTGTTTCGGTTCCGACGCCGAAAATATCCTGGATGTCAGGGAGATTGCGCCGCAGGATACGCAAACGCTCGAAGCCGTCGAACGGCTGCTCAGGAGCGAATCCTGCTATGCGCCGCATCAACCGGATGAACTCTACGACATCCTTTGTTCCTGGCGCAGCCGGCCTTTCGCCGCGTTCAAGGGCGAGGCGTTCCGGGGTTTCTTTACCGTCGGCAGGGAAGGCGGCCTGGGCGATTTCAAGGCCGTCGATGCCGACGCCTGTAAAGAAATGGTCCTCGCCGTTTTTGAAACGGTCCAAAATCCTCAACTGGGCTTCACCGTCGCCCCCTTCGACAAGACCGGCCTCGATTTCTTCACCGTGACGGCGGAGAATTGCAGCCTCAGGCACTCCGAGTGCTATACCGTCCTCTGCTTCGAGAGGGTGCTGCGGGCGTTTCTGAAGGTCAAGGCCGCGCTCGAGCCGCTGTGCGACGGCGAGGCGTCCTTCCTGATTCACGGCAGGGCAGGGGACGAAAACCTCGCCGTCAGCGTCAAAGCCGGCGTGCCGGAAGTGGCGAAGTCGCAGGGCCCCGCCGCCTTCGAACTCGGGCACCACGAGGCGATGCGCGCGTTCTTCTCCCTCTCTTCCGCCGAACGCAGGACCTTCCCGCCGCAAATCGCGCAGTGGTTTCCGCTGCCGATGTTCACCTATCATTTCGATTCGGTATAAACAATTCAAACAGTAAGGGGAACGCATTATGGGCAACAGCGTATTTTTCCTGGACAAAAACTCCGAGCGCAACATGTACGTCAAGCGCATCACCCGCCTCATCGACGTCCTGCGCAGCGACTACTTGTGCACGGGCAGCGTCGAGGTCAACGGTTTCCGTTTCCGTGACGGCCGCTACACCATCGAGCAGATCGACGAGGGCGAGTGGCGCGATTTCGACTCCGAAAAGGACCTTTGGGGCTACCGCGAGTGCTACGCCTGGTTCAGGCACAGCTTCGAAATTCCGGCGGAGTTTGCCGGCAAGCCCGTGCTTTATGAAATTATGCCGTCGCAAAAAGAGTGGCGCGGCGGGGGCACCCAGTTCATCGTGTTCGCCAACGGCAAGCTGCTGCAGGGTGTCGACTCCAACCACAATTCGGTCCGTTTGCTTGACCGTGCCAAAGGCGGCGAGCGCTTCGACGTCTGCATCAACGCCTACACCGACGATTGGGATTTCGGCGGCAAAATGATGATGCGCGCGCGCATCAAAACTTATGACGAACTGGTCATGAAACTCATCTTCGACCTGCTGACACCCCTCGAGGTCGCCAACCTCTACGAGACCGACGACCTGCCCCGTATCAATATCGTCAAGTCGCTCAACGACGCGGTCAACCTGCTGGATTTGAGCACCCCCGACCGGGCCGCTTTCGCCGCCTCCGCCGAGGCGGCCATCGCCCTGCTTGACCGCGAAATCTACGGCAGGGACACCCTGGGGGTCAAGACCTCCTGCATCGGCCATACGCATATCGACGTCGCATGGCTGTGGCGCCTGCTGCAGACGCGCGACAAGACCGGCCGCAGTTTCGCCACCGTGCTCAAACTGATGGAAGAATATCCCGAATACAAATTCATGTCCTCGCAGGCGCAGCTATACGACTACTGCAAACAGGATTACCCGCAGGTCTACGAGGGCATCAAGCGCCGCGTCGCCGAAGGCCGCTGGGAGCCCGAGGGTTCCATGTGGGTCGAGGCGGACACCAACGTCACCTCCGGCGAGTCGCTGGTGCGCCAGTTCCTTGTCGGCAAACGCTTTTTCAAGGACGAATTCGGCGTCGACAACAAAATTATGTGGCTGCCCGACGTGTTCGGCTACTCCGCCGCGCTGCCGCAGATTATGAAGCGCGCCGGCATCGACTACTTCATGACCACCAAAATCTCCTGGAACGAATACAACAAAGTTCCGTACGACACCTTTATGTGGAAGGGCATCGACGGCACCGAGGTCCTGTCGCACTTTGAGCCGAGCACCGACCACGACGAGCGCAAGGATTTCGGCACCACCTACAACGCCTACCTCGAACCCGAGCTCATCCTCGGCGGCTGGCGCCGCTATTCGCAGAAAGACCTCAACCGCAACGTGCTGTGCTCCTTCGGTTTCGGCGACGGCGGCGGCGGTCCGACCGTCGAGATGCTCGAGTACGGCAGGCGCATGGAACGGGGCATCGAGGGCTGCCCGGTGACGAAAATGGAGTTCAGCCGCGAGTTCTTCGACAACCTGAAAAAGGACGTCGAGGGCAGCCGGCGGCTGCCGACCTGGTCGGGCGAACTCTACCTCGAGTTCCACCGCGGCACGCTGACCTCCCAGGCGCGCAACAAGCGTTACAACCGCAAGAGCGAGATCCTCTACCACGACGTCGAGACGCTCGCCGCCATGGCGCAGACGCTCTGCGGCTCCCAATACCCCTCCGCAGAAATCTACGAGGCGTGGAAAATTATCCTGCTCAACCAGTTCCACGACATCATTCCCGGATCCTCCATCAAGCAGGTCTACGACGACTCCAAGATTCAGTATGACGAAATCATCGCAAAAGGCAACGAACTGGCGTTAAGCGCGATGAAGGATATCGCCTGCCGCGCCGCGGCGGGCTGGAAGACGCTCGTCGTCTTCAACACCCTCGGCGCTGCGCGCGACGACGTCGTCATCACCGATATGCCCGAATCAAAGAGTTTCCGCATCCTTGACGGCGACGGCAACGCGCTCGACTGGCAGCCGACGCACGACGGCAAACTGTGCTTCTTCGCCAAGTGCGTGCCCGCCAAGGGCTTCAAGGCCTTCCAAATCGCCGACGGCGACGCGCCCGCGGGCCAAACGCTCGACGTCGACGGCGGCAAGGTTTCCAACGCCTTCTTCGAGGCGGAGTTCGACGCCGCGATGAACATCGCCTCCCTGCTGCACAAGGCGACCGGCAGAAAAGTCGCGCCCGAGGGCGAGGCGCTCAACCGCCTCATCGCTTACGAGGACCGCCCCTACAACCACGAGGCGTGGAATGTCGATATCTATTACGACGAGAAGGGCGCCGACATCGTCGACGTCACCTCGAGCGAACTCGTCGAGAACGGCCCCGTCCGCGCCGTCTGCAAGGTCGTGCGCAAATTCAAGACCTCGACCATCGAGCAGTATTTCATTTTCTACAAAGAACTCGACCGCATCGACGTCGAGTACGTCGCCGACTGGAAGGAGAAAAACATCCTTCTCAAAGCCGACTATCCCGTC